>VMHT01044977.1_pt1 | contig 11964 bp, 12 predicted proteins | sample 4693611 | NCBI WGS metagenome assembly VMHT01 (sample SAMN12280063, study PRJNA550983) | marine metagenome | isolation source: seawater sampled from same location over 5 years 0.02-0.2 micron viral filtrate | place: USA: collected off the coast of southern California halfway between the port... ...
AGGTCACCCTGGTGATGCTGCTTGCCTCGCTGACAGGATGCATGGGCGAAGAAGGCGATGGAACGCTTCTCGTTTCAAGCGGTCAAACCGAGGGTGGTACAGCCCCCGACGTGGCCTGGATGAGGTCCTACGGGGGCTCGGGCGAAGAGTCGCACGGGCACTTCATCCTCGCATGCGAGGATGGAGGCTTCCTGCAAATCGGCGAGACCGGTTTCATTCCCAACAGCGCCAAACTCTTCGTCGTCAAAGTGGCCGCTGATGGCGATCTCGAATGGAAAAAGGAATTCGGCAACCGGGGCCACAACCTGGGCAACAGCGCCGTTGAAGTCGCCGACGGCTACGTGGTCGCCGGGGCGTTAAACGAAGACAGCACGGTGTTCAAACTCAACAAGTCAACCGGGGAAACGGTGTGGAGTCAAACCCACAACTACGGTGGAAGCGACGCCATCGAGCACCTCGTCGAGACGGAAACTGGCTACGCAGCCGTGGGCTACACCGACGCGGAGGACGACGAAAACACGTTCTTCACCGAAGGGAAAGGGCGTATGATGCTTCTTGGGCCGACCGGAGAGCGAATCTCCGACCGGTCGCTCAACGCCCACATGGCCCACGCCTACAGGCTGGCGGCCCACGACGGCCACCTTTTCGTCTCCGGCCTGACCGAGGGCGCAGAAGATTACGCCCTGGCCAAACTCACCTCGGCCGGCGACGTCGTCTGGGCCAAGACCTACGGCGGCAATGACGCCGACCACAACTTCGCGTTCAACATGGCCGAGGACGGGTCGATGTTCCTGAGCGGCCACACGCTGTCGGGCACCGAAAACTGGGACACGTACACCCTGAAAATTGACGGCAACGGCGAGGTGGTGTGGGAAGCCACGCACGGCAACCCGCGGGGTTTCAACGCCGAGTACATCCACGACGAAGTTTGGGGCCTCCGGACCACGCAAGACGGCGGAGCCGTGGTGGTGGCGGGAACCGGCGACGAATACTGGACGTATTCAACCTGCGACGGGGAGGAATGTTCGGACGCATGGAGGGTGTACGTGCTGAAGTTTGACCCCGCAGGTGCCCTCGAGTGGGAAGCCACGTACGGCCCCTCCGATGGCGACTGGGCCGGAGAGGACATCTGCATCACCCACGACGGTGATTTTGTGGTGGCGGTGGACAACGGTGCCTTTGGCTTCTTGAAACTCAACGCAACGTCCATGGAGGAATCCGCATGAAACCCAACAAAACCTCGGCGCCGATCAGCGCTACGCAGACCTTTGACTGCTCAACCGACGAACTTTGGTCGCTCATCAGCGCACCGGGCAACCTCAACGACGCCCATCCGTTTTGCAAAACGAACGAAGCGCTGACGTGGAACGGAGAGGAACACGTGGACCGGCTGGTCTACCTCAACGGTCGCACCTACGTCCGAAGGTTTCAGACGTGGAACCCCGGCGAAGGCTACACCCTTCTCATCGGTGCAGAGGGCGGCCCTCAGTCCTACGTCGTGTGGACCATCAACGCCACCTCGGACGGCGGCTCTGAGCTCACCATCACCGTTCACCCCTACCTGCTGGCCAACCTGCCGGGTGTGGTCGCCTTCCTGCCTTACAGGCTTTGGATTGTCCCAAGAATGCGAAGCTACCTGCGAAGCGTGGTGGGCGGCTTTGCCCACGTGGCGTCCACCGGCGAAGCCGTGCCTCGCAACCGGTTTGGACGGCATTCGTGGTTCTCCTGACCCGTTTTGCCACCGAAGCAATCATGTTTCTCCTTCAGGTGGCGGTTGCATGGTCTTCACCCACGACATGGCGGACTGGCTGAGTTTCAACGTCGACGAGGCGTGGCTCGCCGAGAACATTTCATGGAAGGATTTTGGCACCGGTGTCCGCCTTGGGAAACTCAAGCGAGAGGAGAAAACCTCGCTCGTGCTCTACGAAGCGCAGTCCGACGTTGAGGTGGATGCGTTCATGCCCCACAGTCATCCCGGTGGCGAGTGCTACGTCGTGCTCGAGGGCGAAGTCTGGGACGAAGACGGCAGCTACCCCACCGGCTCCATCGTTTGGATGGACCCCGAATCAACGCACACGCCCAAAACGCGCGGCAAGACGCTCATCCTCGTGCTTTGGCCCAAGGGCGTCAAAGCTGCGTGAACACGCTGCGTTGCGACTCAGGCTTCGCTTGCAGCATCGTCCATGTTCCAGCCCAGCACACCCGTGAGCGCCGTCATGCCCCAGAACACAAGGGGCGGTACGATTTGGCCGGACAACTCAAACGTGTAATCCGTTGTTGGGTACGTGATTTCAAGTCCGAGGATGGCGCACAACACGAACCACACAAAAATCGGTCCAGCGATCACAGCCGCCAAACGGGCCTGCGCTCGCCCTTCGTTCATGAAGGCGGCGTAGAGCATGTAGACGGGAATGATGAGGAAGATGCCCGCCACCATCAACTCGTTGTCGTTGTCGGGATCCAATTCCATGAGCACGCCAACGACGGTGTGAATCAAGGCCGTGATGACCAGCCACCACTTCGGTTTCAGCGCTTCCGTTTGCAAATCCATCTTCAGGCCCCCGTTGCTGCTTCAGCGCCCTGACTGTGCAGATAGCCGGCGTAAATGAGGCCGCCCAGCAACACAAACGGTGGAATCAGGAACATAACCCCCGGCATCTCGTACCCCGTGCCTGGAAGCAAGAGGAACATGGCGATGAAGAACGCGATCATGATTGAACCGTTGACCATCGCAAACTTTGCTTGTGCGACTCCGTCCAGTGCAAAGGCGCATGCGAGCCCCATCGCTCCAAACCCGCACATGAACAGTCCAAAGAGCACTTCCATGGCCAGCGCTTGGTCGTTCGCGTTGCCCGTCCCCCAGGCACTTTCCGCCCACGTTTCAGCGTTGATTTGGTTCTCAATTCCACCCAGGAGGGCTATGCCCCCGCAAACGATGTACCAGATTTTCGGTTGAAAGATTGTTTTCGCATCCATTGGTTCACTTCGAGGAGCACTTCGTCCGCCGCATTATATTCATTTTGCATAGAGTTCCTTGTGAGCGACGGAAATCAGAGGTCGTATTCGCCGCCCGCCAGCATGCCTTCGAACAAAAACGGCCCGGCCGGCACGACGGCCGCAACGAAGCCGTGAATCAAGGCGGTGCGGTTCCAGTGTTTGCCCACACCCAGCAAAAGAAGACCGATGAACGCCACGAACAACCCACCGTGCAGCGAACCGAACAGCCTCACCATCTCCGGCTCACCGGCGACGTACTTCAGCGGCATGGCGTAAAACATCAGAACGAGGAAGGACATCCCTTCGAGATAGCCAACAAAGGCGACCCAGCGTTTCACGCCTTGACCTCGACCATCGGTCTACTTGAACCGCACGAAGGGCATTCCTGGTCGTCACTGTCGCCGTATTCATGCTTGCAGGCAGGGCATACGGCCGCCAGTTCCATCTTCCCCATGGCCTCAACCGCCTCACCTTGCAGGGACAGGTAGCCGCTGTTGACGTTCCCCACCGTGTAGCGTCCGGCACCACCCAAGCGGACCAAGAGGTCGGGTGGAAGCGTTACGGTCCCGGTTTCGTCGATGATCAGCTCTCGGTCCTGGCTCAAGTTCTCAACGTCGACCCCTTCCCCGTGTTCGGCGACAAAGCGGCCGTCTCGCAGTTCAAGCGAACGGTTGGCAAAGGCGGCCACTTCTTTTGAGTGGGTCACGATGAGGAACGAAACACCGTCGTTTTGGTGCAGGTCCTTGAACAGCGCCAACACCTCTCTGCTGGTCACAGGGTCAAGCGCACCGGTCGGTTCGTCGGCCAAAATCAAACGAGGTTGCGTGATGAGCGCTCTGGCGATGGCGACGCGCTGCTGTTCGCCGCCGCTCAACATTGCCGGAAGGGCGTTGTTTCGATGGCCCATGCCCAATCGGGTGAGCATGGCGTCGGCGAGTGCGAGGGCTTTCTTGGAGGAAACGCCTTGATGACGCAACGGCTGAGCGACGTTGTCCCGTGCGTTGAGATCCGGCAGCAAGTTGCCTTCTTGGAAGATGAACGAGACCGTCTTTTGTCGAAGTTCAACCAGTTCCTGCCCGGTGAGCCGAGTCATGTTCTTCCCGCTCAAACTGACGGACCCGGCGCTGGGCTTCATGAGGCCCCCAAGGCACTTCATCAGGGTGGATTTCCCAGAGCCAGATGGACCCACCACGGCGATGGCTTCCCCGGCTTTCATGTCGATGTGAAGGCCTCGAAGAGCAACGACGTTGCCGTCCTCGGCTTTGGATTCGTACACGTGATAGAGGCCGTCGGCTGCCAAAATGGTCTCGGTCATCTTCATTCCCCCTTGAGCACGCTGGCCAAGTCCGCCTTGAGTGCACGGCGCGTTGTCACCAACAACGCCACCACGACCGCACCAAACACGGCCGAAGACACGAGAATGATCTGACTCCACGGATAGACGAGCGTCCGCTGTATGGTCGTTGAGGAGCCACCAAAGATTTGGAAGATGAAGCCAAATACGTCAAAGAAACCGTTGAACGACAGAGCCAAGCCCACGCCGAGAACGATGCCCAGAATCATGGAGACCATGACGATGGAGAGGATTTCAAACAGCACCAAGCGGATGATTTGCGTCGGTGAAGCGCCAATGGCTTGGAGCACAGCAAGCTCTTTTTGTCGCTGGCTAAGCACCAACGACAAAAACACGAAGCTCGATGCCACAGCAGCCACACTGGCCACGACGAATTGCAAGGAGAGCAGACCGGGCGTTCCGAAAATCAATCCGCCGTTGCGTTCGACGTCTTTGTGTGAGCTCGCCCAATCGTCCACGCTGGAGACGCGAGCGTCTGCGGACATGGTTGAACCCAAGGCCTCGAGTTGCTCACCGTCAACGCCTCGAACGTCCACAATCCACGTCGTGGAGGTGAAATTGTCGGCTTCGTCGTCGCCGATGAACGCCCGCCACGAGGATTCTCCGATGATTATCCCGTCGGCGTTGCCAACACCGGGGATGTATTCGTGAATCCCCACGAAGTGCATCTCGTGCGTGAACGGCGTGATGTCGAACCTGAGTTGGGTGTTGGCGAGGAAAAACTCGCCCATGATGGGCGTGATGTCTTCGGAAAATCCGCCCTCGCAGCCCGTGTCGTCCGAATTGCTTCCGTCCGGGCAAGTGGTGTTGCTGAGCACGGCCAGGGAGAGGTCCATTCGGCCGATGCCGGTGCCCCATGCACCCGTCAGATTCGCATTGACCAACACGGTGTCCTCGAGGCTGCCTTCACCGCCGAAACTAACGATGACCGCGTTGGTAAGGTTGGCGCCCGTTAGATCGGCGCCCGTCAGGTCCGTTTCGAAAAACAGCGACTCGCTGAGGTTTGTTTCCGAAAGGTCGGTTCCTGAAAAATTGCTCAAAGCGAAGTCTGCAAGACTGATGTTTCGCCCGCTCAAATCCTGATCGGGAATGTTCAGACCGGACCAGTCGTGGTCCATGAACGTGGCGTAGGCGGCCACGATGTCCACGGGAGAGAGAGCTTCACCGGAGAAGCCTCCCTGCGTGATGTTGGCTTCTCTCTTCTCCCAAACGAAGACGATGTTGTCGGATTTGCCGCTTGAGTCGTTTTTCTCGAGAAGCACGTCGCCGAGTTGGTTCTCCTCCCCTCCCCGATCGGAACCGGCCAAGTCGAGCGCGTACGCAGCGTCGGGTCCAGCTGAAAACCCGCCTGCGGCATAGGCTGCGAGCGCAGCCGACGGGCGGGTCCCTGGCAGGGCTTGGTCGCTCCACCGCAGCACGTCGCCGTTGCCGTCCAGCAACACGTAGGCCTGGAGCGTGTCGCCCCCGCTGTTGTCCGCCAGTCCCAACTCGGGCACGCTCGTGGCCAGAGGCGTGACGCCGGTGCTCGTGAATTCGCTCACAAGCGCCACCAAGGCCGATTCGTTGACGGGTTGTTCCATGGTGATTTTCAAGTCCGAGCCGACCGTGACATCGACGGTCTTCTCGTCGACCAAGGTTCCCGTGTAGCCCTGCACGGCTGCGAGCGTGACGATGGAAAGGGTGAGCAGCATGATCACGGCCAGTCGGTTCACCGATTCGGCTGACCCCGACCCCTTCAGACCCCGCTTTACGTCGTTGAGCAGCGGCGTGCGACCGAAGACCACCTGCATGATCTGCGGCCCTTTGGCTCCAATTCGCCCGAGCAAAAGCGCCCCACCGATCCACAGCGCAAAGGGTCCGAAGATGCTGATGAGGCCCTCAAGGAAGAAGTTGGAAACCACGCCGTCGCCGTTGCCGTTGGCCTCCAGCCACGTGTCGGCGACCGCCAGCATACCAAACAGGAAGGCCAACCAGTGCAACCAACGCTTTGGTTCGGCGACCTGAGATGTTTTCCGTACACCCTCTTCAATTTCAAGCTCGATGAAGCGGCGTGCACGACTGCGTCCGAACAACAGCGCCAGACCCAGGGTCGTTACGGCGGTGAAGACGGTGGCCCCAACCGAAAGCGTCGGGTTGACGTCGAAGTCGCCGGTTCTGAATTCCATGAAGCCAACGGCTGAGAGAACGATGGGAACGGCAAGCAAAGCAAGCAGGTACCCAGCCAGCCACGCAACGGACGACATCACGAAGAGTTCCAGCAGGACCATGCCCTGCAGGCTCTGTCCGTCGGCACCGATCACCCGATGGATGCTGACTTCTCGGCGCCGTTGTTCCAAGGAGAGGACAAGTCCGTAAATGAGGACTGAAATGGAAAGGACCACGATTGGAATCATGATGATGTAGTCAAAGATTTGAATCAGGCCGAGGAAGATGTTCAGGAAGGTGATGGTGCCGCTGATGATGTCCGTGTAGTAGAGTTCGACCTCCTCGTCCGTGTAGGAACCGTCTTGCACGGCCTTTCCAAGCGCTTCCAACCATTCCGCAGCTGCAGCGGTGGACGATGTGGGCAACTCTCCTCGGTCGATGGTGACGCCCAGGTACATGTGGTCGTTGTCCATCAACACGCGACGCTGGTCTTCAGTGAGCACCTCCCAGGTGGAGAAGATGGGGTTAAAGGGAAGGGTTGGATTTCCAAACGGCCAGGGTTCGTAGATGCCCATGACCGTCAGGTTTTCGACCGTCATGGACATTCGACAATACATCATTTCATTGTTTTCAACCGTTACTTCACCGACGCAATTGTCGTCGGTGACCGTGCCCTCAAAGATGGTTGACTCGTCCACGACGTAAGCGAAGGTCAGCGATTCAAGGGTGTCCCCAACGCTGGCTTGAGCCTCACTGGCGATGGTTGAAGGGAGAATGATGCCTTGAGAGACCCTCATTTCTTCCGGACTCGGCCATTCTCCGGACCCCGCAATGATGCTGGGGCCGTACCGTTCGGCCAACTCACCGTCAAAGGCCTCCGGGCCGTAGAACCGAATGGCCCTCTGGTCGGAAATGGGCGGACCGTTTTCTTCGGCTTCTGGATAATCAAACGTGACGTTCGACCACAGAGGATTGTCGTTGTCGCTGATCCCGCGCATTTCCAACGGTTGGGCGACAACGAAGTCAAAGTTGAACAGTCCACCGCTGTGAATGCCCTGCCGTCCAAGAACAAGGGTGCAGTCGCTGAACTCCGAGAATTCTTCGCGCAATTCATCGCACACCTCGACCATCGTCGCCGTGTTGTTTGACCACCCGCTTGCGTTCTCGACCGGTGTTCGGGCGTACTCGATTTTGGCATCGATGGGTTCGGATTTGAGCGATTCCTCGAAGAAAAGTTGCGACAGCCCCACGCCGTAGGCGAGAACGGTGGTGATGACAAGGGAAGCGAGAAACACACCGGCAATGACGGCCAAGCCGCGTTCCTTTCCGCGCCATGCACCCTGACCCGCTAACCGCAATCGGCTGGGGAGTTCCGAAAGACGATGCGTGAGACGTTTGAAACGAGACCTTCCCACGGAGAAGTCCGCAGACTTCAGACCGTCATGACGATCGCTCACTCTTCCTCACCTCCGTCGTCGTCCAAACCCCATGCCGATCGAATGTCTGAGGCCTCAGTTCGCCCGTCGTTGAGCAGGAGCATGCGGTCGGCGTTGGACGCCAAATCCGGGTCGTGGGTTACCATGAGAATGGAGATTGGATTGTCCTCATCGTGACAGAGTTCTTTGAACAGCGCCATGACTTCTTTCCCGCTCGCGATGTCGAGGTTGCCTGTGGGCTCGTCAGCGAGCAACACTGGACGGTTGCCCGCAATGGCTCGTGCGATGGCGACGCGTTGTTGTTGACCGCCGGAAAGCTGGTCGGGTATGAAGTGCATGCGGTCGGCAAGTCCAACCTTCTGCAGGGCCTTGGTGGCTTCACCTTCGGCCCTTGTTGAGGGCATGCCGGAAAGTTCGAGGGCCATCGCAACGTTGTCCAGGGCCGTTAGATTGTCCAGCAGGTGAAAGTCCTGAAAAATCCAGCCCACGAGCTCTCGACGAACGTCGACCACACTCGAAGGGCCCTTGAGCCCGTAGGACCGCTCGCCCAGCGTGATGGACCCTCCGTCGCCCGCCAGTAAACCGCCAATGATGTTGAGAAGGGTGGATTTCCCCGAGCCGGACGGACCCATCAATGCGACCATTTCGCCCTGCTTGATGTCCATGTCCACGCCCTTGAGGACGTGGAGTTTGTTCGACCCAGAGCCGAACGCTTTGGTGAGTCCATTCACCGATAACATTGGGCCACCTTTCATAACAACCGACCCTGAAGATGTATATCAACCGATGTTTGAAACGCCCTTTGGTCCAGTCGATGAACAAACCAAATCAATGCAGGAATTTCGCCCAAATTTTGGAGAAACCATCAAAATAATCGGCGGCCATCGGAAACCAATGGACGAGAGCTCAGCATGGGACGAGAAGGTGGAAGTACTCGTCTCGTTGGGTTATAGACGGGCCAAGGCCCAGAGGATGGCCGATGCTTATTATGAACGTCCAGCAAATCGCCCACAGCCTCGGCTGGAGCGCATCGGCGGCGTGTTGTCCGGGCTCTTTCTGATGGCGTTTGGAACGCCCTTTGTCCTTGCACCGCCGTGGTTCACATGGCTTGAAATGGACGCCGGAGGCGGTTTCGGCCCGTTTCTCTTCTGTTTCTCCATTCCGTTCATTTTCGCAGGCGGGCTTGTCATCTGGATAGGTGGGCATCGCTTGGTTGGGTCGATCAGAGGCGTGCAGCGGACGCATCCCTTGTTTGAGTCGACCAGAGGCGTGCAGGTGACGAACCGCTCGCAAGACATCGAAGATGGGATGGAGGACTCCGGGACCTCGAACGATGACGAGGAAAAAGGCGTGCCCGCGTCGCGTGGCGCTCACCTTGGGACCGGTCTGTTTGCCACAGTTTTTGGCGGAGTTTTTGGCGGAGGACCGCTCTTCATGTTCATCTCTTTAATCTCGCAACGCGGGGGAGCCTTCGAGTTGGTGTTTGTGGGCCTGTTCGTCAGCCCGTTTTTGCTCATCGGAGGAGGCACGTTCATCCTCGGCGTGGCCTTAATCGGCGCTGGCATTATTGGCTACCCACTGATGAAAATCCACGTCGGCGACGAGGAAGAGGAAGAGGAAGGAACGCACGGAGAACCGGTGTCGACGGCCTTCACTTACACCGGGGAAGACGACATACTCGAACAAATCCGTGATGCACAAGCTCAGCCTGCCCTTCCTGAAACTGGCGAAAAAGCACCAACCCTCGGATGGGGGATGGCGCCTGCCTCCGCGTCGACCACCAGCGAGGAGCGACCGAAGTCCGAGGAAGGAACACCTGCCTCCAGTAGTGCCGGCCAAAGCGAGTCCGGAGACGGTGGATTTTGGAGCGATCTTGCCCACGACGAGGCCTGACCTTCGGCGCACACCTGCGTTCAAACAGCGAGACCAGCGGCTTTCGCCTGTTTTTGCAATAATCGACCGAACAACGGAGGAATCAGCGCCACCCAGAACATCCCGTAGTAGCCAAGCGGGAGCTGTGGCGCTTCGTCGTGAACGTCCAACCGCTGGTAAGGAGTGCTGGACTTGAGGTGGTGAGAGGGGTGAAGAGGCAGTTCCATCAGCGTCCAGCGAGACAACCGATGGCGGCTCTCCCATGCGTGGGTTGCGTTGGGGCGCTCATCGTCGCCTCGACTCAGACCGTGGTGCTGCAGATAATTGACGAATTCAAGCAGGTAAATCGCTACCGCCGCTTGGGCAAGGTACGCTGCGAGATAGGGCAAGCCGATCAGCCCCAGAACGGTCAAGAAGAGTGCCTCAACCGACAGCGCACGGCGTGTGTCGACGGGGCGAGCACGATAGGCGCCCTTCACCTGGCGGGGAATGGTCTGCAGAATGTGGTGGTAGACGCTGCGACCCCACGGCGAGGAAGTGGGATCGACGTCTCGAGCCCAGTGCCGATGGTGCGTATGGTTGTGCTCGGTGGTGAAATGCAAGTACAACACCGAGAACAGCGATAATCGAGCCGTCCACCAGCTCTTTGAGCGTGGTCGGCGATGACCCAGCTCGTGGGCAGCGACGATGCCTGAGGCACCGTTGCTTAGGCCGGTGGACAGTGCGCCGAGGCCAACCATCAATGTCCAGCCGTCAACGCTCACTCGCCACAGCAACACGCCCACCATCAGGGGCACGAACACAGCGTGGAGGTGGACGATGGTGTTGTGTGCCCGCCCTTCTTGCAGCGGCTCGGTGATGTCGGATTGACCCAGCGCCATGTCGACGAGTGGATAGACGACGAGGAAGAGAATCAACGGCAGCGCCATCCATTGGCCACCTGCAAGGATGCAGGCCGCCGTGAGCAGCGGCGTCGCAAGCCCCCAAAGATGCGGTACCCACGACCAGCGAGCGCTCATGGATAGGCCATGCGCCGCTGTGACTTGTAAAGGATGGCTTCACTTCATCCGAAACAACGTGCGAAGACGGTCGGAAAGAGGTCGCCGTGAAAAGATCCCGTTGCGAGTCTCTTGTGCGTCCATCGCCTCAGCGACGTAGCGTTCAAGGTAGGCGTCCATTCAAATCGTCCTCCTCGATTGGAGTTCTCCACGACGATCAACACCCGCCCGATAGAAGGCCACAGCGGACATCCAACGGTCCCGGAGTGACCGCCTAAACACCCCGTTGCGGTAGGTGAAGTTCGAAACGGCTTGCTCGGTGTAGGTCTTCAGTTCACGGTCCATGTGCATCTCCTGAAAGGTTTGCTTCTTTCATGTATTCATGTGTCGCCGAACCTATATGAATCACCGGTAAAATTGCCAACACGCAGGTGTTAAAATTAAAGTTGGTGTTTTCAAGGACATCGTTTGCAGCATTTTTGCATCGGACGCTCAACCAACAAAACCTGCTCTCGAAGCGAGTCTTTGATAGGTTCGTGAACCCGCCCTCGGTTCATCCGAGCCCCCCCCCGACCGGCCTTAGCCAACCGTGGACCGTGGCTCCAGGAGTGAACACCGTGGCCGGCATGGACCCCCAACTAAAAGCCAAATTGCAGAAGCAGCGGTACCACATCGTCGGTGAGCACGGTGGCGTCAAGACGTGTCATTGGACCAAAGAATCGCTTCTGCGCGATCGCCAGTGCTACAAGGGAAAGTTCTACGGTGTTGAAAGCCACAACTGCATGCAAATGTCACCGGTCGTCGACCAGTGCAATCTGGCGTGCACCTACTGCTGGCGGGAGCCGCACATGGACACGTTGGAATTGACCGACCAAGACCCCATGGACCTGCTCTACGAGTCGGTGCGCGCCCAGCGCCGCCTGCTCTCAGGCTTCGGTGGCAATCCGAAGGTGCCCCGAGAAAAGTGGCTTGACGCACAAAACCCGAAGCACGTCGCCATCTCTCTCAATGGAGAGCCAACCCTCTACACTCACCTCGCCGAATACATGGACCTCTGCCACAAGCACGGAATGACCACGATGCTCGTGACCAACGGTACCCTGCCGAAAGTCCTCGAGAAACTCGATACGCTGCCCACTCAACTCTACGTCTCGGTCGACGC
>VMHT01156755.1_pt1 | contig 11964 bp, 13 predicted proteins | sample 4693611 | NCBI WGS metagenome assembly VMHT01 (sample SAMN12280063, study PRJNA550983) | marine metagenome | isolation source: seawater sampled from same location over 5 years 0.02-0.2 micron viral filtrate | place: USA: collected off the coast of southern California halfway between the port... ...
AAAAGTTTCCTCCGTCTACGAGATTTTCAACGGTGCGAGTTTGATCTGCTTTAAATGTACCACTAGATGAATCAAAATACACTACTGAATTGTTGACTTTGTTGGAATCATTCAAAGAAGTACCTGTTGCTGCAAAAGCTGGCCCCTGTGGGCCTTGAGTTGCAACTGTAACAACATTGGTATCGCCATCAACTGTAACGGTATTTCGTTCAGTTGTAATGTTAATAGAAGTCATGTTGTTGTATAACCCTCACTCATATATATTGTACCTTCTAAATAATATTGTTTAGACCCACCTGCATCAACTAATAAAACGTCATATCTTAAAATATCAGGAGTAAATGTAGTAGTTTGCGTATCTGTAAGAGTAATACTGACCGATCCATTCACTCTATCTGTATAAGAAACAGCAAAATCAGCATACTTTGTGGTGCGTGTTTGCTCCCAAACCTGTGCTGCTACTGTAAAACCAGTTAAATTTATTGCATTATTATTGTTGTCCTTAAAAATAAGCGGAATTGTATGATCCGATCTTCGCTGGAGAGTGAAGTTGTATATGCCAGGTTCGATTGCCATAATTAAACTTTTATTATGTACATCATAGCTATGTTACGAGGTCTAGATTCGTTACCACCGTCATTATCAACGTCAATAGATACATTAGTTGCAACAGAAATACCAGTAGTAGCATCTTCTATAGCGTTACTTCTAACGTCATTATTACCACTACCAGTAAATTGGTTGCCACCATCATCATCATTTCCAAAACCTCTAGCATTATGTCTATGCCCAGGATCGCTTACATTTGAACTTGCACTTGCATCTGCATCGTGATCGTGAGATAAGTTTTGCCCACTTTGACTGCTACCTAAGTTTCTACCCGAATCTGTTCCTTTTCCATTATCAAAACCTCTTATAAATTCTCCTCGTAAATCTGGCAAATTAAAAGTACTTGATCCATTTCCTGCTCCGTATATAGTTCCAATTACTGCAAATAAATCTGAATACGTTGTCCTACTAATAGCTGCTCCATTACATTCTAAATAACCAGTTGGGATACCATTCTGAGTTCCAGGTAAAGCAAATACAGCACCAGAAGGAACTCCATTAACAATTTGAAAACTTAAATTACCTGAACCATCAGTCTGCATAAAGCCACCATTGGTTATAGTTGACGGCATAGTAAGTGTTAAATTACTTGAAAGTGCTGATGGTGACTGTAATGCTACATAATTTGATCCATTGCCTGACACTTCTTTTAATCTTAAATCACCTTGATTATTAATAGTAATTCCCGTGCTATCTAATATGACTCGTTCTGTGCCACCAGTAGAAAATCCAATAGTATTAGTCGCTGATTTAAATAGACCAGTAGAAGTATCTCCAAAATTTATTGACGGTGTTCCAGCAGAACCAGTAATAGCTTGTAAAGCACCCGTAAAAGTATCTCCTGCTTTCTTTACAAGACCTAAATTAGCTTCATCTAAATTACCTACTTCATAAAATGTTGCTGCCTGACCAGAAGTAGGATTAGCTTGATCTCCACCGCTTGTTGCTCTTATTAGTAATTTTTTAGGGTTTGTAGAATTATCAGCTATAAATTCACAAGGTAATATTGTACCTGCATCTGCTCTTGGACCAAAGTTATTTGCAGCAGTAGCAGCTATTGTATTTTGCAAGTCAACTCTTACAACCGCACCAGACGCATTATCAATATTTTTATTACCGACTTGATTTGTCATTTAAAAAATACTTTTCTTTATATTACACCCCTTTACCATAACCGACAGCTTGGAAAGTAAATTGTTTATTTACTGGATTATCTGAGGAATCTAATATTTTTATTGTAAATCCTGTTCCACTTACTGCTGATAATACAAAGTATTCACCACCAACAGCACCCACTATTGTTATTCCGATAGAAGGTGGATAAGCATTAGTTCCTCCTAATGATGACGTTCCAGTGAAAAACGGTTTAGAAAATGTAATTGCTTTTCCTGATGCTGAAGTTCCAGAAGATATTGGAGTTGTTTTTGTTAGTCCATCATCAGCATCTACATAAGCTCTTTCTGTTCTAGATTCAAATGCAGCCGTAATACCAAGCTGTTGGATTGAAATGTTATGAGCTATTGATTTAGATTCTAATATTGCTCTAAATTGAAATCCTCTTCCTTTATATGTACCGTTAGCAAATGTTTGAAATCCCGTATAAGTAGGAGATCCAGAACCAGGATTATCTTGAGTAACTCTTACTGCTAATGAAGCAGAAACATCATCTATAGCTTGACCATCAAAATTACCACCAGTAGCATAATCATCCCAAAGAGTTCCTGCTGGTATAAGACCATCTATAGTATTTGCTGCTCCAACTGTAAATCCAATACTTTGTATTAATCTTTTGACGTTCAACGAAAATACTCCTTCTAAATCAACAGTTGTTGCAAAATCATATGTGCCTGTTAAATTTGTCGCTGGATTTGTAAGTTGCAATGCTCCTGCTGTTACTGAAACATTAGTTTTAGTACCTCCAAATGCAGATGGGTCAGTATCTTCTCTATCTGTTAAAATTTGTTGATCATCAATTAAATCAGGAAGATCTACAATTACACTTGTCTCACTTTGACTAAACCTACCCCCATCATCTTGAAATTTAAGAATATATTCTCCTTCTAAAGCAGGAACAACCGCTAAAGTACTATTACCAGCTAAAGCTGGAACTAAATCAACAGAGTTTTGAAACGAACCAGTGCCATCTGTTTTATTACTATGCCGTACAAAAACTCTTCCTCCATGTAAAACATCAGGATCAGTTGTTAAATTCCATCTGAGTCTTACTTCTTTATTTGTTAAAGGTTCATAAGATAAGTTTTGAACAGCACTAGGAGGTATAGTTTTTCCTTCGGCTGTAAATGTGATATTACTAGCAGAGTTAGATAATCTTAATGCAGCATTAAAAGAAAATACACGGATCTCATAAGTACCTGCTTCACTATTTAGTATTTCAATATCAGGTCTAAATACCGTTTCACTTCTCCAGTTTGTATTATTAAATCTATATTGAACAAGATATTGGCTAACACCTGTCCTTACTTCCCAAGACACAATTATTTTTGATACGGCAAGATTATTTATAGTTACAATTTTTTCAATCGCACTTAATCCACTAGGAGGATCTTTTAATTCACTTAACAGTGAAATATTTCTTGGAGGAAGTTGTTCTCCTAATTCAATATTGTTATATTTTCTATCAATGTAAGTAAGACCAGTAATTACAAAATTTGTACCATCTTGTTCTTCTACACTTATAACTCTATAAAACTGAGGTTTTAAAGAATCACTTGATAACATCCATACAGATTGTGCAGCAGGAGTTTGAGATAATGCTGAATCTAAAGTAATTATTCCATTTCCACCAGGACTTACACTTGATGTTGTTTTTTCTTCTACCTTTCCATCAGGTAATAAAACTTGGCATTTTTGATTACTTCCAATAAAGGTACTTAAGTCTTGAATATTATCTACTGTAATCGTAGTTGTAGTAGCAGATTTTACTCTACCTGATCTTCTTTCTACACCTCTTACTGGATCAGCTACAGCAATAACACTTCCAGGTCTTACTATTGCTCCTGCATCCATAGAAGTTGTAAAGGTTACTGTTTCTGATTCTTGTTCTTCACTAAATACAACAGCTTTTGCTAATCTTCTAGCTTGTTTTCTAGAAGTACATCCAAATGCTTTTATTGTTTTCTTTACGATTCCATACTTAGCTATTCTTGCAGCTTGAACTGGGTCAGTATCATCATCACCATATATTTCATAATCTATTTCCCTTGAATCCATATTAAAATAACTGACACTAACTACTGAATGTCTTTGTCTTAAACTACTGCCAGAGTATGAAAACCCTGCTTCAGTTACGTTTGCCAAACTAAATAAATAACTTGTATCAGTTGGTCTATCCTGTGCGATTGTAATAGAACCAGCTTGCCATATTGGAAACGCTCTCATTATTCCTGCCAACTCATTAATCAATGTGTATGCCTCAGTTGTTCCTTGAATAGAAGTATTACAACTAAACCTTGCTTCACTTGTACCATCAACAGAGTCAGTTAATAATGTATTTGCATATCTAGAAGCCTGTACATAGCTAAATAAATCTATATTGGAATACATTTTTGCATCCGTAGATTGATCTGGAGCGACATGATCTCCTAATCCATATCTTTTATTAGTTAACAAATCTAGTAATATCATGGCTGGACAAGTACACCACACTGCATTTTGCATTGTTCCGTTGAATATATAGTTATCTGGATAAACTATTCTGCCTGTTGCATTATCAACACTAGGAGTACCAGAACTGTTAGCACCTGCACCTGGAATTTTTACTTTAATTCCTCTAATACGAAAAGCTCTTTGAGGAACTGAACTAAATTGTTCGGAACTAATTCTTAATGTTGAATAGGCACAGTTTGGATAAGTTCGTGCGTCATCTAATATTTCTTCAATTCTTGTAACTGTAAAAGTATCTTGAATATTATCTGGATTGTTGTCACCAGTTACTCTTTCATCTCTTATTTTTGCTTGCGTATAATTATCAGGTAATTCTATTCGATACTCTCTTCCATAAGGATCAGCACTTCTTCCTTTAATTGTTTCATTAATTTTTTCTGCAAATGACCCACCATTTGTTTGTAATGAAATTTTAAAATTAACTTCTGTTCCTAAAATATCTCCATTAGTTTCAAATTTCTGTAACGCTCCAAAAGTTATTGTTACTTCTACAGCATCTTTACCTGTATTTAAATCGGGGCTATCAACAGGACTAGATGTTGTGACAGCACTGGTTGAAGTAGGAGTTCTGGGAGTTGATTGTTTTGTAAGAATTGCATTATCAACATTACCAACAGCAGTTTGATTATCTTCTCCAAACTTAGGAACAAAAGTTACATCTTGATAACTAAAATCTGTATCTTGTAAACTGCCTAATTTAGTAAGAAATTCTGCATCTGTTAAATTAGTAGAAACATTTAATATTGACGTATCATTTAAAAATATATCTGCTAGACAAGCATTATTATAGTTAGCATTATTTCTTGCAATACTTCTTTTAGATGGAGTAGCAAACCCTTCAATTTCACCTTCTGATAATAAATCCTGTACCGTTGCAAACTCCTTACTATTTAAAGTATCTTCTGCTCTAATCGGATCTCTAGGTTTTCTTGGGCCTTTAGCTCCTCTAATAATTTTTGACATCAGTTACTCCGCTACAATTTGGTTCGTGTCTATACCAGCAGATATTACTACCGATCCAGTTACAATCTCTCCATAACATAAAGGTATGCTGGTTCCAGCCCGTGATGTGTTTTGTACTCCAGAAAAACTAAATGATATTCTAGGATCTTCTTCGTTAGAAAAATCGGGCATATCTGGCAAAGGAAATAGCATATCTGAAACTCCACTTAATGCTAAAGCACCTCCAATACCAACAGCAGCTTTAGTCATAAATCCTGCACCTGCAAGAGAAGCACCAAAACCCTTTCCAAAAATTAATGGTGATCCTGGAACTAAAAAAGCTCCAGCAATTAAAGCAGTTCCTAGTAAAAATTTTCCAGCACCTCCACCAGCACCGCTAATAACAGGAACTATACTTACACCATTACTTCCCACAGGATTGTGTATATCATCTTCAGATAATTCATACTTGTTAGCAATAACTTTATAATGCCTATCATTCATGTGTGCTTCTAATCCTTCAAAATTAGTAATTAAAAATCTAATAGCGTCAGCAGTGGTATTTATTACAGCATCTAACTCTTTATGACCTACAAAGTCAGCTAAATCACCATAGAGTCTAACTTTTTTGAGCATAACGATACCTCTTACCAGTACATTTTAGCAACCATTCAGAGTAAGGTTCTCTACAAGATAGTCTATCTGCTAAATGATGTAAAACCATATCTCCTAAGAAAATAGCTACATGATTTAAGGTTGGATGCATTATAGACATTAATAAAACATCTCCCTTTTCTAATGGCTCGTCTGGTCTAAGCTCTCTAAACCCTGTTCGCCACGCATAACTCTCAAATAATGGATCAAATAAAAATTCATCTGGAGTCATGTTTCTTTCATAATCTTTTAATTTAATTCCTTTCTCTTCTTTATACCAATCAACAACTAAACTCCAACAATCAGTAACACCCCATATCCATTCCCTACCTAATAATGGTGCTTTATATCCTGTAGGCTCTAAGTATTCCCACTGTCCTGTTTGGGGACTAACAATATACCAAGGTAAGTTACTTTTTTCACAACTAATTTTATCTGCCTGACTAGGTTTTGGAGAAGCCATTGGATGACTATGAATTACAGCAGTTATTTCTCCTAAGTTATCTGCTTTTACATAATCTTCTGGATCGAGAATAAAGCATTGATAATCTGTCATAGAAATATTACGACAAGGAAAATATTTTTGTCTTCCTCTTATGTTTAATAATAACCCTACAGATTCTTTAGGATTTTGGTTTTTTGCATGAACCAATGCGTCATCTTGCCAACTCATTGAACAATCGTACCAATAGCAGGAAATAACGCTCTAGTACATTGTCTTTTTGGTAATCTTACTCCGACTAAGTCACTCACTGCACTCAATTCAAATTCTACTACTTCTCTATTTTCTACTGATTTTCTATCTACAACATATATTTGTCGTTCAAATTCAGCATTAGGATCTGGTGTTCCGAATGGGTTACTACCTCCACTAAAATTTGCAGCATCAATAAATTGTGCCATAGTTGTAATTCGAGTAAAAACTGCACCCGTTAAATCATTTCCAGCTTTACCTGCTCTTATGTTTATTCTGTTTAGTATTTCTGATATTGTTCCAAGAGCATTACTAACAATAATTTTAGGTCTTGGTATTTGACCACGTTGATATGCAAAACCACTAGCTTCTACTGGAAATCTTGTATAACTATCACCTGCCCATACTATATCGCCATTACCATTAAGATTTGTTCCTGAGTGAAATCGCTGTGTACTAACTTCACCATGAAAGCTATCATTCAGTTCAAGTGTAAATAATTCAATTACTGAATTAGGATTTAACTTAGATATGTCTGCAAAGATGCTACTAAACGCTACATACCTAACACTGTTGTCATAAACTGTTTCTCCTATTGTTCTCACCCAAGAAGGTTCACTACTGCCAGTTGTTCCTGCCTGTGTAACTCTAAAAAATAAACCTGTTACTGGATTTGTAGGAGAAACTATTGTATTTAAAGACAAGCTGGCACTGGCACTCCAAACAGTAGCAGCACTCATGGTTCAAACACCTCTCTAAATGTAGCTTGTACTCTTGCTCTATTTAAATAAGGAATAGATTTATTCCACGCTTCGCATACATATTGTGAGGCACTAGATTCTCCTGGAGGAGTAAATGTAAAGCTAGCACTATCGTTTGCTCTTGCATCTAAAAATGTTTCTATAGTATCTGCATCTGTTTCTGATACCTCAAAAGTAAGACTATAAACTTTAGGATTTTGATGTTCTGCTAATCCAAATAATATTCTGTGTTCGTAGCCGTCAGCAAAACGAACAGTTCTGGTTTTTGGTGCGGATCTTTTTTGTACTCCGTAAGTAGGAGTTATTGAAGGAAAAGTAGCCATTATGCGAGTAAACCTCCAGGTCTCTTTTGCTGTACTAATTCAGATTGTATCGCTACAGATATAAGACGACCAAGTTCCCTACCTCTATCTTCATCACCTTCTACATTAGAACCAGAAGCATCTACATTTACTACTACACTAGTAGATCCTCCTAACTGATGATTTGGAGTGATATTTCCAGAAGATCCTGGTGTAAATAATTCTGGACCACGTTCTCCAACAATATAACTACCTCCTGCTTTTACTGGACCTCCGTTTGCCTTAAATAAGCCACCAATTCCAGGTATGCTACTGAGTAATGAATTTACACCAAATTGTAAAAGGGTTCTAGATATTTGACTAAATACACTGGTTGCTACCTCGCCTAAAGTTTTAGTTCCCTGTATTGCACCTTCTATAGCATCTACTAACCCACTTTCAACAGTTGAAGCAATACTCTTGTATAAATCTAGTGTTTTTTCTAGCTGGTTTTGTAATCTTAACTCGTCTGTTATTTGCCCTTTCTTTATATCACTTATTTCCTTGCCTGTTAGCTTAGAGGCTTCTGCAATTTTATTAACTTCTTGTTGTATTCTTGCTTCTTCCGTACCTAAAACAAGTGAATTCTGTAAAAATTGAGTTCTGTCCGATATACTTTTAGTCATATTTTGAAATCTCAATTCGTTTGCTCCGTTAAGATCAGACTCTTTTTGAAGTTCTTCATTTAGTTTTTGCTGCTTTATTATTTTTTCTTCTAATTCTTTAAATGCTGCGGTTCGTTTAATTTTTCCTGCTGATCCACCTGTTGCACCACCGAGCATTTCATCTCTTTCTGCAATTAAACCCTGAACATTAGATTGATCACTAAGTTTTGCCCTTTTAAGTAAATTTGTGCGTTCAAATGGTTTAGTAAATTTAGAAATACCTCCCATTCCAAGAAGCCCTTCATTAGATATTTTATTTGCAAAACCAGCAAACGCAGCAGCAAGTCTAGTCATTAAAATGCTCATATCGTTAGCAAACTGCCTAGAAGCATCTCCAAAATCTTGTAAATTCTTTACACCTTCATCACCGACAATTCTATTTAATCGTTTAACCGATTCATTATATGCAGCTTGTTTTCCCTGTGTTTTTTCAAGTAACTGTAAATACTTAGCAGACGGTGTGCCTACTAAACCTAGACTTTTAGTAACTTGGTTTATATCTAAACTTGTTTCACTAAATGCGTTACCTAATGTTGCCACTCCATCAATTACTTGCTGGACCTGAGTAAGTGCAGCAGTAGCTATTAAACCTCCAGCAAATCCTCCAGTTTGACCACCTAGTTTACCTCCAATCATTCCACCAGCAAAACCAGCAGCAGCACCTAATGGTCCTTGCCCGAATAGCAATGGAAATGCACCACTTATTAACGCTCCAGATAAAACACCACTTCCCCCTGCTGCCTTTTTTGGAACTGTACTTGGTCCAGGAATTACAGTTCCTTGGTTAGTTACGTTTACTGGAGAACTTGGTCCTAAAGCTGCACCTGAGTGTCTAGGTATAGGGGTTTTCTTTACTTTAAATGAATCCTTTTCTACCTTATTTTGTTTTTGTTTTTCTCTGGTTATCTGCTGTTCTCTTCTGAAAGTTTTAGTTGCTAAAGCTAGTTTGTCTCGTTCTGTTTTTAGGGCTGCTTTTCCTACACCCTTTTGACCCATTGCAATATCATTTAACTTTTTTATTCTTCGCTCAAGATTATTTAACTGCTGGTTAATTCTTTTAACATTCAGTTGTATATTAACTTCGTAATTAGAGCCAGCCACTAATTTAAGTAAAACATTGTTCTTAGTTTAGCGTACCTTACGATATTGGGCTTTCTTTTGGGCATCTTCGTATGCTTTATTTTCTCTTTCGTTTTTAATACTAAAGTATGCGTTCCATCCGTAAACTTCTTCTAGGGTCATATTATTACGCAAATATTGAACCGTCATGCCTAAAGTTTCTGCAATTAAAAATTGAAAATATAAATAGTGGTCTTTACTCAACTGTGCTTTTTACGGCATCAGGGGTAGCCTCCTCGCCCAACTCTTGCATTTTAGTCATAAGTTCTAACAAAACTGCTAATGGTATTTCTCTTCTAAGGCTAGGCTTATCACCTTCGCTAAATAACTTTTGTCCGTTTTGATCTTCGGCTTTATTTATTATTACTTGTAGAGCAAAGTCCAAGCTGCTTTCATTTTGAACTCGATTAGAAGCTACTAAAGTATCATTTATTGCATCTCGATCAGCAATGGTTAGTGGTGTCCAGTACACTTGCAAAATTAATACACCATCCTTATAAATAGGGTAACTACTTTTACTTCCGATGCTAAAGGCTTGCTTTAGCTTGTCGATTGCTCTTTCTGATGCCATAAAAATGAATAGTGTATTCTTATACTATACTACTACTTTATTATTTAAAACCAACTTTTTTAAATGCTTTGTCTATATCTTTGTTGATAAGCCCACCCAATGTATATACGTTGTACCAATTTACAGATGTAGCTGTTATTTTGTGTTCTTTTGAGTGTTCTGCGTATGTAACCTGTTTATTTTTAAGGTTAGGCAGTGTTTGACCTGGAGCGTTTATTGCAAAACCAGCATACTTAGTTCTGTTACCTACATATAAATCCTGACCCATTTTTGCTGTAGGCACTCTTGCATTTTTAAATGCTCTACCTGTTCTAGCAGGAATCATAAAGTAAGGATATTCTGGCCTTCTTTTTCGTGTAGGTTTTACGGGAGTTTTAGCTACTACCCAGTTAGCTCCGAATGTTCCTGTCCACCACGGACCATCTTCAGTAAGAGAGTACACTATATCTTTTGCCATTTGCTTTCTGCCTTTTAATATTACCTTTCTTAAGTCGGTAGTTAGTTTTGAAATTGGTTTTCTGCTAGGCATTGGCACTAAAGTCGCAACTTATAACGGTTAGGAAATGGGTGTCTCCTTCTACGGTAACAGCAGTTGGACCTTCTAACTCGGAGACTCTTGGACTTACTGCAAATTTATCTACATAAGTAGAGCTATTTATGGAGGTTAGACCTGTTATGACGGATTCGGCTATAGCGGAGGCAATAGAACTTCCACGGTTAGGCGGTGTCATTATTCCGCATCTGATTGAACCTGCGTAATATGTTTGTGCTGCTCCTTGTGGTTGTGTAGTGGACTGACTGAAATTAAGGTTTACCATTACATATTTTTTATCTCTACCTGGTGTAGAAAAAGGCATATTGTCAAAAACCACATTTACTGTTGGGTCGGCATCATTTACCGCAGTAGATATTGCGTTTTCAAATGCTGCTCGTGCTTTTACTAAAGTCATTAGAAAATAACGTCAATACGGAATAGATATTCTTGACCACCTTTTAGTGTACGAATATCTGTTATTTTTGCTCCTCTTGTCGATCCAGAGAATGTGAGAGTTATTTCGTCTTGGAGTAATGGTTGGCTATCGCCTATTAGATCGGGAGTTATGTATAGTCTTGCGGTATTTTCCTGAAAACCTGATTCTTCGCTGGATTGTATAAATTCTATTGGAACTTTAATATTGTAGGTTGTATCTACTGTAATAAACTCACCTGAGTCTGTGTCATAGCTAGATATACCCTTTCGAGTGTAAATAATTGATGAGTCTAATGCGTTCCCAAGTTGAGACACCACCTGTTTGGCAATCTTTTTTAAAGCTGTGTCTAGTGATCCTGCCATTATCCTCTAACCACTCTCATTTGAAAAGCTCCTGCTCCACCTAGCATATACGCTCCAAGGTAACTTTGTAACCAAGGGTATTTATCCATAATATTATTTACAGAGCCAGTTCCCTGGCTATCGGTATTGTATTTGACTTGTATATCTCCTAGTTTTACTTCTTCGATGTTGCCGTCTGTTCCTACATTTCCTGTCATAGCTTCACTATCGTTTGCTAATGCTCTTGCTAATTCATACTGTGCGTATTTAATATTTACTGGAATTGTACTGCAAGCTAGTTCTACCCCATCTACTTGGTAATTATTTCTAGGAAACTTCAATGCCTGACCAGAATCACATCTATCTCCATAGAATACGAAGCTGTCGAGCCATCTAGTGGATGCTATAAGTGCTCTGTTCTTTTGGTCGTCTGTTTTATTTGTCCAGGTTGAAGAATCTGGAACGGTTTCAAAGTAAGTATTAGCTTCTGCCAATGTGACATAACTATTAGCACTAGCTCCTTTTATTGTTGCGTCTATAGTTGCTGCCACGATCTATAAAGTAATTTAGTCTTATTGTAGCGTAAAGAAAAAACCCCACCAATAATTGATG
>VMHT01104603.1_pt1 | contig 11962 bp, 22 predicted proteins | sample 4693611 | NCBI WGS metagenome assembly VMHT01 (sample SAMN12280063, study PRJNA550983) | marine metagenome | isolation source: seawater sampled from same location over 5 years 0.02-0.2 micron viral filtrate | place: USA: collected off the coast of southern California halfway between the port... ...
GCATGGGGCTGGCAAAATCCAGACACAAAAAAACCCCCGCCATTTCTGGCGAGGGCTGCTGTCCCAAGTTGGGACGGTTAGCCGTTGGATGCAATTTTGCCTTCCAAGGTGGCGTTGCCTTCGGTGGCTTCGGCTGTCCATTCAGCGACAAAATCCGTGAAGCTGAAACCGTTGGCTTCGGAAAACTGCTCCAACAATTCCAACTTGGCGGCAAGTGTCGTTGGCTTTTTCTTGGCGACAAATGAAACCTCTTTTTTGGCGGGTGACTTGCCTTGTCCAGATTTCGGCTTGCGGCTGGCTTTCGGCTTGATGTCTGCTTCGTGTGAGGCAACCGCGCCACGGATGGTTGAACACTTGCCGAGCTTTCCGGCCTTCGCTTTATTGACAATCGCTTCGCCATCGTCGCCAGCAAACTTTGCGTAGGCGGCCATGATATCGCGCAACTTGCTATTTTCAGCAATCCAACCCGCGCCAATCGCGCTCAGTTTTGCCTTGCGTGGGTTGCCAGTGAGCGTCCCAACTTGGGACACAATCAACTGAACGCCTTTCCGCAACTTGGCGGCATCCCGTGCGAACCGCTCCGCTTGCGTCCGGTTGAATGTGTCTTCCTGCGTATCAAAAGCGATTACAGTGTTGATTGCGGCTACTTGTGTTTTGTTCAACTTAGTCATTTCAAAATCCCCTACGGGTTGCGTCTGGCTGGATTGCCAGCGGTCAGTCCCTGCTGACCCATTGAAGTTAGCAAATGCCAATGCGTATGTCAAACGTCCCAAGTTGGGACAGTTAAGTGATTGATTTTATTGGTTACTCATTTTGAGTATGTGATAATTATATTTCAATATTGTTATTTGTTTTGTTTCTTTTATTACTTTTGATGGGGTGTGTCGCGCAATATAATTACCCAAAATAATGTCGTTCACGTTTTGTTCATGCGGTTTGCTGGCGGTATGGTGGCCGTGTGGCGTGTTTGTTGCTCCAGTGTATCATCTACCATATGTCACGCCAAAGACGCTCAGTGGGGCTTAAAACGGGTGTTCTTGTTTTGTTCCAAAACTATCATATGTACTATCGTACTACTGTCATTGGGGTGAACAAACCGTGAACATAGGGGTATGCTCCCATGCTGCACATTGACGGGTGTGGTGTATTAGCGTGTTAACACAAAGACACTATAGGGCAAGGGATATGCTATCAGTTGCCGCAAGTGAAGCTATGCTTTATTTTTCAATAGGTTAATTCGTCCTAACTTGGGACACTAGGCAAGAAAATAGATATTTTTTTATTTTTCCAGCGCAAAAAGGCTTTTCTGTCACAAATTCAGCGTGTCGGGCATGGGCCACCCCCCGGTACTACGTATATATTCTTGGAGTAGTACACAGATCAGGAAAATTGAGTGTTAACCACAAGGGAAAGTGATAATATTATATGCTCAAGTATTGTGCAATTGCCTAAAAATTGTGCAACAATAAGGTATTTTTGTGACATGCTTGTTTTAGGTGTTGACAGCGAGGTATTATTCTGGTATAATTATGTATAACTAGAATATATATTAAATGACACATTAAAATGCTAAAGAAACTTGCTAAAAACCATATAATGTAACATTTAAATACACATATTAACTATAATCCCCGTAAAAAACAGAAAAGACTTGACAATGGCAAAGAAATCTGTAAAACTATACACAGACAATGTACTTGATGCATTCTATTATGCTATCCGTACTAACACTTTAGATAAACTCCATATACCCCATAGCGATGTTTTCTACGTGCGACAGGCCGTAGAGGCATACTATGGGCGTTCTTTCACTTTAAAGCATGTAGAAGATGCTATGAGGGCTGAAGGGTGGAAAGAGAGGAACGAATAATGTTTGAAGCATGGATATTGGTATGTGTAGTGCAGATGGGAAATCAGTGTTTCCCTGCACAGGACAATCGTGGTCCGTATAAAACACATGAACAGTGCTACGAGCGTACTATTGAAATGGGCAAAGACATATATCAGGGTCTTCCGGGTCACTTGCCTGTTGATTGGAAGTGTGTTCCTGTAGGAAGTGCTACGTAATGGCTATTGAGTATCGTGGTACAAAGTTTCCGGGTTACAATAAACCTATCAAGTCAAACCGTGAAGGTAAGAAGATGATGGTGCTTGCCAAAGATGGTGAGAAGATTAGATTAATTCATTTTGGTGCTACAGGATATGGTCACAACTATAGTGCTGCAGCCCGTAAGTCGTTTCGTGCCAGACACAAGTGTGACACAGCTAACGACAAGTTGACAGCCCGGTATTGGGCGTGTCGTACATTGTGGAAGGGGTCAGGTGGTAGCACCAAGTCGTCACCTAAGAGCCGCAAAGGTAAGTATTAGGAGAACTACCAATGTCTATGAAAGAAGAACTAGCAGCATTAAAGAAGAAACGAGATGCAGGTGAAATTACTGCTTTTAAATTTCGTCAAGGTACAAGAAAAATAAAAAAGAAATATGGTGTAGATGAACCATCTATTGTAAGTAAACTTTTGGGGGCTGCACTTACTCCCTCGCCAAGATCAGCTAAAGCAGTTGCGGCTAAAAAGAAAGCTGCATCTGGTTCAAAAGGTGGACCGGGACGACCTGCAGGAACTGGCAAGAAGCCTCCAACAAAAAAATCCCCAGCGAAAAAATCTGGTATTACAGCACCAACGAGTAAAGGTCTTTACACAATAAAATCTGGTGATACTTTATCTCAAATTGCAAAGGCTAGGGGTACTACAATCGCTGCGTTAAAAAAAGCTAACAACATTACGGATGTTAATAAAATTCGTGCTGGAAGAAAACTAAAAGTTCCTGCAACGGTAGGTAAGAGTAAAAATCCATATGCAGGAGAAACTAAATCTTCTATGGCAGCTATGATTAAAAAAACAGCAAAACCTAAAAGACCTTCAAATGCAGAAATAGAAAAAATGTCAACAAAAGAACTAGAGGCATTAGCTAAAAGAATTGGTCTATCGTCATTTTCTGGAAAGGCGGCTAAATAATCATGGCAGAGGTATCAGGAACAAAAATAGCTAGTTTTCGTGGTGACATTGAAGACTTACGTAATGGCACAATAGACAGGTCCACGTTTAATGCTGCACGAAATGAAATTGTAGAACAAATAGGTGAAGCAGCAACTAAAAAACTAGAAAGGCGTTTACGTACAGAATTAACTCAAGGTGGAGATGATATTGGAGATTCTCGTCCAGACAAAAGAAAGTACTCTCCCGGTATGGAAAGCGTGCTATCAAAGTCTGTAACTTTAGATAAAAACAAAGGTGGCATGGCAAAGAAAAAAGGTCCAATGCAAATGGCTATGGGCGGCATGGCTAATGGAAAGAAGCACATGTATCTTTCTAATGGTGGTGCAGTAAAAGACAATGCAGGTCTACGTGCGTTACGTGCTAGTGGGCCAAAAGGTATGGAAGCCTACAATAAAATTACAAAGAAGGCATGATGCAAGTACGAAAACAAAAAACAGTAAAGAAGGTTATTAAAGGTTTAAAGAAAGCCTCTAAGAGCCATGCGAGTCAGGCTAAGACTTTACAAGGAGTTCTTAATGGCAAACCCAAGAGTGCCAAGAAAAAAAGGCCAACCCGCAAAGTCTAAGAAGCATAGCGATCTGTACACAGACGAAGACCCTAAAGGAACTATAACAGGGTTGAAGTTTGCTACAGTCAAAGATGCTGAAGCTAGTGTGCGTAAAATTAAAGCGTCAGACAGAACAGATGCACACAAAACACAAGCTGCTATAGCTATGGAGCAGAGGGCAAAGGCGGCAGGTAAAATAGCCGCCGCTGCTGTTTTTAGAAAGTTTATAGAAAGTCAGAAGAAAAAAACTGTGGCTAAAAATAAGAAAAGTAAAAAGATGGCAGTTGGCGGTGTTGCAAAGAAACGCAACTACCGTAAAGAGTATGACAATTATCAAGGTAAGCCAGATCAAATAAAACGTAGAACTGCTCGTAATGCTGCCCGTGGGGCATTGATGAAGACGGGAGCAGCAAAGCGTGGTGACGGTAAGGATGTAGCACACAAGAATGGCAACCCTCGTGATAATAGGCGTGGCAATCTTACTCTCCAGCGTCCTTCCCAGAATAGGTCTTTTGCTAGAACAAAGACTGCTGGCAAACGGAACAGACGTGCATAGAGTTGAAGCAGACATACGCAAGTGGTCAAAAGATTTTTTAGAAGTACCAAACGCTAAACTAAACGGTCTACCACCTTGCCCCTATGCTAGAAAAGCATGGGCTGATGATAAAGTAGTCTTCAGTATTAATACTGGAATGGAGGGGCTACTAGAAGCTATCCGTAAGTTTGATGGTCACGACTACGACATTGTAGTGTGGGCTGAAGAAGATTTGCCAGACATGGAATACCTTGATGGTTTGTGTGATGGCATGAATGAGTTGATGTCTATAGCTGGTATTGATCTACACCTAATGGTGTTTCATCCAGACTATGACGCAACAGAAGCTGGACTTGACTTCCTCGTAGATGATGGAGTTACAGATGACAGCTTATCTTATTGTATGGTCTTTGTGCAGAAACTCTCTAAGCTAGACGATGCAGCTTTATATCTGGAAAACTCTAATTATTATGAACATTTTCCAGATGATGTATATGATGCTTTAGTACTTGACAGAAGGAGATTACGTAATGGCAATGGGCAAAGCAAAGATGGCTAAGAAGAAAAAAATGATGCGTGGCGGCGGCATGATGAAGCGTAAAATGGCTGGCGGCGGCATGGCTAAGATGTCTAAAAAGAAGATGATGCGTGGCGGTATGGCAAAAAAGAAAAAGTAATTGCCTTACGTAGCTAAATCTAAAATACACGGTCTAGGAGTTTTTGCGGATAAGGACTATTCTGTAGGTGATACTATAGAGTTATGTCCTTATCTGGTTTCTAGCGAAAGCGACATAGGCGATGAGTGTGTTCTTCACGACTACATGTTTTATTCTCCATATGAAGGGGAAGATGACTTGTACTGCATTCCGTTAGGGTTGGCTATGATATACAACCACAGCGAAACTCCTAATGCAGAGTGGGATGTAAATGAAGAGGACGATAACTTTATTAGGTTCTACGCACTTCAATACATAGCCAAAGGACAAGAAATACTACACGACTACGGAACTATTTACTGGAGTAGTAGAGAAGCAGCCTAATATAGAGGGCAGCATCTATGGACATTTCTTCACAACACAAAGAGGCGAGATTATCACGATGGCGAAGATTGCAAAAGCAAAAGCGAAAAAGAAGCCAGCTAGAAAGGTTAACCTTGCGAAAGGCGGTTCGCCGAAGAGCAAGAGTAGAGTTAATGAAGCTGGCAACTACACTAAGCCCGGAATGAGAAAACAACAGTTTAACCGCATTAAGGCTGGTGGTAAGGGTGGCGCACCCGGTCAGTGGTCGGCGAGAAAAGCCCAGATGCTTGCGTCTGCATATAAAAAAGCAGGAGGAGGTTACAGAGGTTAAATGTTACATGCGTTTCTCCTATTCGTATTTGTCGGTGTAGGGGATGACAAGAAACTAGTAAGCAGTGACATGTACTTCAAAGACCTCAACGAATGTGTCTGGTATGCACAAACATTACACAAGCAGGGAAATCTTATTACCTCTTACTGCGTACCTAAATTTATAACAGAAGGCAATGTAAAGGTATATTAATGCCCCCACGTAATCATACTAACTGGACTAAACAGCCCAACGTAGAATATGTAAACTCTCTCATATACTCTGACCAGAGTTTGTTTGAAGAAGAACTAGAAAACATCTTCTCAAAGGTATGGATTCCTGCATTCCACAAAAGTGAGATGCAGCACATAGGAAGCTACAGGACTGCACAGATAGCTGGGCAGAATATCATCACCATAAAGTTTGACAATGGTTATAGGTCATTTCTAAACAAGGGTGTTATGTCACCTGCAGGTAATGACATGTCTCTGTGTTATCACGCACGAGGCTGGGGTGAACTACCCTGCGAAGTAAAGCATGGTGGCATGGTGTGGGTCACGCTAAACAGGAACCCTACCATGAGTGTAGAGGAGTGGACTTGTGGGGCGTTTGATTGCATTGCTGATGCTATTGATACAGAAGAACTAGAAGTATTTCACTACCATAAAGCCATCATAGGTACAAACTACAAGCTGTGGCATGACACTAACAGTGAGTTTTACCACGACTTCATGCATTACTTCAATCGTGTCTCTGGATTTAATGATGAGTACTTTGCTAGAAAGAACGTGCCTTTTGATAATGGTCATGTTAATGTCAGCAGCTTTACTGTCAACTATGAAGAGTATCAGGGATTTGAAGACAGGGGTGAGTTATCTTTTCCCAACCTGCCACCAAATCAGTGGTACATGGTAGACTTGTTTCCCGGCTACAACTTCAACCTGCGAGGCAGTGCCTATCGCAGCGACAGCGTAACGCCACTTGGACCTAACAAGGTACTGATTGAGTTTAGAGGATACGGCCTGAAGAGTGATACACCAGAAGAACGGAACACACGTATTGAGCATCACAACTCTATATGGGGTCCATTTGGACGTAACTTACATGAAGACCTTATAGGTGTGGCAGGACAAGGTACAACAATGCGACCCGGAACTGAACCACGTAATATTCTGCATGGCAGACATGAGAACGGAACCATCCACGATGAGGTGGGAATGCGACATTACTACGGTGAGTGGAGCAAGTGGATGGGAGTAGAAGCAGACAACCCGCTAAAGAAAGCAGCATAGATGGACCCGATTAGTGCAATGGCAACAGCATCAGCAGCGTTTGGTGCTATTAAAAAAGGCTTTCAAATAGGTCGTGATATTGAATCAATGGCCTCTGACTTGTCACGCTGGATGGGTGCAATGTCCGACTTGGACATGCTTGAGAAGGAAGCCAAGAACCCTCCTATCTTTAAGAAGTTGTTTAATGGCAAGTCTGTAGAACAGGAAGCCATTGAAGCGTTTGCGGCTAAAGAGAAAGCGCAGCAACAGAGATATGAATTACAGCAATGGATCAGCATGACACTTGGTCGTAATAAGTGGGACGACCTTGTAAAAATGGAAGGGTCCATCCGCAAGCAACGCCAAGAGACACTGTATAAACAAAGGCAACGTAGACAGAAGTTTGTTGAAATTGTGGCATGGATATTAATGGTATTGCTTGCTTCAGGTATACTGTATGGCTTTATATCATTTCTTAAAAGTACATTAGCTAATGCAACCCCAGAGTATGTAGTATGTAGACTGCAGGGATGCCAGACCATAGATGGGGAGAGGTTGTGTATATATCATGGTGCTAACAATACAGTAGATAGCGTTTGGATAAATCTACATGAATACTTTCCAAAAGAAATACAGTGTAAGTACGACCCTAAAAATGAAAAGCCGCCTAGTTTACGTGAAACATTTAAAGCTATAGAAAAGTCAAGAAAGTAATGAAAGCACCACAAAAAAGTTTAAAGGATTGGACTAGCCAGAAGTGGCGTACTAAATCAGGTAAACCATCTGCAAAGACAGGTGAAAGGTATTTACCTGAAAAAGCAATAAAGTCCTTGACAAGTGCAGAGTATGCTGCTACAACTAGGGCAAAAAGAAAAGGCAAGGCATCAGGTAAACAATTTGTTAAACAACCTAAAGGTATTGCAAAGAAAACGGCAAGATTTAGAAGAGGTGCATAATGTTAAATTTACTAATTGGACCTATCGCAGATTTAGCAGGAACTTGGTTAAATGGAAAAGTTGAAAAATCTAAAGCAGAAACTGGTGCAAAAGTTGCACGGGCTAAAGCAGAAGCCACAATCATGGAAAAGAAAGCTACAGGCGAACTTGATTGGGATTTGGAAATGGCTAAAGGCTCTTCCTCATCGTGGAAAGACGAGTGGCTTACAATTCTGTTCAGCATCCCTCTCATACTTGCGTTCGTTCCGGGTATGGAAGAAGTAGTTGCAAACGGATTTGCACAACTCCAAGCCATGCCTGAATGGTATCAATATAGTCTTGGCGTTATTGTTGCTGCCAGCTTTGGTGTTCGCAGTGCTACTAGGTTATTCGGAAAGGGGAAGTCCTAGTGGCGAAATGGGGCTTACACGAGCGAACAACGGAAGAACAAGCGAGGAAAAATCGTGGCAGAAGTAACTATGGAAAGATTGTTGAAGTGGAAGATACTACCACGTCTGATGATGCTTGGGATGTCCTTATCCGCTTGGCGGGTAGTGGAGTGGTTTATGACACTAGAAGACCCAACAAGTCAGCAAGCAGCACTAGTGAGTGTAGTCACGGGGGCCATGACAGGTGCATTTGCGGTGTGGATGGGGCATGAGAAATGAAATATCGTAGAGATGCATTTATTGAAAAATTAATTAAGCATGAGGGTCTACGCCTTCAAGTATATAAAGATACACTAGGAATTGATACCGTAGGTATTGGACGTAACCTAGAAGACCGTGGCATCACTGATGAAGAACTGGAGTGGATGGATATTCCTAACATGGACACTATCTACGAATACGGTATCTCTGAAGCTGATGCTATGTATCTAGCAGGAAATGACGTACAGATCGTTGAGGAAGAACTTGTTCGGGCGCACCCTTGCGTTAACAAGCTAGACGCTGTACGTCAACTTGTAGTCATGGACATGGCATTTAATATGGGTGTGCCACGTCTGTGTAAATTTAAAAAAATGTGGGCGGCTATTGAAGGTGAAGACTACCACAACGCAGCAAAAGAAATGCTTGACAGCAGGTGGGCAGTTCAGGTAAAATCGCGTAGTACAAAATTAGCCCACGCAATGCATCATGGAGAGTTTAGTGGCTAGACAACTTACAGAAAAACAACAAGCACTACTTAACGTCCTGTTTGAAGAAGCAGGTGGTGACATGCTGCAAGCAAAGAAACTGGCGGGATATGCTGACACTTCTAGTACTGCAGAAATTGTTAAAGGTCTTAAAGAAGAGATACTTGAGGCGACTCAAATGTACATGGCACGTAATGCGCCGAAAGCGGCGATGGCGATGACAGGTGCGTTGTATGACCCAACAGAGTTAGGCATACGTGATAAGATGGGTGCTGCCAAAGAACTGCTTGACCGTGTAGGTTTGGTAAAGACAGAGAAGATGCAGGTAGAGGCATCTGGTGGTGTTATGCTCATGCCACCTAAAGCAGTTGTTGAGGACGATGCTTAGTTTTATAGATTGGGATGCGCCGATTAAAGACGGTAGAAAAAACGACACTTGCCCTAACTGCGTAACAAAAAATATGAAACGTAAAGGAAGAAATAAACGTATATGCTTAGACTGCGACACATTATTTATCAGGCCAAAAAATGAACAGAAGCGTAGGAAAGTGGAAGCTACCACAGCCAACAGATATTAAAGAAGAAAACGAATGGGTGCAGATACCTCGCATTGCTAGGACTGTACCTTTCGGTTATAAACAAAATGAAGAAGACCCTGACATTCTTGACCCAATACCAACAGAGTTAGATTTACTAGAGAAGGCACGTAGCCACGTAAATCAATATAGTTATCGTGAAGTAGCTAACTGGCTTAGTACAAACACAGGCAGGTCTATATCACACGTAGGATTAAGGAAACGGTTATTGAATGAGCGACAGCGTAAGAACCAAGCTAAAAGCCTCCTCAAGTGGGCAGAGTATGCGGAAACGGCAATCGCCAAAGCGAAGGTACTCCAAGAAGAAAGAACAGGCGCAGCTAAAACAAACGGTTAGTATAGAAGAAGTAGCAGCTACAGAATATGATACGTCTGTAGCAGAACACGCTAACGTATTGTTTAAACCTAACGATGGGCCACAGACGGACTTTTTAGCTGCATCAGAACGTGAAGTATTATATGGTGGCAGTGCTGGTGGTGGCAAGAGTTACGCCATGCTGTCAGACCCACTACGTTACATGGGGCATCCTGCATTTAGTGGATTGCTACTGCGACATACAACAGAAGAACTAAGAGAACTTGTATTTAAATCGCAGGAGTTGTACCCAAAAATCTGGCCCGGTATCAAGTGGTCAGAGAGAAAGATGCAGTGGACTGCACCATCTGGCGCAAGGTTGTGGATGTCATATCTGGATAGAGATGATGATGTCTTGCGTTATCAGGGTCTAGCGTTTAGCTGGATAGGGTTTGACGAGTTAACACAATGGTCCACACCATATGCGTGGAATTACATGCGATCACGTCTACGGTCCACTGCACCAGATTTGCCAATTTATATGAGGGCTACGACTAACCCCGGCGGTAGAGGTCATCATTGGGTCAAGAGTATATTTATTGATCCTGCACCGTATAACAGGCCGTTTGATGCAACAGATTCAGAAACAGGAGAGGTGTTACGATACCCAGCAGGACATGCGAAGGCTGGAAAGCCATTATTTAAAAGGCGGTTTATCCCAGCAAGATTATCAGACAATCCTTATCTGGCAGAGTCGGGTGACTACGAAGCAATGCTACTCTCCATGCCAGAGCAGCAAAGACGACAACTCCTTGACGGAGATTGGGATATTAAAGAGGGTGCGGCGTTTACTGAGTTTGACCGTAGCATTCATGTTGTTGAGCCTTTTGACATACCTCACAATTGGGTTAAGTTTAGGGCTTGCGATTATGGTTACGGTAGTAAGTCTGGGGTTATTTGGTTTGCTGTTGCACCTGATGAACAACTTATCGTATATAGAGAATTATACGTCAGCAAAGTCCTTGCCACAGATTTGGCAGATATGATACTGGATGTAGAGTCTGGCGATGGAAGTATTAAGTACGGTGTATTGGACAGTTCTCTTTGGCATAAGCGAGGTGATACTGGACCATCTCTAGCAGAGCAAATGATTGGTAGAGGATGCAGGTGGCGTCCATCAGACAGAAGCCGTGGTAGTCGTGTAGCAGGTAAGAACGAAATACATAGACGATTGCAAGTAGATGAATTTACAGAGGAGCCTAGACTTGTATTCTTTAATAGCTGCACAAATACAATATCACAACTACCAGCCATCCCTTTGGACAAGAAAAATCCAGAAGACATTGATACGCATAGTGAAGACCACTTGTATGATGCGTTAAGATATGGTATAATGTCCAGACCACGATTTAGTGTATTTGATTTTGATACGGGGCATGGCCCAAGAAACAGTATGCCTGTTGCAGACAGCACGTTTGGATATTAACATGAACATAATTTGGTCATTAATAGTAATAGCATGTATGGATAGTCAATCTTGTGTAAAACAGGATATTCAGTGGTTTGAAGAAAAGTATCAATGTGTAGCAATGAAAGCACTACACGAAGAGTTACCTGTAGACGGTGATTGGAAAACTATAGACTACAAATGCACTATAGTTGGAGCAAAGGAAGCGTAATGGCAGAAGATGAAATTATGATTGAAGATGATGCAATCGCATTAGAAGATACAGAGGATTCTGTAACGGAAGATAGCGATGTAGCAGGTATGATTCCATTTATTATGGACCGATACTCACGATCAGAAGATTATCGTTATCAGGATGAAGAAAGGTGGCTACGAGCATATCGTAACTACCGTGGCTTGTATGGTCCTGATGTGCAGTTTACAGAGGCAGAAAAGTCTCGTGTATTTATTAAAGTAACAAAAACAAAGACGCTGGCAGCTTACGGACAAATTGTAGATGTTCTGTTTGCAAATCAGCGTTTTCCTTTATCTGTGGAGCCTACTGAATTACCAGAGGGTGTGGTAGAAGATGTTAGCTTTGATCCACAAGAGCCAGATGAACTGCGCGATGAAACAGAATTGTCTAGTCCATATGGTTTTGCTGGAGATGGTAATGATTTGCCACCGGGTGCTACTGCACAGACACTACAAGAAAAGTTAGGTGTAGTACAAAACAAACTAGAGCCTGTACAAGACAAACTTAAAGAAGGTCCGGGCAAAACACCTACAGCAATTACATTTAGTCCTGCTATGA
>VMHT01175982.1_pt1 | contig 11962 bp, 10 predicted proteins | sample 4693611 | NCBI WGS metagenome assembly VMHT01 (sample SAMN12280063, study PRJNA550983) | marine metagenome | isolation source: seawater sampled from same location over 5 years 0.02-0.2 micron viral filtrate | place: USA: collected off the coast of southern California halfway between the port... ...
AGCTCTAGTTTATCTGTTGCTGGTTGGCGTCCCTTGATTGGCTGGACATGTGGACTAGGCATGTTTGGTAACTTTATCACAATTCCATTCTCTAACTTTGTGTTGGCTTTAGCGGGTATAGACATTGTTATACCTTTAGTGCCACTAGAGACTATGATGCCTGTACTTATGGGCATGTTAGGTTTAGGTGCAATGCGTTCATTTGAGAAGACAAGGAAATAAGTACATGCAGACTGCTAATCTGTCTGGCTACTACAACGCATTACGCAAAGGAACTACAGTATCTGACATAGATACAGTAGGGGATTACTATGACCAGTTCATTAACGAACTGTTAGCAGGCCAAGGAATTGTAGACACAGACTATGCAGAAGGCGGTAGTGTCTCAGTATCCAAGCCAACTATTAGCGGATACACTACACCTGACTATGCTCCTAGAGAACTAGGGCAGTTCCAAGGTAATCTTTCAGCGCATACGTCAAGTTCTTTAGGGGAGATCAAAGAGTTCCAATCTCGTCTTGAGCCTTTAATGGCTGAAGCAATGGCACATTTGCAGTTTATAGATAAGCTAGACTACAAAGACGCTATTGAGCAAGCGTACCTACAGAACCCTGAGATCCAAGCACTATACAATCAGTATGATGTAGATCCTTTCAGAGCGAGTGCTGACGGCTCTGTTTACCTGTATGATCCTTTTACTTTTGGTGAGATTAGAACACTAGAAGTAAAAGATAATGATCTAAAGAATGTAATGAAAACACTTCATTCTTTAGTTATTAGCGGGGCTACTAGTGGGTTTGGTGCTAGTTTAGGATTAGGTACTTTAGGAACTGCTGTAGCAGACGCAGGCATGTCTGCTTTTACAACAGCAGCTATGGGAGGAGATGCAGACGATGCTTTAATGGCTGGACTCCAAGCTGGCGGGAGTTCTTTTTTACAAGGTGTCTTAAACAAAACGCCAGAGATTAAACAAACCGCTGCTTCTGACACAGTATCTGACACAGTAATAGACATTAGTGCTGATCCTACAAGTTTAGAAAGTTTAGATCTTCAAAGGTATCTTGACAACCAACAGTTTCAAACACAAGTAGCAGGTTTTGACGCTACACTTCCTGATTTTAATGACTATTCTCAATACAACCTTACAGCACCTCAAGTTAATTTAGGGGGAGTAAATTTAAGTCCAAACAATAGTTTAGCAAATTTTGGTTACTCAGGGCCGCTTGCTAACTTATCTCCTGCATCACCTACATTTTTACCTACAGAAGAGTTTACAACATATGGCTTAGGTAATTCTCTTGTATATAGACCTTCAGGTACAGAAGGGTTGTTAACAAGTAACAAATATATACAGCAGCCTAGTGTTTTAGATTTAACAGAAGATACAGATGTTTTTAATACTGTTGGGGATTATTCTGATTTATATCCAGACTTAGCAACTACTCCTAATAACAGTTACTTAAGTGTTTCTCAAGCTCCATCTACTTTTACACCTGACTTTAACTATACAGATCTAGTAGATCCTAATGTAGTTAAGCCAATTGTACCAGATTTTACTTTAGACATAGCTAATCCTTTTGTTACACAGTCTAATGCTTTTGATTTTTTGTCACAAATTGGAGGTGGAGGCGGGGGTGGTTCTTTTTCAAACTTATTGTCTCCTAGCAGCATAGTCAATGCTTTACTAAGTGGAGACTTTAGTAACTTAAATGTAGATCCTGACTTATTTGGTAACAATCTAAACGGTTTAGATAATTTAGACGGCACTAATGGAACCAATGGTGACAACGGTGACAATGGAACCAATGGTGACAATGGAACCAATGGTGACAACGGTGACAATGGAACCAATGGTGACAATGGTGACAATGGAACCAATGGTGACAATGGAACCAATGGTGACAATGGAACCAATGGTGACAACGGTGACAATGGAACCAATGGTGACAACGGTGACAATGGAACCAATGGTGACAATGGTGACAATGGAACCAATGGTGACAATGGTGACAATGGAACCAATGGTGACAATGGTGACAATGGTGACAATGGCCCTACAGGCCCTACTGGCCCTACTGGCCCTACTGGCCCTACAGGCCCTTCAGGCCCTACAGGCCCTAGCACTACAGGCCCTACTGGCCCTTCAGGCCCTACTGGCCCTACAGGCCCTAGCACCACTGGCCCTACAGGCCCTACAGGCCCTACTGGCCCTACAGGCCCTACTGGCCCTACAGGCCCTACTGGCCCTACAGGCCCTACTGGCCCTACAGGCCCCGGTGATGGCTCTGGAGAGGGCGATGGTGATGGTAATGGTGATGGTGATGGTGATGGTAGCGGCTCTGGTCTAGGCATAGGCTTACTTACTGGGCTGTTAGCAAACCAAGGAAGTGGAGTTGTACCATACACACCACAAGACTTTGAAGATTACAAGTTTAAGAAAACATATCAAGCACCTGAGTTAGTAGAAAGGCTACAGCAGAACAGGAGATATCAACCTCCTTCAGTATTACAAGGTTTATTTAAAGGATTCATATGAGTACCACATACTTGAACATAGTCAACGAGGTACTACGTAGGCTACGAGAGGATGAAGTAACTAGCGTAGCACAAAACACTTACAGCAAGATGGTAGGTGACTTTGTTAACGACGCAAAGCGCACTGTAGAAGACTCACATCAGTGGTCTACACTACGCACAACTATTGTAGTTCCTACTGTAGCAGATACTACAGAATATACCTTGACAAACGCTGGAGAACGTGTTAGAATATATAGTGTAATTAACGACACATCTAATTTTTTTATGCGTTATGAGTCACCTAACTGGTTTAATAACGCTTATTACATCTCTGGTGAAGTAACTGGCAGTCCTGACTCATATACATTTAGTGGTATTGACAGTAACAGTGACACTAAAGTAAAAGTTTACCCTAAGCCATCAGGTGTATTTAACATGCGCTTTGACCTGATTGCTAGGGAAGCTGAATTGTCTGGTGATACAGACACTACAGTTCTACCTAAGAACGCTATTGTACACAACGCTGTAGCTTTGTTAGCTAGAGAGCGTGGTGAAACTGGGGGTACTACAGCACAGGATTACTTCCTGATTGCAGACAGACACTTATCTGATGCTATTGCTTTAGATGCCTACAAGAATCCTGAAGAATTTATCTATACGGTACCCTAATGGCTCAACAAAGACAGAACATTTATATTGCTGCTCCGGGGTTCAAGGGACTTAACACACAAGACTCTCCTGTAACTCAAGACCCAGCCTTTGCCTCTGTAGCTGAGAATGCTGTTATTGACAAGTTTGGTCGTATTGCAGCACGTAAAGGCATAAAGAAGATTACTAGCTCTGCTACACCCCTAGGGTCTAGTAGTGGCATTGAGGCAGTGTTTGAGTTCTGTGCTAGAAACGGAACTAAAACTGTATTCTCTGCTGGTAACAACAAGATATTTACAGGGACATCTACGCTGTCTGAAGTAACGCTTCCCGGTGGTTACTCTATCACAGCAAACAACTGGAAGATTGTCAGCTTTAACAATGACGTTTACTTCTTCCAGAGTGGACATGCAGCACTTATGAGCGTTGCAGGCAGCACTACTCTTACAGCAGTTGTTAACGGCGGGCACGCTGCACCAGCAGCCAATGAAGTGTTAGCTTCCTTTGGTAGACTTTGGGCAGCAGATGTAGCAAACAATTCCTACACAGTCTACTGGTCTGACTTACTGGACGGTGATGATTGGCATGGCGGCTCATCAGGCTCACTGGATATAACTACTGTATGGCCTACAGGATACGATGAGATTGTAGCTCTACAAGAGTTCAACAACTTCTTAGTTATCTTTGGTAAGCGTAGTATCCTAATATACAGTGGTGCTTCAACACCCGCTAGTATGACTCTATCAGACACTATTACTGGTATTGGCTGTATTGCTAGGGACAGCATACAGGCCATAGGTACAGACTTGATCTTCCTGTCTGACTCTGGTTTGCGTAGCTTAGGAAGAGTTATACAAGAGAAGTCTAACCCTATTGGCAATGTGTCCAAGAATGTTAGAGACACCTTGATGGCATCAGTGACTTCAGAGACAGGTATTATTAAGTCTGTCTATAGTCCTGAAGAATCTTTTTACTTACTGTTGTTACCTACGTCATCAGAAGTCTATGTGTTTGACATGAGAGGCACACTAGAGGACGGTAGCTATAGAGCCACTACATGGAAAGACGTATCTTTACTTTGTGGTACTAGAACTGCTGATGGCTTACTTTACTTGGGTAGTTCTAAAGGAATCAATCAATACGATGGATTTCTTGATGATACTGCTACATACACAATAAAGTATTTTACAAACCCTATGTCTTTTGGTGATCCTTCAAAGATTAAAATGCTAAAGGAAATATCTTTTACAGTCATAGGTGGTTCAGAGAGTCAAGTAGTTGGCAACTGGGCTTATGACTACAGAGAAGACTATAGCACACAGTCATTTACTATAGCCAAAAGTAAACAAGCTGAGTACGGTATTTCTGAATACAATGTAGCTACTTCTCAATACGGCGTAACTAATGTAATTGATATTGCTAGTATAAAAGCTACAGGCTCAGGTAAAGTAGCTACAATAGGTATTGAAGCAACAATTGATGGAGGCTCTTTGTCAATACAAGAGTTAAACACTGAAGCACTTTTAGGTAGATTAATTTAATGAGTAACTATACAAAGACAACAAACTTTGCAACTAAGGATAGCCTGCCTTCAGGCAATGCTGCTAAGATTGTTAAAGGTACAGAGATTGACACGGAGTTTAATAACATTGCAACTGCATCAGCAACTAAGGCAGACGCTGCTGGTGCTGCACTAACAGGCACTACTACATTTGAGACTATCTCAGATGGCACTATTTCCATTACTGCATTTGTTGATGAAGACAATATGGCATCTAACAGTGCCACGTTGCTACCTACACAGCAGTCAGTTAAAGCGTATGTTGACGCAAGTGTTTTTACCGGCGTAACTGATGGCTCAATTACTACAGCTAAACTTGCTGACGATGCAGTAACGGCTGCTAAACTAGCCTCTAATGCGGTAGTGACTGCTTCTATTGTTGATGATAACGTGACTCAAGCTAAGATTGCTGATGATGCTGTAGGAGCAGATCAATTAGCAGCGAGTGCAGTAGTTACAGCTTCTATAGTAGATGACGCAGTAACAGCAGCTAAACTAGCTTCTAACGCAGTGGTCACAGCTTCCATTGTTGATGATAATGTAACTCAGGCTAAGATTGCAGACGATGCTGTAGGTGCTGACCAGTTAGCTGCAAGTGCAGTTGTAACAGCCTCTATTGTTGATGATGCAGTTACTAGTGCAAAAATTGCAGATGATGCTATTACAAGTGCATTGATTGCTGATGATGCAGTTGTAGCAGCCGCTATTGCTGACAATGCAGTAGATATTGCTCGCCTAAACGTAAGTGACGGTACAGCAGGCCAGAGCTTAACTACTAACGGTAGTGGTACACTAGCTTTTGCAACTATTGGTGGTGCTTATAATGACTTTGCTATCAAAACAGGAAACTATACCGCTGTTAGTAAAGATCAACTTATTGTCAACTCAGGCAGCGCAGTAACAATTACACTACCTGCTAGCCCTAGTGCTGGTGATGTAGTATTCATTAAGAACGCTGGAACCGGCACAGTCACTGTAGCTCGCAACAGCTCAAAAATAAATTCAACGGCAGACGATGGAGAGCTTGCAGCAGATGCTGGAGCTTCTTTGGTTTATGTTGATTCAACTATTGGATGGAAGGAGCTTTAAATGGCTATTAGTTTAGGTGGTGGCGGTAGCGCCTCGCAGATAAATGAAATTGTTACATTAAACGAAGTTGCGGATACTGTCACTTTAGCAGACGGAAGGATGTACTTAAAAGGTGGGGTTTATGAAAGCACTTTAAGCACCTATCCTGACGCAAAGGCAACGTATACACTATCGGGGATTAGTATAAACTTGCTAGCTTCTCCTCCGGGAACGACGGCTGGCATAGGCACTGCTTGGGACGGCTCTTATTTTTGGGCGTTTACTCCTGACTTGTTATACAAATACAACACATCAGGTGTTTACCAGAATGCTACTATAGATCCCCCCGGTTCTGGGGCTTATCATGGGTTCGTATGGGATGGTTCAAACTTTTTGGGAGTAAGATCGTCCCAAGTACTAAAGTTTAACACGAGTGGCAGCACCGTCGCCACTTATGACATATCTTCACAAACTTCAGCCGCAATTGACATTACCACTAATGGCACAGAGTTCTTTGTGCTTGATACAAACAGAAATGTTTATAGGTATAACTCATCTTTTTCTTATCTAAGCACAGTTGCTACAAATGTAGGTGATTCTGCTTTAACTGTTCGCGCCATAGCATATGACGGGACAGATTTTTGGATAGGACATTCAAATGGAGGGCCAGTTTATAGGTATAACTCTTCTTGGGTTTTACAAAGCAATAATGATATTGACGTAGGCACAAATGGCTTAACTGGTATTTTATCTAAACGTGATGGGACAAAAGACCTGTATTTATTTCTAAGATATTCTTATAGGTCTTGGCAATACCAAAAACTTATTGGCGTCTCCGGCACTGGCAATCTTGGCGGTAGAAATTATTTGAGGGTTAAATAATGGCTTTATTAACGGTAAATGAATTTTTATCACTAGAAGATATTCAACGACAGTGGCGTGACGCTGAATTAAAAGACACAGACTGGATCGTACCTTTATCTGACCATCCGCAACGAGCAGCGTATATGACGTACAGAACTGCACTACGGGATTGGCCTAGCACGTCAGACTTCCCAGACACTCGTCCAGAATTAGGATCTTAACAATGGAATACATAATTGACATCTTTAATGTAGTAACTGCTGCTGTGGCTATAGCATCTCTTGTAACTGCTGTAACATCAGCACCACAGGACAAGCCTTGGGCAGTTAAGGTATACAACGTCTTAAACATTATTGCACTAAACGTAGGTAAGGCTAAAGACTAATGAAGCAGGATCAGACGCAAACACTTGAATTAGCTTTAGAAGCACTAGAGAAGATAGCTCAACACGAGAAAGAATGTGGTGAACGCTGGGGTGAAGCAACTGCTGAACTCCGGCAGCTTAAAGAACTAGCATCTTCTCATGCTCGTAAGTGGGAGCGTCTGGCTTGGCTTGTTGTTACTGTTGTGGTAACAGGTGCAGCCTCCGTGATAACAACAGTATTGACATAGAGAGAATATAAATGAGTAACGGTACTTTAACTGATAGTCAGTTGAGAGCAATCTTAGGGGATCAATTACTTGGTGATCTAAGTGGGACTATGGGAGGCACTGGCAGCACTGGGGGATTCTTCAATAACCTAGGCAACCTTGGCACTGCTCTAGGTGGATTCTTAGGTGGTCAAGGTGGTCAGTTGATTGGTGCTGGTTTAAGCATTGATGAGCTTAACAAGATCACTGACATTGCACAAACGTCAGCAGAAGAGCAGGCTAGAATAGGCCAAGAAGCTCAAACAGCTAGTGCTTTTAAGCCATTTACAGTATCCACAGGGTTTGGCGGTGTTACTACCACACCTACAGGTGGGTTTACTACTACGTTAGCTCCTTCACAAGCTACACAACAGCAGCAGCTACAAGCCATCACAGGCGGCTTACTGGGGGATATGGGTGCAGTAGCACCAGATGTATCAGGTATCCAGCAACAGGCTCTAGGGGGCGTTGGTGGCTTCCTGACGGGTGCTATGGCTCCTATGGGTGCTAGAGAAGCTGATGTCTATGAGCGCATTAGAGCCACTCAACGACCTGAAGAGCAACGTCAACAGCTTGCACTAGAGGAGCGTTTAGCTTCTCAAGGACGCACAGGACTGCGTACCGCTATGTTTGGTGGCTCTCCTGAGCAACTAGCGTTGGCACAAGCCCAGGAAGAAGCTAAGGCTAGAGCATCCTTGAGTGCAATACAGCAAGCACAAGCAGAGCAACTGCAACAAGCAGGACTTGCTGAGAGCATGTTTGGTCTTGGTGGTAGAGCAGCAGGATTACCTCAAGCACTACAGGCAGCACAGCTACAAAACATTGTTGCTTCACAAGCTGCACAGTTCCAGCCAGAGCAACAGCTACTGTCTTCATTGACTCCTGCTATTAGTATTGCTGATCTAGCACGTACAGGACAGCAGTTAGGTGCTAAGACTATGGCTGCTGCAAACATCAGTGGCCTAGAAGATTTACTACAGGCAGAAACTGTACGTAGTCAGAACCTGCGTGATATATACTCTAGTATCTTAGGCGCTCAAGCTACTCAGGCAGCAGCAGCGGCTAGTGGTGGTGGTGGAGGATCAGGGGGTAGTTCTGGGATGATTAGTGATATAGCTAATGTTATTAACGCTATTGGCCAATTTTAACTGAGGAATACTTATGGGACTTTTAGATAGAATAGGCGCATTTGACCGCTACAAGGTATCACCTACTCAAGGTACTTCAGGATTGCTAACAGGCACTAGTCAACCTATGAGTCCATTTGCTCAAGGCGCTGTTAGACAGATTGGTGGTGCGCTGGGCATAGACGTAAGAACTCCTGAAGAAAAAATACTGGCTGCTACAGCAGGCATAGATAGGACTACTCCTGCTGGTCAACTAGAAGCTATTGAAACTAGACTCAAGTTTGAGCTAGACCCAGACAAGAGAAATGCACTAGGGCAGCAAGCAGTACAGTTACGTAGACAGATGGCTACTGATGCTAGGGCAGTCGCTACTGCTGAACGTACAGCAAAGGAATCTAAAGACTTAGCTACTCTAAATACTAGGGCAGAGCCAATACTTAGGGAAGCAGGGTACACTGAGTTAGCTGACATGGCAGCATCTGGCTCTTTAACTCAGGCCCAGATTACTTCTAACTTAGGCAACATAAGAAAAGACAAAATTATTTTAGAAAGAAATCAAGGCGATTTAGCAGGAGCTATTCTCAATACTCCTGAACTAGAGGGTACTGAAGCATTTAAGCTAGCACAGCAAAAAAAGCTGCCTGATATTGCTCCTCGCTTTCAGCTACAGTATATGGAAGGCTTGAGAGAAGAAGCAGACCAAGCTCAGTTTGTTAAAACTGTTAGCGCGCGTAAGGGTGGACAGAAGATAGCCACAGATCTTGAAGAAGGGCTTACAACTTTTACTGAAGCACAAAAACAAGCAGCAGACTTAGGCAATGTTACTTATGGAGATGTTAAGTTCTATAAAGTAGGCAACGAAATACTACCTACTAGAGAACGTAAGCAACAAGATGGAACTAAAGACGTAGTAACTTGGTCACCTGACTTAAATAAATATGTAGAAGTTGACGAGACACGTTTAGAGAAAGTGCCTACAGAGAGACAACCTAAAACTCCTAGAGTTGTTAGCTCAGTTAGTAAGCCTCAAAGAGCGGAGGTTCTTAGTGCTTTTGAGTTTGAAGAAAACACAACAGATAAACCGGGACAGCCTTTTTCAAATAAAGAAAAACTTAATGAGTTTGATACTGAAACACGGAAAAGAGTTCTTAGGGATATAGCTGATAGAGCAGCACAGCTTAAAGCACAAAATCCGGGAACTCCTTTTTCTCAACATATCCAACCAGCTATAGATGAAGTAATGAGCAGGATTAAGTTTACAGAAGGCACATTTGATGACACGGCTGAGTACACACCTACTACGTTTGTTGATTTTCAAGCTGATGGAGTTGTGCGCTAATGGCTGAAGCTGTTGAAGTTAGAGATGTAAGACTTCCTAACGGAGTGGTCTTCAATAATGTTCCTGTTGGCACAGGCATGGATGTTATTAAAGCTAAAGCCATAGCTGATGGCCTAGCTACTGAACAAGATTTCCTACAGGCTGAAGAACAAGAGAGTAAAGAAACTCTCAAAAACATGGGAGTGCCTGAGCCTACTGTACTTGGGGAGCTTGAGCTAGGCTTTGATGCAGAGTCCTCAGACATAGAGGATTGGGCTTTAGTAGCTGAAGCAAACCTAAGTGACATCATGTACAGCATGGGCATGGAGGACGGCATACCTCACATCTATAGTCCCAAGGAGCAGTACGGAGAAGACTTCCTGCGTATGTCTGTGCCTGAGAAGAAAGCATTTCTACAGGATCAGAGAGCCGCTGAAGTAAGGGGCGAACACGCTAAGACCATGTTCCAACAGTACGTACATGGAGAGAGCGAAGGTCTTATGATGGCTGGTAGCTTTGGTAAAGAGCTGTTTACTCCCACTACTCTTATTCCCTTTGGTGGCCCAGCTTTATCAGTCCTGCTTAAAGGCGCTGCCATAGGTGGTCAAGCTGCTTTAGCAGAACAGCTAGCAGAGAACAGGTGGGATCCAGTAGAGCTAGGTACCAGAGCAGCCTTAACTGGGGTAGGAGCCGCTGCAATATCTAAGATTCCAGCAGCATACAGTGCTGTTAAAAATAAATCTAGGCAGCTATCCGCTAAGGTATCAAGGAAACCAGAGCCTCTTGATACTTCAGCAGCTACAGCTAATCAAACAATAGCTAGAGTAGAGGACGAGTACGCTAGGTTACGTATCAATGAAGGGATAGACGATCCTAGACAGATACACGATCAAGCACTTAAGAATCTAAACCTAACCAATGAAGAGCTTATTCCTATCAACATGGAAGCTACTTCAAAGTTAGCTATGCCGTCTAAAGAAACTGCTTCTCAGATGGTATTCAGGAAAGAGAATCCTGTAGCAGAAGCGTCAAAAGCACAGCAAGGTGTTGACTACGCTTTAGGTAGGCTCACAACTAGAATAGGTAATTTATCCAGAGAAGCAAAGCAGAAAGTTAGGCAGATGGAGTTTAACATTCTACAAAGCATCAAGAAGGATCAGGGAGAGTACGCTCCTTTCTTTAACAGAGGCATGGACGCATCTAAGTCACTGAAGGACAGAACTACTAAAGCAATCAAAAGCATACCTGAGATACGCAAGCGTAGAGCACTGTTCGCTAAGATGGACAACCACTTAGGTAACGGTAACTGGACTGCTGCTCAGAAAATTATTGATGAACACTTCCCTGAAATGCAGGGTACTCTGGAACCAATGAAGAAGTTTCTTGAGTGTAAGTTCGTAGAAGCTAAAGATGCTGGTATTGACTTAGGACAGATCTCTAATTACTTTCCTCGTGTTGTTAAAGACGTAGAAGGCTTGAGGAAAGCAGCAGGATTTGAACCTGACAGAGGCGTGTTTTATCAAGCTAAGAAAGCTAGAGCAGTAGAGAAGAAGCTGTTTGATGATGTAGGCAAGCCAGATGTTTCTCAGTTAGACGAAGCAGATGTAGCTGTTGTATTAAACAAACTTATCCAAGGGTATACACCTACTGGCTCAGGATTCAAAGCACCTAGAGAAATACCTAAAGTTCCGTTAGACTTACAGAAGTTCTATGCTACTGGGCCTGAAGCTATTGAGATGTACACCAATAGACTAAATCGTACTATAGAGATGAACAAGTTTTATGGAGGTACAGGAGGCAAGCCTAGCGCAGAAGGTACTACTTTTGGTGAGCTTATAGCTAAAGCAGAGAAAGATCAAAACCTAAGTGAAGGTCAGGTAGATGATCTTACCAAACTTCTAAATGCTCGTTTTGAGGGTGAGAAGAATGGCATGAGAGGTTGGATGGCTACTATAAGAGATGCTTCCCATGCAATGACACTAGCTAATCCTGAGTCGGCACTGATTCAGTTGGCTGATGTATCTGCCTCTGCTTTTCAGAATGGTCTAAAAGAAGGAGCTACTTCTGTTGTTAAGATAGGCAGCAAAGACTTAACTGCTGAAGACTTAGGTGTTATCAATAGACTATCAGCGGAGATCACAAACTCAGAAAGTCTTATAGGTAGATACTTACCTAAGCTAATGAAGTATTCTGGATTTAGCAGAGGGGATAGAGTAGGTAAAGATGTTA
>VMHT01221779.1_pt1 | contig 11961 bp, 10 predicted proteins | sample 4693611 | NCBI WGS metagenome assembly VMHT01 (sample SAMN12280063, study PRJNA550983) | marine metagenome | isolation source: seawater sampled from same location over 5 years 0.02-0.2 micron viral filtrate | place: USA: collected off the coast of southern California halfway between the port... ...
AAAAATTAGAAATGTGATTGAAGAAATCTTTAATGAAAAAATATCGGACGGTCAGCTAAGCAATGCACCTATAACATTCAAAGAACTAGACATTATTAGGGAGTCATTTCAAACAAGCCTTGAAGGCTTATATCATCAAAGAGTTCTTTATCCAGAAATAACTGAAGAAGAATAAATAATTTGAAAATATACTACGAAGGTTATTTTTATCGCAATGAAAAAATTGCATTAGAAAATGCTAAAAAAGAATTTTTAAATTATTTTGAAATTTCAGAAAATTTTATTTTTTATCTCCATTCTGTGTCTGAACAACAATCCATAAGTTTTAATCAGCATTACTTTAAAAAAGACACACCAGCTGATGTACTAACTGTCCCTCTCTATAAAAATTTTGATGAAATTAATAAACTTGATAAGAATCATGTAGAAATTTTAGGTGATCTTTTTATTTATAGAAAATTAATTAAACACAATGCATTAAAGTATAAAAAAACAATGATTGAGGAACTTCAACTAGTTTTAATTCATGGTTTACTACATTTAGTTGGATTTTCGCATGAAAATGAGGATAGACTTAAAAAGATTGAAAACAAAATATTAGAAAAGGTTTGGAAAAATGCAAAATAAAAAATCTCTCAACCATCTCGCAATAATTATGGATGGAAATGGAAGATGGGCATTAAATCAAGATTTACCTCGTACAGCTGGGCATGCTGCAGGAGAACATTCCCTTTCCAGGTCAATAGATTGGGCTATCGAGAATAAATTAGAGTGGTTGACGGTGTATGCTTTTTCAACAGAAAACTGGCTTAGATCAGAGGAAGAAGTAGATTTTTTAATGTTTTTCAACAGAGATATTTTGATTCGAAGAAGAGAAGAGTTTAATCAAAAAGGAGTGAAATTTAAATTTTTAGGAGATTTAACTGATTCACAAATACCAGAAGAAAACAAAAAACTTATGAAAGAAACTGAAGAGATAACTATAAATAATAAAACTTTAAATCTTGTTTTTGCATTTAATTATGGGTCTCATAATGAAATTCATAAAGCTGTCTTAGACCTACATAATGAACACATTTCTGAAAATCTTAAACTTAATGACATAGAAAATAAATTTTATGGTTTTTTTCAATATCCAGATATACCTTTTCCAGATGCTTTACTCAGAACTGCTGGGGAGAAAAGAATAAGTAATTTTTTGCTTTACCAACTTTCATATTCAGAACTTATTTTTATAGATACTTTATGGCCAGATGTAAATGGAGACATATTAGACGATGTGTTACTAGAATTTAACACAAGGAATAGAACATATGGAAGAAACTAACAAAGAGCTATTTGAAAAAGTAGTAAAGATTGCACAAGCAAGGGGCTTTGTTTTCAATGCTTCTTCTATCTATGGTGGGCTTCGAAGTTCTTACGATTATGGTCCTCTTGGAGTATTACTTAAAAATAATATTTCCAATTACTGGTGGAAAGATATTAATCAGGATAACGATATATCCGTCTTCCCTGTAGACACAGCTATAATTCAAAGTTCTGAAGTATGGAAGGCATCAGGCCATTTAGCTGAATTCTCAGATCCAATGGTTGATCACAAACCTACTGGTGAAAGATATAGAGTTGATCAGATACCTGAAGGATTAGATAAAGAAGATTTAACTGAGCCAAGACAATTCAATTTAATGTTTGAAACAAGTATTGGTCCTGTTCAAAATGAAAACTCAAACGTTTATTTAAGACCAGAAACAGCACAAGGTATATTTGTCAACTTTGAGAATGTTTTAAGGACAATGAGAGCAAAGATTCCATTTGGTATTGCAAATATTGGAAAATCTTTTAGAAATGAAATAACTCCCGGGCAATTTATTTTTAGAACTAGAGAATTTGAACAAATGGAGATTGAATTCTTTTGTAAAGAAGAAGAAGAGAATAAATGGTTTGATTTTTGGGTGAACAAGAGAATGGATTGGTACAAATCTATTGGAATTCCAGAGGACAACTTAAGGCTTAGAGAGCATAGTGATAATGAATTGGCTCATTACGCTTCAAAAACGGTTGATATTGAATTCCTTTATCCATGGGGATGGGGTGAGCTCGAGGGCGTAGCTAATAGAGGAACATTTGATTTATCTTCTCATGAAAAATCAAGTGGGAAAGACCTGTCTTATTATGATCCTGAATCAAATGAAAAAATAATACCAACTGTGATTGAGCCTGCAGGAGGATTAACTAGGACACTTTTTGCATTACTTTGTTCAAGTTATGTTGAAGATGAAGTAAATGATGCAACTAGAACTTTATTTCGATTCGAATTTGATATTGCTCCAATACAAATTGGAATTTTACCATTAAGTAAAAAAGATGAATTAATTGAAGTTTCAAATGATATCAAAAATTTATTACAAGAAAGCTATAGAACTGAAATTGATGTAACTCAATCAATAGGAAAAAGATACAGAAGGCAAGACGAAATAGGAACACCCTACTGTATAACAGTTGATTTTGAGACACTAGATGACAAATCTGTGACAATAAGAAACAGAGACTCGATGGAACAGGAGAGAGTTGCTATTGCAGATCTTCTCAATTTTTTCAGTGATATCTAATGGGAATAGCTAGACAGTCTTTAGAAGATCTTAAGAAAAGGTCAAAAATTAGTGACTTTATTCTTTCTACAACATCAGGCAAGTTAAGAGGCACAAAAGGTATGGCCCTGTGTCCATTTCATGGAGAAAAAACTGCGAGTATGAGTTTTACAGATGTTGAAAATCTTTTCCACTGTTTTGGATGTAAAGAAGGTGGTGACATTTTTAAATATGTCCAAGAAATAAACAATTTGGAGTTTCAAGATGCAATAGAGTTTGTAGCAGAAAAATATGGATTCAAATTAACTTATACACAAAGTAGTGAGAACAATGACTTTAAATTGTATCAAGAAAAGATAGATTCAATTAATAATTATTTTTTAGAAACAATGGAATCTAATAAATCTAAAGATGCAAAAGTGTACTTAAAAACTAGAAAATATGACAACAGTGACATAAAGAAATATGCTATTTCCTTTGTTAGTAAAGATGATGAGAGCTTTAATAAATTTTGTAAATCAAATGATATTAGTAAAGATGATCTCAAGAGACTTGGCTTCATTAGTAGCAATGGAAATATGCTTTTTAAAAATAGAATAATGTTTCCAATTCTTAGTTTTAGAAATGATATTATTGCTTTTGGTGGAAGATCCATAGATGATTTTGGACCTAAGTATTTAAATTCTTCAGATTCAGTACTATATAAAAAAAATAGGAATCTCTACTTTACCAATGATTTCATAAGTGCAACAAAAAAGAAGGGATATGCAATTCTAGTTGAAGGTTATTTTGACGTTTTATCTTTAAATAAGTTAGGTTATGCAAATGCAGCATCCCCATCTGGTACTGCATTAACACATCAGCAATTAGAATCTGTCTCACGATATACAAGTAAAATACTTATTTGTTTTGACAACGATGAAGCAGGATTAAAAGCAACAGAAAGAGTTTTAGATATTAAAAACCAGGTTTCAAAACAACTTGAAATTCATTGTTTAAATCTTCCATCTGACTACAAAGATATATCGGAAGTTTATGAATTAAAGCCTGACACTTTTAATGAAATATTGAAAGAAAATGAGGAAATTGTTGAATATTTATTAACTAAATTTCTAAAAGAAGATTCTAATAAAAAAAATGTTTTTAATTATTTTCGAAAAATCACAAACAAATTGAGTCCTCTAGAAGTAGATATTGCATTAGATTTACTATCTAAAAAGCTAAGCACTGAAAAAGAAATTCTTAAAAGAGAGCTTGACTTTCAAACAGAGATTGATGTGGTACAAGTGAATGAAACTTCTATAAATTCTGTTTCCATTTTTCAAGATATCGTAACTTCAAATATTGTTAAGAATAATTTTGAAATATTAGAAGAAGAAAAAGAAATTCTGTCATTAAATAATGAGTATGCAAACCAAATAAATTCTCTAAAAAAAGACAAAAATCAAAGCAAAAAGTATCTGAATATATCTTTTTTACAAGATCAATATGAAGAAGCTATTGTAAGACTGTTCCTTCATTTTGCAAATATTGAAATTGAAAATTTAATAAATAAATTTGAACAAGAGGAAAGCAAAGATTTTTCCCTATTGCAAAAGGTTGAAGACTTAAAAAAGAAAAAAGAAATTTATCAGAATACTATTTGATTCCTAGTAATATTAATTTGCTATCCGAGGTAGCTCAATTGGCAGAGCAGCGGACTGTTAATCCGTTGGTTGTGGGTTCAAGTCCCACCCTCGGAGCCATACAATTAATTTGTCACTATAATTAGAGTGAATGGAGGAATAATGGATTTAGTAGCAATAGTAAAAGAAAGAGCTGAAGGAAAAGACCTAAGTGTTTTGGGAGGTTCAGTGAAGTTTGTCGTTGATGAAAATGTTGTTTTGATAGATGGAAATAGTGGTGAAATATCATCAGATGATAATGAAGCTACATGCACAATCTCAACAGATGCTGATACCATGAATTCAATTATGGATGGTTCTTCAAGTCCACAAGCTGCTTTCATGACTGGTAAATTAAAAGTTGCTGGAGATATGAGCATTGCACTTAAAGTTCAATCTGTAATATCTTAAAATAATTAGGGCCTGTAGCTCAGTTGGTTAGAGCAACGGACTCATAATCCGTCGGTCGCAGGTTCGAGTCCTGCCGGGCCCACAATGAGTGAAAATGCAAAATTGATAAAAATAAATTCACGAATTATAGGAACAATTTTTGCATTGACTCTTTTAATACCGCCAAATATAGGAATGAATTTTTTTGGAATCAGCTTTGAAGATATACCATTAATATTTGTTTTCATTTATTTACTTAATAATAAAATTAGAAAATATGAAATTAAAAAATTTGATAGAGCCTATTTATTTTTTATTATTTTCTTTGTTTTATATACAAGTTTTTTAGTTGACGATGTAAAAATATTTAATCAAACAAATCTTAGGTTCTATTTTTACTTTAGTCTTGTATATTTATGTATCGATTTTCTTAACAAAAATAATGATAAAATTATAGAATTTTTTGAACCAATTTCAATTGTGATGATTGCAAATTTTCTTTTAATTCTCTTTCAAATACCTCTCCCAGGAACTATAGATGGTTGGATTTCAAGCAATACCGTCAGTATGAACATATTTGCTTCTGGTAGGTTAGGAGGTTTTCAGGGTGGTGGTCCAAATGTAATTGGAATTTTCTGCGCAATATATTCCGTTATTTGCTTGTATAAACTATTAAATGATGACGATTCTAAAAAATATCTTATTGAAAACAAAACAAATACCTTCTTGCTTATAATCTCATTGATAAATTTACTTTTTACATTTTCAAGAGGATCTTTTCTTGCCTTATTAGTTGGTATGTTTTCTTTACTGATGTTTACTGAAAAATACAGTAGAAGTTTTAAATATAAGATAGTAATAATCTCAACTTTATTTGGAGTCATAGCAATATATATATTCCCATCTATATTTTTAAAAGAATCAAATCGAAGTTTTTTAAATAGTTTGGGATTACAAAATGCTGAAATATTCACCGGTGTTGGGGGTGGAAATTATATTAAAAGTGTTTATAAAGATTACTTAATTACCTTAGAAGATGATGTTTTAATTGAACAATTTAATATTTCTTATTCAGAAAGAGATAATGTGTTAGAAAGTGTTAATAATGAAAAATCGTTACCTGCTCCTGTTGAAGGATATCTTAAATTAAAATTTGATTATCAAGATAATATTTTACCAAGGTCAACTATATCTTTTCATTATTCCGATGATGGAGTCAGTTGGAAGCAGCTTGGGTCAAATCACACAAACGGTGTAATAATAGACCTAATTGAGAATGATTCTTATTTTGAAGTTGGTGGATGGGGAGATGGACAATCACCAGGTGGTCAGTATTTAAGTGGTTTTTTGAATAAAGTAATTATTCAAACAGATGAGTATAAGCGTGAATTTACATTTTCAAAAGGGAATAGAGATGAAGATTATTACCTGCTTACTCCTGAGTTTAGAAATGAATATGAAAACAACGTTGAATTTAAAAATAATTCAATTCGTCTAGACCGCCCAAGAGACTACTGGGTTGCATTACCTAACGAAGTAAACCTATCTGGAAAAGATTTTGAAATTTTAATAGATTTAGATCTTGATTCTATCCCAAAAGGCCACGAGACTCTTTTTAGTCAAAGTTCTATATTGAGATTAAATGAAGAATTTAATGATCAATCATGGAAGTGGTCAATTATTGATGGTCGGATGTATTTTTTCTGGATTGAAGAAGTTATATCGGGATATTCAAATTTTGTTGGTGGCCAGAGTTTAAGATCTGGAAAGCTTATTTCAAATAATGGAAAATTTGACTCTATCATTTCAAACTTTTCACTTTCTCAATATGATGAAATTACAACTTCACATAATGGATTTCTTACTATGGCTGTTGAGTATGGTTCATTTCTAATATTATTAATTTTAATTTTTGTAGTTTTTTTAATTATGAGAAATTTTAATAAATCAAATAAACTAGAAATTGCATTAGTTCTTATGTTTTTAGTTCAAAACACTACAAATGATCTTGTTTATGCGCCTGATGTAGCAATATATTTTTGGATTGTCCCTTTTTATTTTTTATCCAGTGTTTTTAAAGATTAGGAGTTTTTCAATCCTTCAAGTTCTGCATAATCTGAAAAATTTTCAGTTATGATTAAAACTTGTCTACCATCATCTAATTCATAAGGGATAACTGGAATTGACAATTTATTAATATCCGATAAATTAGATTCTCTAAAATTCCACAATATATTGACAGCATTATTTAAGGATAAATTTTCGTCAATAACAAATGCATCCTCTAAAGTATTTATCAAAGTACTTAGTTCACCCAATGAACTAAAATTTTTAATTTCTTCCAAAAGTCGTAAAATTATATATTGCTGCCTATCGTTTCTTGACAAATCACTAACACCCTCCATTTTTTCCCATTCAGAAATATCGTTTCCATTTTTATCAATAACTTTTTCTCCAACAAGAACTTCTGTGTTTCTAGATACAACCCAATTAAGTGCAGTTGATCCCTCAACATTTTGACATCCTTTTTGTAATTCAAAGGAAAAACCTTCTCGCTGAGTTTTTTCAACGCAGATTTCAATACCACCAAAAGAATCAATTATTCTCTCAAATCCCTCAAAATTAAAACTAGCAAAATGATTAACAGTTAAGCCAGTAAGTATCTGAATATTTGCAGCTAAATTTTCTGCGCTATTACCACAGTCATTTTTAGAAAATGTGGAGTTGATTCTTTCTATTGATTGAGTACATGAATTTTTAATGAGTATATCTCTTGGTATTGAAAGAAGATACTGATCTGAATTCTCTTCATTGATTATTCCAAGAATTATAACGTCCGCTCGTTGTCCATCAATATAACCTCTTGAAGCTGATGAATTGTTTGTTCTTTTATCTGATCCGATAATTAAGTATGTAGTGAAGTTTTCTAATGAAGTATTTGCAATTGTAAACTTGATTAATTCTTGTGCTGTATTTTCATCAACAATTTCAATTGATTCTTCAATAACTTCACTGTTTATTTCTTCAGGATCTTCGACATTATTATTTGTTTGTGCAGTTGTAGAAGTAGTTGTAATTCCTTTTGATATATCCTCAATTACATCTGGGTTAAACTCAGTAGTTTCAAAGCTTGGTATTAAAAAAGAATATGCCAAGCCTCCTATAGCAAAAATAACTATAAATAATAGCAGGTATCTTTTTTGATTATCCATATTCAATCAAATTAAGAGTATAACCATATAATATATAATTGTGACAAAAATCAAATGTGTAATTGCTGCTGGAGGTCTTGGTACTAGGCTTCAAGGGTTTAGGCAAAATGATAAAACTAAAATCTTAATTGAAGTTAATGGTACCCCGATGATAAATCATCAAATTCATCAAATAGCTAAATGGGGGATAGAAGAATTTATAATAATTACGAATCCTGACTTTGATGAAATAATCAGAGAAGTTACAAGTAAAGAATTTCCAGATTTAAATATTAATTACTCTATCCAAGAATCACCAAAAGGTATTTCACATGCTTTTTCAAAAGCTGAAAAATTTGTCAATAAAGACGATATATTAATACTAGTTTTAGGAGATAATTTTTTTGGTGAGAATCCCTTGTTAGATGTAGATTTTTCAAAGCTTGAAAAAAATAAAGGTAGCATCATTTTTACTAAAGAAGTAGTCAACCCTAGTGAGTTTGGAGTTGCAGAAGTAGATAAAAATGGAAAAGTATTAGATATTCAAGAAAAACCTAATAATCCAAAAAGTAATCTTGCAGTTGTCGGTATATACATTTTTGACCATCTGGCTATGGATAATATTAACCTTTTGAAACCTTCAAAAAGAGGTGAGTATGAAATAACAGATTTGATAAATATTTATATTAATCAAGATAAATGTTCAAATATTGAACTTGCTAGTTGGTGGATTGATGCTGGAACGCCCGAAAGGATACTAGACCTTGAAACTAGACTACTTTAAAATATCAAGTTTTTTAATATAGTTAAATAGAAATAGAAACTGCACTATATAAGCCATAAGAGCAATCATTGAAAAAACATTATTTAAAAAAACATATCCTAAAATTATAAGAAAATTGAAAATACTATAAATTTTGAATATTAACAAAACTTTTTTTTCAGAAAAGCCTGTCGCAAGAAGTCTATGAGAGATATGATCAGTTCCGCCAGTAGTAGGTGAAACGCCTCTTTTATATCTTCCTTCCAAGATAATTAAGAAATCTAATAGAGGGATAGTAAAAAATAATATTAATGGACTTAATGTATAGCTTAAAGTATATTGTTGACCACTGTTCCATGTGAATAAAATACTAAGAAACCCTAAACAAAAACCTATAAATAAACTTCCTGAATCACCAAGGTATAATTTTGCAGGTGGGAAATTAAATATAAAGAATCCCAATATTACAAAAAGTAAAACTACAGATATATCTGTCAACTTATTTTGATTTAGAACATAAGTAAGGATTATTGACTGGTAACAAATACTTCCAGTAACAATCACAGCAAGACCATCCATATTATCTATAAAATTAATCGCATTAATTAATAAGACTATCCATAGAATCGATCCAAAATAATTTATTAAATTGTTAAAGTCAAAATTTATTAGTGATTCGATATTTAAGAATATATCTAAATTAATAATTGGAACAGCTACAAACAAAAATTGAAAGAAAAGTTTAGTTTTCCATTTTAAATTAAAAAAATCATCTACAGCACCTACAACAGAAAGCATTAATGCAAAGAAACCAATTAAAGCAAAATTATAATCAGCCTCACCTAAGAAACTAACACCTATAAAAAAAGCGATAGCAGTCGAAACACCCCCTAAAGGAGGAATATTTTTATCTTTTAATCTTTGTTCATTTTTATCTGATGCTTTTTTAAACTTAAATGATTTTGTTATATGCAAAATACCCCAATTTAGTATTCCAGATAGAGTAAAAGTTAAAATTGCTGTGTAATAAATATTTAGCTGCATCTAATCGTCACTCTTTTCGTTATAAATTTTTGCAAATTTTGATGCAATATATTGTGTTGAGTAGTGTTTTGAAATTTGCTTTCTATTTTGACTACTAATTGATTTTTTTTCATGCAAAAATTCATTAATCTTATTTTCTAAATATTTAATATCTTTTGAGTTTAGCAAAATTGTATTTTCAAAATTATTAATATATTCTGTACCGTTGTTTTCATATGCTACAACAAATAAGCCAACATACATTGCTTCAAGTAATACTCTAGAAAATCCTTCATGGTCAGAAAGAGATAATAACAGGTCATAATTATGTATCTCTTTCTGTAAGTCTATGTATCCTAGGTAATTTAAAGATGAGATTTTCTTTAAATCTTCTAGTTCTTTTTGTGTAAGGGAGTTTGGATTACCTTTGTCAAGATCGCCTGCTAAATAGAAAGTTACATTTTGTGAACTGAAGTTATTTGATAATTTAATATAATCATCAATTCCCTTGTCTTTAAGCAATCTTCCAGCCAAAATTATTTTCTTATTTTCATTAAAATTATTTTTCAATAAGTAGTCATAAGTATTAATACCAGAACTTTCAATTAGATATGAGTTATTTTTGTAATGGGAATATTTATTAAACGATAATTTGTCTTTTGAATTTTGATAAATTATATTTTTATAAGTCTTATTAATTAATGTTATAAAAACTGGTTGGAGTATTATTTTGAATATTTTTGCTGATATATTTTTACTAAAAAAATAACCCAAACCAGTAATAGATAAAGTAGATTTAAAGTTTTTGTTTAAAAACAAATTAGAGATCATAAATAAAAAGCCTGTTTTCAACGTAAAAATATGAAAAATACTTCCATCATCAATATTTTTAAGTATTTTTCTTAAACTTAACACTGCGAAGAAATCAAAATATTTCTCTCTATCTATTTTCCAGTTTAAAGATTCTGCATAATGCTTTTTAAGTTCACTCTCATTAACTACTGGGCATATAGATCTGAATCTATAATCGCTCAATTCATTTACTATTTGGCTTCTTGATTGGATTAATATTCTATCCCAATGAGCAACATAATTTATCATTACTAATTATATTAAATCTATTAATTGTTAACATGACATAATATGAACATTGTCATAGTTGGAACAGGCTATGTTGGCTTAGTTACTGGTGTTGGTTTCGCAGAACAAGGTCATGAAGTATCATTTATAGACCTTGATTCTTCAAAGATTGAAAAACTTAAAAATAAACAATTACCTTTTTTTGAACCTGATTTAGATACTTATTTTTCAAAAGAAGAAAACTTTAAACGTATGTCTTTTAATTCAAGCTATAACTCACTTAATTGGGATGATTCTGAGATTGTTTTTATTTGTGTTCAAACCCCTAATAATATTGAAACAAACTCGGTTGATACAAAATTTTTAGAGTCTGCAATTAGTGAAATTTCAAAATTAGATAATAAAGAAATAGTTATTACAGTTAAATCAACGATTCCCCCATATGAGATTGAAAATGTCTGTAATAATGTTGGTTATGATCAAAATCTTTTAACTTTCAATCCTGAATTTTTACGAGAAGGAAGTGCTGTCTATGATTTTTTCAATCCAGATCGAATTGTAATAGGTGGTTTAAATACAGAAAAAACAAATAAATTGCAAGAGCTATATAAAGACTACGAAACAGAAACTATATTAACTGACCCTATAAGTTCACAATTAATTAAATATCTTGCAAATACGTATCTTCCAATGAGATTATCTTTTGTAAATGAGGCAACAAGACTCTCGAGTTATTCAGGTGCCAATCTGATAGATGTTTTAAAAGGTGTAGGGTTAGATAGTAGGATTGGTTCACATTATTTCAGGCCTTCACCATCCTGGGGTGGATCATGTTTCCCAAAAGACTTAGTAGAAGTAAATAATTTTTATGAAAAAGATAAATTAAAACTACCTCTAATTTCAAATATCATTGAATCAAATAACGAACACTTAAATTGGACTGTAAATCAACTTCTTTCCTTGAAAAATAATAATAATCTCAAAGAATTTGTTTTAGTTGGCGCAGCTTTTAAAGAAAATACAGATGATTTAAGGAATTCTCCAACACTTGATATTTATAAAATATTAGATGATATGGGAGAGCAAGTCACTATATTAGATACTGAAATTGAAGTACCAAATCATAATTATATTTCATTAGTTCAAGACGTGGCTTCAAAATCATTAATTTCAATTATGTATCCTGTTAATGATGAATTAGATAAAAAATTATTAGATTATACATCTCAAAATAAATGTATTATTTATTACCCTTGGAGATA
>VMHT01026465.1_pt1 | contig 11960 bp, 8 predicted proteins | sample 4693611 | NCBI WGS metagenome assembly VMHT01 (sample SAMN12280063, study PRJNA550983) | marine metagenome | isolation source: seawater sampled from same location over 5 years 0.02-0.2 micron viral filtrate | place: USA: collected off the coast of southern California halfway between the port... ...
AGCCCGATTGCCAATATCCTCGTCGGGATGCAGATGCTCAACCTGCCGACCGACTATATCGCGACCCGCAACGACAAGGTCGAAGCGGTCACGCTGGACGACGTCAAGCGCGTCGCGGCTGAATTGCTGGACCCCGAAAACCTGCATTTCGTCGTCGTCGGCCAGCCCGAAGGGCTTGAGGCGTCAACCCCGCCACAGGAATGAAAAAAGCGCCGCTCCCGAAGGGGGGCGGCGCTTACAATGCATCAAGGCGATAGGGCTTATTCGCCGTAGGGCACCCAGATATTCTTGACCTCTGTCGCGGCCTGCAAGAATGCACGCCCCGCGCCTTCGGCCCCGAACCAATCGCGCGCCATGCCGTGGTTGACCCAAGTGCGCTTGATATTGCTCGCCGCCCCTTTTTCGACCACGGCCGCGAGTTCCGCCGCACCAAAGCTCCAGACGGCGTCAATGTCCATATGCCGCGCCATCGGGTCGGCCAGATCGGCCTGCGGACCGGTCAGGATATTCACCACACCCGCAGGCACGTCGGAAGTCTCCAACACCTGCACGAAATCGGTCGCCGCCAGCGGGAAGGGTTCGCTCGCCGAAAGGATCACGCGGTTGCCCATGGCAATGGCGGGTGCCATGCAAGAGATCAGGCCCAAAAGCGGTGCCTCTGCCGGGCAAAGCGCCCCGATCACGCCCACAGGCTCCTTCATCGCCAGCGCCACGCCCCGGATCGGCACGCCGTGCACCTGACCGTCGTATTTGTCGGCCCAAGCGGCATAGGTGAACAGCCGGTCAATAGCGGCATCGACCTCTTTGCGACCATTCTTTGTCCCCTGCATCGCATCCAGCCGCGCGGCGAATTCATCGCCCCGCGCCGAGAGGTTTTCGGCAATATAATACAGGATTTGCGCGCGCAGATGGCCAGTTGTTTTCGACCACCCCTTCGCCGCATGCGCCGCTTCCACGGCATTGCGCACATCCTTGCGGTTGGCGAGGCTCACATGACCTAACAGTCCACCAGACTTGCCCCAAACCGGTGCGGAATACCCCCCATCGGGCCGGGCTTGCTTGCCCCCGATATAAAGTTTTGCCGTGCGGTCGATCCCATCCTCCGGGCCGCCTTCACCGCTGAAGGCTTCGATCTCTTTCAACGGCTTCTGAGCGGTCTTGGGCTTGGTATAGCCCGCCAGACCTTCCCAGCCACCCTCACGGCCAAAACCACTCTCGCGCTTGCCGCCAAAGCCAGCCGCCGCATCCATCATATTGGTCCCGTTGACCCAAACGATCCCGGTCTCCAACTGTGGCGCAATATCAAGGGCGAGGTTCACATTCTCGGTCCAGACCGTCGCCGCCAGCCCGTAGCGGGTGTTATTGGCCAGTTGCACGGCCTCGCTAGGCGTACGGAAAGTGGTCGAGACCAACACCGGGCCAAAAATCTCTTCCTGCATCAGCGTATCGGCCGGGTTCAGCCCGGTGATCAGCGTCGGCGGATAGAAACATCCCTGCTCAGGCATGTCGCCCGGCGTAACAAAACGCTCGCCCGCGGTGTTTGCCTCCACCATCTCGCTCACGCGCTTGTATTGCACCGGGTCCACCAGCGCACCCACGTCAATGCTCTTGTCCAGCGGATCGCCGATACGCAGCTTCTCCATCCGGGTGCGCAGCTTGGCATAGAACCGGTCCGCAACAGGCTCATGCACCAACAGCCGCGAGCCCGCACAGCAGACCTGACCCTGATTGAACCAAATCGCGTCAACCAGCCCTTCGACCGCGCTATCCAGATCGGCGTCATCAAACACGATGTAAGGCGACTTGCCGCCCAACTCCAAAGTCAGCGCCTTGCCCGAGCCTGCCGTCGCCTCACGAATGCGGCGCCCCACGGCGGTGGAGCCGGTAAAGGCGATCTTGTCGATATCCTCATGGGTAACAATCATCTCGCCCACAGCGCCATCACCGGTGACAATGTTAACCACACCCTTTGGCAATCCAGCCTGACGGCAGATATCGGCAAACAAAAGCGCGGTCAGCGAGGTATATTCCGCAGGCTTCAAAACCACGGTATTGCCCATCGCCAGCGCCGGGGCGATCTTCCACGCCAGCATCAATAGCGGGAAGTTCCACGGAATGATCTGCCCACAAACCCCAAGCGCCTGCGCATCGGGCAGTTCGCTCTCCATCAACTGCGCCATGCCCGCGTGATAATAGAAATGCCGCTGCGCCAAGGGCACATCAATATCACGCGCCTCGCGGATCGGCTTACCATTGTCCAGCACCTCCAACACCGCAAACAGCCGCGCATGTTTCTGCAACAGCCGCGCCAGCGCATAGATATGCCGCGCCCGGCCATGGCCGCCCAGCTTCTCCCACTTGGGCTGCGCCTTGCGCGCCGCCTTCACGGCAGCATCCACATCGCCCTGCGACGCCTGCGTCAGGATGGCCAAGACCTCTCCCGTCGCCGGGTTGGTGCTGTCGAAACCCGCGCCCGGCGCGGTGAACGCCCCATCAATGAAATGACCAAAGCGTCCGCCTTGATCCACGATCCACGCCAGCGCATCTGCCGCCGATTCCGGGGCCGGCCCGTATTCCCTGCTCTCAAAAATCTCGGACACGCTCATGCCTTCATCCTTTTCCAAATACCGTCCCGTAGCCTGCAACAGGCTCAGGCGGTCGCGTGGCGGTAAGCCGCCGAATAGTTGCCGGTCACATGATGCTCCAACTGCCGTTCAATATCGCCCAGAAGCGACGAGGCCCCAAAGCGGAACAGGTCGGGCTGCAACCAACGGTCGCCCAACTCTTCCTTCATCAGCGCCAGATAGGTGATCGCATCCTTGGCTTTCGAGATGCCGCCCGCGGGCTTGTAGCCCACGCGCACCCCGGTGCGCTCATAATACTCACGGATCGCGCGGATCATCACGAGGCTGACGGGCAGGGTGGCGTTGACGCTTTCCTTGCCGGTCGAGGTCTTGATGAAATCGGCCCCGGCCATCATGCAGACCAGCGACGCGCGCGCCACATTGCGCAGGGAACCAAGCTCGCCCGTCGCAAGGATCGCCTTCACATGGGCCTCGCCACAGGCTTCGCGGAAGGCGCGCATCTCATCATAAAGCGCCTGCCAGTCGCCCGAGAGCACGTGGCGGCGCGAGATCACGATGTCGATCTCTGTGGCCCCTTCTTCCACACTCATCTCGATCTCGCGGATCCGCAGTTCCAGCGGCGACAGGCCCGCCGGGAAACCGGTGGAGACGGCAGCGATCGGGATATTGGTCCCTTCCAGCGCCTTGCGCGCGGCGGGGATCATCTCGTGGTACACACAAACCGCACCGGTGGTGATCGGGGCCATGCCAAGGGCATCAAGCAGATCGGGCGCAATCGGTTGGCGCGCCTTGGCGCAGAGCCGCTCAACCCGGCGCGCGGTATCGTCGCCCGAGAGGGTCGTCAGGTCGATACAGGTCACGGCGCGCAGCAGCCACGCGGCCTGATGTGCTTTTTTCAGCGAACGGCGGGCGGGCAGGGCGGCGGCGCGGCGCTCGATCGCCGAGGTGTTCGCCTGCACCGAGCGCAGCCAGTCCATATCAAGCGGCATAGGCTCGACACGTCGTTCGGTCACTTGCGGCAGATGGCCGGTCGCGCCGGTTTCAGTCGTGCTTTCGCGCGGGGTCGTTTGGGTGGCCATCGGGTCTCTCCGGTTTGGTCAGGCGGGCAAAATGGCATGGGGCCGGGGGCAAGGCAAGCGACGCTAACCCCGCGTCACGGGACGATTGCCTGAAAAACAGGCAAGATGCCGCAATTGTTAATGAGAACCATTCTCAACTGTTGACTTAATTGAGAATCGTTCTCATTAATGTCTCATGAAACATACATCTGACCTGCTTCGCCCTTCCCGCCGCACCGCTTTAATCGGTGGCATCAGTGCCGTTGCACTTCTCGGGGCTGCGCCAGCCGCCTTCGCAGCGCAAAAACTTAACGTTGTCGCGACGACAGGGATGATCGCCGACGCCGCTCGCCGCGTGGGGGGCGAATTGGTCGAGGTCCGCTCGCTCATGGGCTCGGGCGTCGATCCGCACAGCTACCGCCAGACGCGCAGCGACATCGTGGCGCTGACCCGGGCCGATCTGGTGCTCTGGCATGGTCTCTACCTTGAGGCGCAGATGGAACGGTTTTTTGAGGATCTGGGCCGCAAGCGCGCCGTGGTCGCTGTGGCCGACGCGCTACCCAAGGATGATCTGCTCAGCCACCCGGATTACGAGGGGCGCTATGACCCCCACGTCTGGATGGACCCGAAAACTTGGATCGCCGTGGTTGATGAGGTGACCCGCGCCCTGACCGAGGCCCATCCCGCAGGAGCCGAGACTTTCGCCCAGAACGCGGCCACCTACCGCGCCGAGCTGGAACAATTGGCCAGCTATGCCGCCGAGACCGTGGCACAGGTGCCAGAAAGCCAGCGCGTGCTGGTCACGGCCCATGACGCTTTCAGCTATTTCGGGCGCGCCTTTGGGTTCGAGGTGATCGGCATTCAGGGCATCTCAACCAACAGCGAGGCTGGGTTGAACCGTATCTCTTCACTGGTTGATGAATTGGTCGAGCGTGAGATCGGCGCCGTCTTTGTCGAAACGTCGGTTTCCGACCGCAACATGCGCGCGCTGGTCGAAGGCGCTGCGGCGCGCGGTCATGAGGTCGTGATCGGCGGCTCGCTCTATAGCGACGCCATGGGGGAACCGGGCAGCTATGAGGGCACTTATATCGGTATGATCGATCACAACGTCACCACCATCGCCCGCGCGCTCGGCGCGCCGGTGGCTGCGGGCGGGATGAACGGCAAGCTGGTACAGGGAAGCTGATCCATGACACTTGAACTGGCCAGCAGCCGCGACGCCGCGCCCACCTCCCGCGCCGATAGCCCGCTTGCCGTGCGCGGCATGACCGTTTCCTACGGGCAGAAACCTGCGGTGTTTTCTGTTGATATGACGGTGCAGCCGGGCAAGATGACCGCGATCATCGGCCCGAATGGCGCGGGCAAGTCGACTTTGCTCAAGGCTGCTTTGGGCATTCTTACCCCACTCGCGGGCACCGCCACCGTCTATGGCAAGCCGGTCGCCGAACAACGCCACCGCATCGCCTATGTGCCGCAGCGCGCCAGCGTGGATTGGGATTTCCCGACCCGCGTGATCGACGTGGTGCTGATGGGGCTCTATCCGCAACTGGGCCTGCTGGGCCGCATCCGCCCTGTGCACCGCGCCCGCGCCACCGATTGTCTGGCCCGCGTCGGCATGGAAGATTTCGCCACCCGCCAGATCGGCCAATTGTCTGGGGGCCAGCAACAGCGGGTCTTTCTCGCCCGCGCCTTGGCGCAGGATGCAGACCTCTATCTGCTGGACGAACCCTTTGCCGGGGTCGATGCGGCAACCGAAAAGGCGATCATCGCCGTGCTGAAATCCCTGCGCGACGCAGGCAAAACGGTTGTGGCGGTTCACCATGACCTATCGACCGTGGCCGAGTATTTCGACAATGTGTTCCTGATCAACACCCACCGCGTTGCCGAAGGCAGCGTCGAAGAGGTATTCCAAGCCAACCACCTGCAAGACGCCTATGGCGGGCGTTTGGCGGGGGCGCAGATGGATGCATTGCAGCTGTCATGATCTGGGAGGCTCTGACGCTGCAACTGGGGTATAACGCCACGCTGGTAACACTTGGAGCGACGCTGCTGGGCATGGCGGCGGGCGTTGGAGGCACCTTTCTTTTCCTGCGCAAACGGGCGCTTGTCAGCGACGCGATCTCCCATGCGACGCTGCCCGGCGTGGCGCTGGCTTTCATGGTGATGGTCGCGTTTGGCGGGGACGGCCGCAACCTGATCGGCCTGCTGCTGGGCGCGGCCTTGTCTGCGGCGGCGGGGCTGCTATTGGTCTCATGGCTCAGCAACCGCACACGTCTGGCCGAAGATGCGGCGATTGGCTCGGTCCTGTCGGTTTTTTTTGGGCTTGGCATCGTCTTACTCACGGTGATCCAAACCATGAGCGCCGGACGACAAGCAGGGCTGGAGGATTTCCTCTTGGGATCCACCGCCGGGATGCTGCGCAGTGACGCTCTGATCATTGCGGTGGCCGCGGCGCTGACGCTGGCGCTGGTGCTGCTGCTTCGGCGTCCGCTGACGCTCGCCTCGTTCGATCCTGAATATGGCACCGCCATTGGCCAGAACGTACCGCGCACGGATCTGGCGATGATGGGGCTGGTGCTGGCGGTGACCGTGGTGGGCCTTAAAATCGTTGGGCTGATCCTGATCGTCGCGCTCTTGATCATCCCGCCCGTCACCGCCCGGTTCTGGAGCGAGCGGACCGATCACGTGGTGCTGATCTCCGGCGCCCTTGGCGGTATCGCGGCCTATGTCGGCGCGGCGTTGTCGGCGGCGCAGCCGAACCTGCCGACGGGGCCGATCATTGTGCTGGTGGGCTTTGCGCTCTTTGCGCTATCGCTGCTGCTGGCACCGGGGCGCGGCGCGCTTTCGGCTCTGCTGCGCCACCGCCGGTATCAGCGTCGGGTGCATCTGCGGCAGGGGCTGCTGGCGCTTGCCCATGGGCAACCGATCTACGAACAACTGACCCTGCGCCTGCTGCGTGCCGAAGGCTATGCGCTGCCCGATGGGGTCGCCACCAAAGCGGGCCGGGGCCGTGCCGCCAAGGCACTGCGGGACGAAACCCGCTGGCAGTTGATCCGCCGCGACCCGGCCTATGAGGCGGCGGCCCAGCAATATGACGGTCTGACCCCCATCGAGACGGTGCTGACCGCCGACCAAATCCGCGAAATTGACAGCCGCATCGACATGCGCGGCGGGGTGATGGCATGAACGGTTCCGAATTTGTCCCCCTGTCGCTGGTGCCGATGCTGACGGGCATCTTCGTCGCCGTGGCCTGTGCCCTGCCGGGGAATTTCCTCGTCCTGCGCCGCCAAGCATTGATCGGCGATGCGATCAGCCATGTGGTGCTGCCGGGGATTGTGGTGGCGTTTCTGCTGACCGGCGTGGTCAGCACTTGGCCGATGCTACTGGGCGCTGCGGGGGCGGCGCTGGTCGCCGTGCTGGCGATCGAAGGCGTGCGCCGTCTGGGCAAAATCGAATCCGGTGCGGCGATGGGCGTGGTCTTTACCGCGATGTTCGCGGGCGGCGTGCTGCTGCTTGAGCAATCGGACACCAGCAATGTGCATCTCGACGTGGAACATGCGCTTTACGGCAACCTTGAAAGCCTGATCTGGCTGGATGCGACCGGCTGGGGGTCGCTGTTCGACCCCGAGGCGCTGGCGACCCTCCCGGTGGAGCTGCCGCGCATGGCGGTGACGCTGGTTTTTGTTACGCTTTTTACCGCGATCTTCTGGCGGCCGCTCAAGATCAGCACCTTCGACGAGGGCTTCGCCCGTACCATCGGCATGAAGACCGGGCCACTGGGCCTTGGTCTGGTCATCGTTGCGGCGATTGCCGCTGTGGCTGCCTTTGACGCGGTGGGCAGTATCATCGTCATCGCCATGTTCATCTGCCCCCCCGCCGCCGCGCGGATGATGACCAACCGATTGGAGTATCAGATTGCGTGGTCGGTGCTCTTTGCCACTTTGGCCGCTGTGCTGGGCTATGTTCTGGCCGGATACGGGCCGCTGTGGATCGGCATGCGGGATTCGGTTTCGGCGGCGGGGATGATCGCCACGGTTTCAGGGGTTATCCTGGGGTTTGCGGCACTTATGGGGCCGCATCGGCAAAGAGGCGCCGCTGCCCCCGCCGCTTAATCGAATCGCAACGATTCGTTTTCTGGGCAACCGATTCGATTTTGCTTTGACCTGTGATTCGTCCTGCGTCTATACAGGTGGCAAGCTCCTTCGGAGACGACTTGTACCCGGGTCGCCCGCCGCTCTGATAAGACCGGAATAACAAAAGCACCAGTGCGCCGAGTAGCCGACCCAGAAGCGGATCGCCCCAGTCTTGGCGGCGGTCCGCTGACTCTGTCTTCCCCCTCTGATAGACGCAATCCGATCTGGCAGAATCGGAATGGCCCATGCTAGGTCTTGCGGTATGCCAAGCCCGACCCCCAATATAAGCGAAAACCGCCCCGTCATCCGCCAGTTGGACGATTCCGCGATCAACCGCATCGCTGCGGGCGAGGTGGTCGAACGCCCCGCTTCCGCCGTGAAGGAACTGGTCGAGAACGCCATCGACGCGGGCGCGCGGCGCATCACCGTGGAATATGCCGACGGTGGCAAGACAATGATCCGCGTGACCGACGATGGCTGCGGCATCGCGCCCGAGGATTTGGCGCTGGCCTTGTCGCGCCACGCGACCTCCAAAATCGATGGCTCTGACCTGCTTGATATCCACACTTTTGGCTTTCGGGGGGAGGCCCTGCCGTCCCTCGGTGCTGTCGGGCGGCTGACCATCACCAGCCGAGCGTCTGGTTTTGACGGGGCCGAGATCACCGTCGACGGTGGCCGCATGGGCGAGGTGCGCCCGGCGGCGCTGAATAGCGGCACCATCGTCACCCTGCGCGATCTGTTTTTCGCCACGCCAGCGCGGCTCAAGTTCCTGCGCACCGACCGGGCCGAAGCGCAGGCCATCGGCGATGTTATCAAGCGGCTGGCCATGGCCGAACCCTTCGTGCGCTTCGTGCTGCGCGACGTGTCGGGCGACGGCAAGGGCCGCGATGTATTCCGCGCCGAGGCTGAGCAGGGCGATCTGTTTGAGGCGCTTCATGGCCGCTTGGCGCAGGTGCTGGGCCGAGAGTTCGCGGAAAACTCCCTGCCGATCGACGCGATGCGCGAGGGGCTGCATCTGACCGGCTTCGCTGCCCTGCCGACCTATTCGCGCGGCTCTGCCGTGGCGCAGTATCTTTTCGTTAATGGCCGCCCGGTGCGGGACAAACTGCTGACTGGTGCGCTGCGCGGCGCGTACTTCGATTTCCTCAGCCGCGACCGCCACCCGGCGGCGGCGCTGTTCGTGGAATGCCCGCCGACGCTGGTCGATGTGAACGTGCATCCCGCGAAATCCGAGGTGCGTTTCCGCGATCCCGGTCTGGCGCGGGGGCTAATCGTCTCGGCCCTGCGCCATGCGCTGGCCGAGGCGGGGCACCGCGCTTCGACCACCGTGGCGCAGGCGACTTTGGGCGCGATGCAGCCGGAACCGCAGGGCGCGCGGGTCTATCAGATGGACCGCGCGGGCATGGACCGCCCCAGCCCCGCCGCGCGGCAAGCGGCCTATAACGCGCAGGCGCCGGGCTTTGCCGAAACCGCAGGCGTCTGGGGCCGGGTGGAGGGCACGCCGATGCCCGAAGCGCCCGCGCCGTTCACTGCCGCGCCCGAGGGCGAAGAGGCGGCCCCCGCCCCGGACTACCCGCTCGGCACCGCGCGGGGGCAGGTGCATGAGAATTACATCATCGCGCAAACCGCCAGTGGCATGGTCATCGTAGACCAACACGCCGCGCATGAGCGGCTGGTCTATGAAAAACTGAAGCGTCAGATGAACGAGAACGGCGTCGCGGCCCAAGCGCTGCTGATCCCCGAGATTGTCGAGCTTTCCGCCAATGACTGCACGCGCCTGCTGGAACTGGCCGATGAACTTGCCAAACTCGGCCTCGGCATCGAAGCCTTCGGCGGCAGCGCCATCGACGTGCGCGAAACGCCCGCGATCCTTGGCACCGTGAACGCCCGCGCGCTGATCCTCGATGTGCTCGACGAATTGGACGACGGCGACAGCAGCAACATCGTGCAGGCCAAGATCGAAGCGATCCTGAGCCGTGTGGCCTGTCATGGGTCGATCCGCTCGGGCCGCTGGATGCGCGCCGAAGAGATGAACGCGCTGCTGCGCGAGATGGAGGCGACCCCGCATTCCGGCCAGTGCAACCACGGGCGGCCCACCTATGTCGAACTCAAACTCGCCGACATCGAACGGCTTTTCGGGCGCACTTGATGGAGCTTGGCGGCACGACGTTGAACCTGTCTGACCCTGTGACGCTGGCCGCCCTTGCCGGGGCAGGGCTGCTGTTGCTCATCGTTATCCTGCTGATCATGGCGGTCCGCGCCGCTGGCCGCTCGGCCCGTATGGCGGCCCCCTTGGCGCAGCAGATGCGGGTGCTTGGCGGGCATGTGCAACAGTTGGGGCAGGGTCAGGAGCAGCTGCGCGGCGGGTTGCAGATGGTCTCGGACACACAAAGCAACACCCAAGCGCAGATGATGCAGAGCATGGAGGCGCGGCTCGCCTATGTGCAGCAGCAGATGCAGGACCGGCTGGCCGACAACGCCGCCCGCTCGGCGCGCTCGCTGGCCGAGATGCAGCAGCGCATGACCGAGACGCTGCACGGCTCGTCGAAACGCACCACCACCAGTCTTGCGCAGTTGCAGGAGCGTCTGGCCTCGATCGACAAGGCGCAGGATAATATCACCAAACTGTCGGGCGACGTGCTGTCGCTCCAAGACATCCTCAGCAACAAACAAACGCGCGGATCCTTCGGTGAAATCCAACTGCGCGATATCGTGTCGAAAGCCCTGCCGAGCGACAGCTATTCGCTGCAAGCCACACTCAGCAACGGCAAGCGGCCCGATTGTCTGATCCATCTGCCCAACCCGCCCGGCCCGATCGTGATCGACAGTAAATTCCCGCTGGAGGCCTATGAGGCCCTGCGCCGCGCCAAGACCGAAGCCGAGACCCGCGCCGCCGCGCAGCAAATGAAGGTCGCCGTGCGGGTGCATCTGAATGCGATTGCCGACAAGTATATTCTGGAGGGCGAGACGGCCGAAGGCGCGTTGATGTTCCTCCCCTCTGAGGCGGTTTATGCCGAATTGCACACCAACTTCCCCGAACTGGTGCGCGAAGGGTTTGAAAAGCGCGTCTGGATCGTCAGCCCGACGACCTGCATGGCCACGCTCAACACCATGCGCGCGATCCTGAAAGATGCGCGGATGCGCGAACAGGCAGGCGCGATCCGCCGCGAGTTGGGCAATCTGAACAAGGATGTCGAGCGTCTGGCGATGCGTGTCGGCAACCTTGATCGGCATTTCAGCCAAGCGCGGCGCGATGTCGAAGAGATCAAAGTCAGCAGCGAAAAAGCCGCCAAACGCGCGGGCCGCTTGCATAATTTCGACTTCGAAGAACTGGCAGAAAACAAAACCGAGGCTATTGTTCCCCTAAGGACACCCGAAGGGAACGGCTGAATGAACGACGTGGACATTACCGGGATGACGCTGGAGGCGATGCAGACGCGGGCCGCCGCGTTACGCAGCGATATCGTGCAAACACCGGTGGTGACCCTCTCCTCTCCCATGGTCGATGAGGTGCTAGGCGGCGCGCGGGTTACGCTCAAGCTGGAGTGTTTTCAGCATACCGGCACCTTCAAGGCCCGCGGCGCGTTGTCGGTGGCGCGCCAGCTTGACGATGACACCCGCGGGCGCGGGATCACCGCAGCCAGTGCGGGCAACCACGCCATCGCAGCAGGCTGGGCCGCGGCCAAGCTCGGCATCAGCGCCAAGGTGGTGATGCAGGACAACGCCAATCCTTTTCGCGTTGCCCTCGCCCGTGCCACTGGGGCCGAGGTCGTGATGAAACCCGCCGGGCAAGAGACCTTTGCCGAGGCCGAGCGGTTGGTGCGCGAAGAGGGGCGGTTCTTTATCCATCCTTTCGAGGGGCTGCACACCTCGCTCGGCACTGCCAGCGTGGGGCTGGAACTGATGGCACAGGTGGCGGATTTGGACGCGGTCGTCGTCTCGGTCGGCGGCGGCGGGCTGATTAGCGGTGTGGCCGCCGCGGTCAAGGCGATCAACCCCGCTTGTCGGGTGTACGGCGTGGAGCCGACAGGCGCCGACAGCATGTCGCGAAGCCTCGCCTCCGGCGCGCCCGTGACCATCCCTGAGGTCAATACCATCGCCGACAGCCTCGGCCCGCCGATGGCGCTGCCGTTTGGCCATGCGCTCTGTGCGGTCTATGTGGATGACGTTGTGAAGGTCAGCGA
>VMHT01060870.1_pt1 | contig 11959 bp, 17 predicted proteins | sample 4693611 | NCBI WGS metagenome assembly VMHT01 (sample SAMN12280063, study PRJNA550983) | marine metagenome | isolation source: seawater sampled from same location over 5 years 0.02-0.2 micron viral filtrate | place: USA: collected off the coast of southern California halfway between the port... ...
ACAAGCGCAACAGTTCCAAGGGGCGCTGTAGGGGGCACTCCATTGGTGAAAGGCGCTAGTCAAACAGGGAACCTAATCAATATAGACGGGTGTTCTACGGGCGTTACAGGATGGCTAAAGGCTGGCGATTACGTGCAGTTTGGTAGCGGTTCAACAGCAACCTTACATAAGGTTTTAGAGGACGTAAATTCTGACGGGTCAGGCGAAGTTACACTTGAAATCTGGCCTTCTGTCAGAACAGCTTTGACTGACAATTCAGCGGTTATAACATCAAGTGCCAAGGGCGTTTTTCGTTTGTCCAGTAATCAAACAAACTGGTCAATAAATGAACTTAGTCACTTTGGAATTACGTTTGCTGCAATGGAAGCTGTGTAATGTCGCGCTCTAATAATGAAATCATTAGTGCACTTACGGAAAGCCGCGTTGAAATCTTTAACGCAGTGACAATTGTTTTAGATAATTCAACGCTTAGATTTTGGACGGGTTACGGCAAGCGAGCTATTGGCTCAACTATTGCTGTCACTGCTTTGCAGCTTGGCGATGAATATCAAATCACAAGCGTTGGTGACACAGACTTTACACTCATTGGTGCTGCGTCAAACACTGCTGGTGAAGTATTTTATGCGACTGATTTAGGAACAGGAACAGGAACCGTAAGCCCTATCTACACTGGCGCTGGTCAGATCATGACGATTTCGGGATTGTCTGAGGTCAATGATTTGTCGGCACAATCAGCAACGATTACGTTTAGCGGTCTTGATAGTTCGGTTTTAGCTTTAGCGCTTCAAGAGCCGTATCAGAGACGAACTTGTCGCATTTATTTTGGTGTAGCATCTAACGATTGGATTTTACAATTTGGTGTCTGGGATGATACAGGCGTTTGGATTGACAGTAGCGAATGGAATGACACTGCTGATGATATAGACGCGGGTGATTTATACTTTGCTACGGCTGAGGTGTTCGCAGGCGAAATGGATGTCATGAACATCGTAGATTATGGCGATACAAGCCTTATAGAGTTACAAGTTACAAGCAAGCTAATTAAACTTGATCGCGCAAATGTGCGTCGGTACACTAGCGAAAATCACAAGGCACGTAATCCAAATGATGCTTTTTTTGACACGGTTGCCGCTTTGCAAGACACACAAATCGCTTGGGGCAGATCAGTATGAACTGGCCTGCGCTGAACGCTTATTTTGACAAGATTAAAAGTGAGCCTTTTGTCTGGGGGAAGCACGACTGCCTAACCTTTACAAATGAATGTTTCCATATGCTGCATGGCAAAGGATGGGCCGATGATTGGCTTGGTCGTTATCTAAATAATGGTTTGCCCCTGACGCATCGTGCGCTGCAAAAAGAGTTTGGTTTTAAAACGCTTGACGACGCAATTAGCAGCCGTTTGAAAAAGATAAATTACTTGGCACCGCGTGGAGCCTTGGTTACAGAAGCCGTAAAAAGACGCGTTATAGCAGGCCGTTCTTTTGGCATTTCAATCGGTATTAAAGCAGTTTTTCTTGCAGGCGATGGTTTGATTTATAAAAACCTAACCAATGTGTCTGAGGCTTATGTCTATGAGTAAGTATAGACTGGGTGATCTTACACTTAAAAGCTATAACTCATGGGATTACGTGCCCCGCGAACCTGCAAGCATGGGCGCTGCAATCTTAAACTTTTTTAGTGTAAGCGGAACTATTGCTGGCAGCACGGCACTTTATGTCGGTGCGACCTACGCTGTGAGTGCAGTTGTCACGGCTGTTACTTTGAATGCGTTGATGCCTAAACCAGACTTGCCAAGTCTAGACGGATCGAGCGGGCGTTTAATAAACACTCGCAACGCAGTTGCTTCACAAGAATATGTTTATGGAACGGTGCGCAAGGGCGGCACAATCGTCAATATGAAGACAACAGGATCAAACAATCAATTTCTGCATATTCATCTCGCGCTGTGCGGTCATGAGGTTAGTCAAATTGGTGACATATATATAAATGACCAAATTGTTACTATTTCAAGCAATATTGTCACAAGCTCACCTTGGAACTCAAAAATAGAAATTTTAAAATTTACAGGAAACAACGCCATTGATACCTTAATGCCAGACAGCCTTGGCGTTGGAACAGGTATAGCATATTTATCAATTAAACTAGAGTTCGATCAAACAGTCTTTGCAGGCGGCATTCCAACTTTTACGGCTGTTGTATCTGGCAAAAAAGTCTATGACCCGCGACAAAGCGGTCAAAGCGCAAGCGATACAAGCACACACACTTTTAGCTCAAACTCTGCACTTTGCATTGCGGATTATATCCGTGCTGATTATGGACTGGATGAAAGCAACTATGCGCAGATTGACGATACATTTTTGCAAGCAGCAGCTAACGTCTGTGACGAAACGGTAAGCTTGAGCGCAGGCGGCACTGAAAAGCGGTATGAATGTCACGGAGTTCTCAGCGCATCAAATACCCCTGCTAATAACTTGCAAAAAATGCTGACTTCTTGCGCGGGCACATTATTCTGGGGCGCGGGCAGTTGGAAGATCAAAGCAGGCGCGTTTACGACCTCAGTTAAAGATTTCACTCTTGATGATCTGCGCAGTAATATTTCTATTAATACGCGCACCAGTAGCCGCGATAATTTTAATGCGGTGCAGGGCACGTTTAACGACGCAAGCCAAGACTACATAACTGTTGATTATCCTCAGATAGAATCAACTGGCCTTTTCTTGTTTCAAGATAACGGAGTTGAAAATATCCTCGATCTAACATTGCCGTTTACAACCTCAAGCACGATGGCACAAAGATTAGCAAAGCAAACTTTGTTTAGATCACGCGAGCAAATTATTGTCTCTGCTGAATTTGGGTTGCGGGCATTTGACGTGCAGGTTGGTGATGTAGTGCGGCTGACAGCTGATCGGTATGGTTTCAGCAATAAAGAGTTTGAGGTTCAATCATGGTCGCTCAATCCAAACGCGGATGCAGGCGATATGCGTGTAAGCCTGAACCTTCAAGAAACGTCTCAAGACGCGTATTCTTGGAATGCTGAGGAAATAGCCATCATTACGAACGACACGACCTTGCCGACAGTATTTAATACGGTGCCTAATTTCGGACTTTCTACAGAAATAGAAACGTCGAGCTTTGCAGAAAAGTCTGTTAAAGACCTCGTTGTAACTATCAGCAGCAATAATCTTCCCGCGATAGAAAACATCGAAATACAAGTTGCGCGAACTGATTTTACTGATCTTATAAATCGTGAACGGCTTATACAATCAATTCTAGAGGCTGAAAGTCTTTTTGTTAATACAGTAATAAGCGGCAGAAAACTAGGTGACATCACAAATGACGGGTCGGTGACAAGTGCAGATGCAGCTGCTTATGAAGAATATTATAAACGCACAAGCACAAGCCACGACACTTATATTAATGACACTTTACATCAGCATATAATTGACAACCCGACCACGTTTAATCGTTTTTTGCATGGCAATATAAAATTCTCAAGCGAGTTTGAAACCTTTTACAAGGGCACACCACAGACAGTAAGATTGCAGGATTTTAGTGCTGGCACCTATTCAGTGCGAGCGAGAGCTTTTAACGTCTACGGCGCTGCATCAGATTACACAACGCTTAGCGAGATACAGATAAGTTTGTCTGACGCTGACATTGGATCGCCAACAAATCTCACGATTGAAAACGTAGATATACAAAACTTAAAATTAAATTGGGAGCCTGTCGAAAGTTCCAGTTTGAGCCACTATGAAATTAGACATTCTAAGCTTATTGACGGGGAAGAGATAGCAGCAGGTAGCTTTGTTGCGGGAAACCATTACGTCATATCAAGCGTGGGCAACACAGATTTTACTGCGATTGGCGCATCCTCAAATTCAGTTGGCGTGGAATTTCACAGCATTGGCGCAGGCAGCGGAACGGGCAAAGCAACAAATCTTGTAAAAATAGATAAAACTTTGCCGTGGACTACGAACGTGCCTAGGCCCGCAAGTTCTGCGCAAGTTGGAACGCGTGCTGGCACCTATTGCGTTTCTGCATTTAGTAAGAACGGCACCCCAAGCCTAGAATTTGCAAAAGCAAGTTTGCGAACTTCTGATATAAATAACGCGCTAACAAATACTACCAGCAGTTCAGGCTTAGCAGTGACAGGCAGCAGCATAAGCACGATCAGTTATACTAACAGCACTAATCCAAATCTGCCAAACCCAATCGGACAATATCTTTTCGCACAAAACATCTTTGATAAGAAAAAGCTAACCTACACATTTAATAAGATTGATCTTAGCAGCAGCAAAGAGGCGCGGGTTACTTTTGACATTGATTTTGTTCGGGCAAATCTTGCAACGGTAAATTCGTTTTTTACAAGTCAGGCAAACGAGTTTGACAAAGTGTTTGGAAGCTTTGACAACCTAGAGGGCTTGTTTGACGAGTTAGACGATGAAATCAGATCGGACGTGCAAATCATACCGTTTGTACGCGTAACTCAAGACGACCCTGCAAGCGCGTCCGCAACATTCAGCGAGTTTCAGCGCGTTACTTCAAACGTCTATAAGGCGCGTGGGTTTGACCTTAAGTTTGAGGTCAGCAGCGATACTTACAACGTGTCAGCACTTTTAAACGGCACCCCGTCTTTTACTGTGGAGCATTAGATGTCAACCAACGATATGAGCATTGCAAACCAAAGCCCAGCTGCTTTGCGGCTGGATTTAAATAGTGCTTTGCAGGCTCTTGCCTCAACAAGTCTAAGCAGTTCTCAGCCTAGCACGACTTACGCTGGACAGCTTTGGTTTGATAGCACAAACAATCTGCTCAAAATAAAAGATAAAGATGGCTCAGCGTTTCTAAATATTGGTTATATTCATCCAACAGACGATTTATTTCAAATCATCGATGACACAAAGGTAGTCACAACGGCGGGCAGTCAAACGGGTTTACTTGGCGATCAGGCATCATCAGTTTGGACAACAGGAACAGGCACTACCGAAAGCTTAGTTTCGCCCGCAAAGGTTAAGCTTGCAATAGATCAGTTTGCGCCTGACAGCGTTGGCGTTTCTCAAACATGGCAGGATATGAGCAGTTCTCGCACGGCTGGCACGGCTTATCAAAACACAAGTGGCAAAGCTATTCAGGTTGCCGTTCAGTTAGGAACAGGCAGCACGTCTTTACAGGCGTCATCTGACGGCACAACTTACTTGACGCTGGCTAACGGCAACGCGTCAGTCACGGTGCCCGCAAACGCAATTATCCCAATAAACCACTATTATAAAGTTGTTGGGTCATACACGCGCTTTAACGAGCTTAGATAAGGTTAAATCATGGGCACTATTTCAAACGGCGAAAGCGGTTCAAGCGTTCGCACAAAATTAAATGATATCGTCAATAAAGTTGAAGGCAATGCCTCTATTGGGAATAATATAACGATTACAGGTGTTACTACAGCCGCCACATTTGAACCAAATGGTGATACATCTGCAGGAGACAACGCAGCGATTGGTTACACAGCCGCAGAAGGTTTGATCTTAACAGGTCAAGGCTCAACAAACGATGTTACGATTAAGAACGACGCTGACGCTGACGTTTTAGAAATACCTACTGGAACGACTAATGTAACGATTGCTGGAAATTTAGGTGTTGGTGGCACTGTTACTGCAACAGGCAACTCTGTGTTTGCTTCACTGGATATCTCTGGTGACATAGACGTAGACGGTACAACAAACCTAGATGTTGTGGACATTGATGGTGCTGTTGATATGGCGTCTACTCTTACTGTTGGCGGTAACGTGGGCATTGGGACGGCGCCTAGTCAAAAGCTGCATGTGTCTGGTGGTAATTTACAACTTGTAAATGGATCATCTACATTGTACTTGGGTGATGGTCCAACCCTCGTTACCAGCGCTCCTACGTCGTCATCAGCAGTTCGTTTTGATAGTGATAATCTGCTTTTTAGTTACTCCAATAATGAAAAAATGCGCATCGACAGCAGCGGTAACTTGCTGGTGGGGACTAGTGATACATCACTTCAAGGTCAATCGTCAAACACGGGTTTTAGGGTTACTACTTCTGGTACAATTCAAAGCGCAGCAACATCAGATGTGTCCTTTTTTAATAGATTAGCTACAGATGGTGACATTATTCGCCTTCAAAAAGACGGCACCACTGTGGGGATAATTGGAACTATTGGTGGCGACACAATTACAATAGGTTCTGGCGACACTGGTTTGTTAATGAACCAGACTAATGATGAAATTATTCCTTGGAATACTTCAACCAATGCTGCTCGTGATGGATTTATTGATTTAGGTGATGCTTCACATCGTTTCAAAGACCTGTACCTGTCTGGCTCTATTCACGGTGATGTTAAGTTTGAAAATAACGCTGGCACAACGGAGTACGCTAGGTTCGACAGCAACGGCAATGTTGGCATTGGGACCAGCTCAATTACAACAGGCACACTTGGTCCATTAAATAAATTTCTTGAGGTTGCCGCAGGAACTGCAAGTGGTTCAGGTACACTGATACTCTCAAGAGATACATCGACAGACAATGATGAAGTGGGTGGAATTAGATTTGTTAATGCTAATAACGCAGACGATGATGGTTTAGATGCTGATGGTAAACTTATTGCTGGGATATCAATAAGACTTGAGACATCAGACAGCAATGCTGGTGATGATAGTGGTGGGCATATGACGTTCAGCACCAAACCAGAGGCAGGAAATTTTGCTGAACGCATGCGCATCGACAGCAACGGTAATGTCGGGATTGCATGCACACCTAACTCTTCTTCTTCAGGTGTTGCTGGTTTATCTGTTGGCGATGGCGGTAGTCCATTAGGCTCTTTAGTTTCAGATGGAGCATCAAATACAGAAACTAGGCTCGGTCATGGTTATTACTTTGATGGGTCAAACTATAAATATGAAACTGCTAGCGTAGGCGTTGCTATATATCAACAGCTTGGAAGTAACGCAGGAGCACAGCATATATGGTTTAGTAATGCTGGTGGCAGTGAAGATGCAACTTTTACTCCATCGGAACGCATGCGCATTGATAGCAGCGGTAACTTGCTTGTGGGGGCAATATCGGCAGTAGGTCTTGGCAATGGAACAAACGAAGGTATATCCATAAGCTCAAGTCAAAAGCAGATTATCGTTGGCACTGATTCAGACGTGTCTTTGTATCTTAACCGTCAAACCTCAGATGGCGATATTGCAGTGTTCCGCAAAAACGGCTCCACTGTGGGGAGTATTGGCACGACATCTGGTGATTTAGACATTGGAACAGGTGACACTGGCATTCAATTCAATGATGCTGCCAATCAAATATTACCTTACAATACATCAACGCGAACGACAGTAGATAGCGCTGTTGGCTTGGGCGGGGAAACTAGGAGATTCACAGACCTCTACCTGTCTGGTGGTGTATACCTTGGCGGCACTGGGTCGGCTAATACGCTGGATGACTATGAGGAGGGGACTTGGATAGCTTCGCCATCAAGTGGAACTCTAGCAAACACTGTTGCTACTTATACAAAAGTAGGAAGAATGGTTTATATAGAATTAAATACTGAACTATCGGGAAGTAGAGGTTCAGAAGCTTTTAGAATAAATGGGTTGCCTTTTACTACTGCTGTTTGGACATCAGGATCTATGTATGCAAAATATTATAGCCAAGAAGGAACTGACCAATTAAGCAGTGCTTTTCAAGGGAGTGGGACATCATTAGCATTTGTAGCTTTTGGTGATGAAGCTTTAGGTAATGAATTTTCTAATGGATATTTTGTAGTAAACGGTTGGTATAGAACCACATAACCACCCCATGTGGATCATGGGTAGTCAGTCCAAGCCATAAAGGAGATAAACGATGGCACTAACAGAAGAAACAGTACAAGACAAAATAGAGATCGTATCAGAACACAAAATGATACAGGTGAGAACCGCAACGGTCATCAAGCGCGACGGCACAGAGATTAGCCGTGGTTACTCACGCCATGTCGTTGCACCAGATGCAGATATTTCAGGCGAAAGCACAGAGGTGAAAGCCATTTGTGCAGTAGTACACACAGATGCCGTTAAGACAGCTTATGCTGCACACCTAGCCGCACAGGAGACATAAACATGGCAATTGAATACACATGGACAGTAAGTCAAACTGAATATGAAACTACAAGCGGATCAAAAGGCATCACGGTACTGCACTGGCGGTGTGTCGCAAAAGATGGCGATCACAGCGTGAGCAGCTATGGCACGACTAGCCATACGCCTGACCCATCAGATAGCAACTTCATAGCTTATGCTAGCGTCACAAAAGATAACGCAATCGCTTGGGTTCAAGCGCAAATTGACAAAGCCGCCACAGAATCAAATCTTGCGACACGCATAGATAATCTTAAAAACCCACCCACTGCAAGCGGCGTGCCTTGGGCAGCATAGGAGACAAAACATGACAGAAGACAACGTGGAATATCTAACAATTAACAATACAAAGCATGACGTCAGCCAAATGGACGATCAGCAAAAATATTACATCTCTCAGCTAAAGGTTTTAAACCAAGATGCGAATAATTTACGCGCAAATTTGGATCGGGTGCAGCGCTCAATCAACAGTTTCCAAGCAGATTTAATAAAAAGTGTTGAGGGCGAGCCAGACGCAGTTGAGGCTGCAAGCTAATGGACCGTCGCACTGTTGCTTCTGCGCATGAGCGCGTGGACGAATTAACAGAGCGTGTGATAAAACTAGAGGTCATGACCTCTGAAATACTAAACAGAATGCGAAGGCTTGAAAGCATTTTGATAGGCTCAGCGGGTGCAATAATATTATTGCTCTTGGCTCAAATCTTTATCCAGTAAAACCCCTAAAAATTTGGTGACATTATGCTTGCTGAACTTGCTGCAGCTAACGCCGCTTATGCGACGATCAAGAAATTTGTGGCAAATGGCAAAGAGGTTTCGGACTTTTTAGCCCCCCTGAAAAATCTGGTTGGGGCAGAGGAAGAACTGCGTGCGCGCGGCAATCGCAAAAGCCAAGGTTTTTTTGCAAAAGTGATGGGCAAGGAAGGCTCAGATTTTGATGAGTTTTTAGCGCTTGAACAAATAGCAGAGCAGCGCAAAGAACTCGAATCAATGTGCCGATTATACGCGAAGGCTGGCACTTGGGACAAATTCCTGCAATTCGAGGCCAAAATGCGCGTTGAGCGCAAACGGGAAGCAGAAGAACGTCAAAAACAAATCGCATCGCTTATTCGATACGTCACATGGGGCACCGTGGCAGTTTTAAGCGCTGGCGGGATTGCCTCGCTGTATTTCTTCACGGAGTTTTTACGCAAACTATGACAGACAAATATGATTACGATAACGATGGCATTGTTACTCAAAGTGAAATTGAGACAGGCAAAAAAATCCGTGACATTGAAGATCTTAGCCGCAAGCATCTGGCTCAACTTAGGTTGGCTCGGTATAGCTTGCTAGGAATGTGCGTCTACACAATTTTATTATTCATGCCGTTTATACCTGACGAGCGCATAAAACTTCTGACCAGTGTAAGTGAATTATTATACATCAGTCTCGCTAGTGTTGTCGGCGCATACATGGGCTTTACATCATGGGCTTCTAGGAAATGAGTATTCTTTCACAGCTGATAGCGCCCGCAACAGAGCTTGTAAGCAAGTTTGTTCCTGACAAAGACCAAGCGGCAAAGCTTGCACATGAGCTTTCAACAATGGCTGACCGCCACGCGCAGGAATTGGCTTTGGCTCAGGTCGAGGTAAACAAAGCAGAAGCTGCTGGTAACTGGTTCCAAGCCTCGTGGCGACCACTGTGCGGCTACGTGTGCGTCCTTGGCCTAGCTGTCAATTTTTTAATTTCTCCTATCGCTGCTGGATTTGGGTTTGTGGTTCCACAGGCCGATATGTCTACGATGTTGCCCGTCCTAACGGGAATGCTTGGCCTAGCTGGAATGCGCAGCTGGGAAAAAAGCAAAAAAATAACAAAGTGACAATCTGGACTGCGGTTTTTCTTATCTGCAATTCAGCAGAGTGTTTTAGCGTTGGCAGTCCTTTGTTTCGCACAAAGGCGCAATGCACGGACGCAGTTGACCGTGGAGGTGCGCAGTTAATTTTGAAGCGGTTCCCAGAGTACAAAATTGTTGAATGGCAATGCGTAAGTTTTCTTAAAAAAGAGGTCTAAAATGACGTTTAAATTATCTCGTCGCAGTTTGGAAAAGCTGGACGGAGTTGACGAGTTATTGTGCGATGTTGTGAGATTTGCTATTAATGTGACGCCCGTAGACTTTGGGGTGATCTGGGGTTTGAGAACCCAGCAAGAACAATCAGCGCTCTTTAAACGCGGCGCAAGCCAATGCGACGGCATTTCACGTAAGTCAAAGCATCAGCTTGGCAGAGCAGTTGACCTAATGGGCTTCGTAAACGGAAAAGGCTGCTGGGAAGTTGCAATCTATGACGATATAGCCGACGCCGTTAAAGAAGCAGCGTCGGCTTGTGGCGCAAAAGTTCGTTGGGGCGGTGCGTGGCATATTGATTCGATTGTTGAATATCACGGAACAATGCAACAAGCTTCTAACGAATATGTTGATTTGAGGCGATCACAGCAAAAGAGGGCTTTTTTTGACGGTCCTCATTTTGAAATTACGCGGTAGATTGATTTTACTTAATCAGACAATCGCCAATATGTTCTTCCTTTAAATTTATACTCAATAAGCCAGCCTTTTTCTATTATATATTGAATGAGCGTGTGAACTGTTTGTTTTTTACGCGCTTCAATAAGCTTTTTGCCGTTAAGTTTTCCGGCGCCAATCTCGCGCAGGCTTGGGCACCGTTGTTCAGTCTCCCAAAAAGATTTGATAAAATTGCGAATCTCAGATTGCGTTTTTGTTAAAGGGTGCTTCATTGAACAACCCGCCAAGTAAAAGTGGCCTTTTCATCATAATCAATCGTGACTTTGCATTCTTCAAACTCAAACTCATGTATTCCGTTTTCCGCAAGCGCAGCGCCAAGTTCACCGCTTAAATACTTCTCAATCTTATTCCAACGCTCAGCTTGCAAGCGAGCAATCTTTATGTCGGTAAAAATTTGACTAAAATCGTTCTTTAGCTGCTTATCTGCAAGTGTTGCCCTGAACTTTTGTAATTCATCTGTATTCATCGTAGAACCTCTTGAGCTAAAGGCAGAAGCCACAAACCGCCAAAGAACATGATAAAAAGACAAATTCCGCCAATCAGATCACCAATAAAGGTATAGATTTGTCTGATGGGGCTGTGCTGGCTGACCTGCCTGCCCTGTTGTTCTGAAAGATCAGGTTGACCTAACAATATATATATTATGCGCCTAAGCTTTATAGAATCCTGCTCAACTATGTGTTTCATAACGCTTATTATCTCCTGCTTACTTTTTTGCTCACAAATTTGTGGTTTAATCTAACCCAGAGCGATAGTTTGGGCTAGTGTGAGGTTCGTCTAAGTCTTTTCGCGCATTTAATTTATCGTGCCCGTTTGTATCGACAGCATAGTGTCTATTGCCGACATATTCCATGCACTCGCTGCGCATACCATGACCGCCACGCGGATCAGCTGGGAGTATTTTTTGCATATCCCAATTTGTGTTGCGCGTGGCTCGCTGAGCCAAAATGCACTGGTCTACGCCGCGCAAGCTATTGCTCTGACTTATGCGCCTTAGCTCATTTGCTAGTCGCTCTAAGCACTCAGCATTTTTTAACAAATGTTCCTTGTTCCACATAAGCATTTCCAAGCGCACTCTCATAGTCATTGCGCCTTGTCGAAACGCTAACACGGTTGGATTGATTTGCTTTTTTTTGCGTGTCATTTTTCTGAACCTCTTTCATCAGCATATCGTAAGCCCTATCAAAAAAATACTACAACTGGCTTGTAGTGATTTGGTCGAATTGTCGTAGATTTTGCCAGTTTTGTATCAAGCTACTTGAAGTTA
>VMHT01105115.1_pt1 | contig 11959 bp, 28 predicted proteins | sample 4693611 | NCBI WGS metagenome assembly VMHT01 (sample SAMN12280063, study PRJNA550983) | marine metagenome | isolation source: seawater sampled from same location over 5 years 0.02-0.2 micron viral filtrate | place: USA: collected off the coast of southern California halfway between the port... ...
AAGATTGAGCTTGTTCGTTCACAGATAGACCCAACAGACTACAAATGGATAAAAGACCTTATTGATGCAAGAATGTTTGCCTTTGTACGCCTCTACGACAATGGAGATGGTGTGTACATAGATGATGAAGGTTTGTACGCAGAAGAAAGATATTTCTGGATACACAGAAACTACCCACAACCTCTTGTTAACAAAGGATTATTCCTAGGCACTGATGATGAAGGAGACAGTGTACCGCCTCAAACATCTTTGACACAGTTTGAAAAAGACGTAAAATTTATAGGTGATACACATGACTTACAAGTTATGATGATGTTCAACAAAAGCAAAATCTCAATGGAGAATGGTTATGAAGACTACAGACCAATGTTCTTTGAATGATAATAATAAAATGACACCCTCAATTGCTGTTATGATAGCTGAAGGAATAGAAACGCCTCGTAGTGATAGCGAGTTTATTCAAGCATGGCAGTACATCTACGACTCTGGCCTTTATCTGCAATTGCAGGGCTGGTACGGCAGACGTGTCCAAGACATGATAAGGGAGGGAATATTAGATGCTTGATAGATTATGGATGGAATGTCCCGAATGTGAAGGTGACTGCACAATAGAATACGAAGTTCCAAAGCCAGACTATAGGTATGGCGGTGAGCTTGTGGGAGAAGTAAGAGACTGCGAAACCTGTGAAGGTAGAGGAGAAGTCGAACAGCATGAGGAGAAGTAACCATGCTAAATTATATCAGAAAGTTCAAGCCACTGAACGTCAAAGCCAGTTGGATTGGGTGGTTCGTCACTGTTCACCTAACACTATCGTTTACGATTATGTTGATGATGATAGGGGTGGGAATCAACCCGACCCTCTTGGTTTCAGTGATTGGTGCGCCCCTGTGGATTGGCGTAGCGTTCGCCTCAAAGACACTGACTGACAAAATTATGGAGGACTAAATGTTTGATAAAATTAAGATTCGTAGCGGTATTCCTATTCCGCCACTAAGCGCACGTTCACAGCTATCTGTAGTAGCAAACAAAATGCAAACTGGTGATAGCGTTGACGTACCTAAAAGCCAAGCTGTTGGTATGTGTCAAGCAGTACGCAGAATGCATGGAGGTGCTACAATGCGTAAGCTAGACGATAACACATGGCGTGTATGGAGGACTAAATAATGTACACAAGAATGAACGGTACTATTGATTGCACTAAAGTTGTCATCTACACAGATGACCCCAACTTTGTTGCTATCAAATTTCACCAAGGTCAAAACGAAATCCCACTTACTGTCTACGCCTCTGCTAGAGATGGTAAAACATTTGAGTTTTTTACTGGCATAGAGTCTAAGGACGTCACTATATTATTGGAGGAAACCGATGCAAAAGCAGATACCGCTGAGTGATCTTAAGCACTCACCTGACAATGTACGCAAAGTAAAGTCCAGCAGGGAAAGCATTGCACAACTAGCCGCCTCAATCCAAGCAAAAGGTCTGCTGCACAACCTTGTAGTAGTTGAAAATGGTAGAGGCTACAACGTAATTGATGGCAACAGACGCCTCGATGCACTTAACAAAGTCTACAAAGACAAGAAAACAGCCATCAACTGTATTGTTCTAGAGTCTAATGACAATGAGGTTGGCTTACATGCAAACATGATGCGTGAAGATATGCATCCACTTGATGAGTGTGATGTCATTCAAGCTCTTGTTGCTGACGGTTCTGAAGACTATGACTCTGTTGCTAAACGCTTTGGTCATACTAAACGCTGGGTAGAACAGCGTGTAAGCCTCTCTGAGCTATCAGACAAAGCTAAAGAGATGTTTCGTGCCTATCATTTCAACTTGGCTGTTGCGCAAGCTTTTACGCTTGGCACTCATGAAAAGCAAGATGCATATCTTGATTACGGCTACGAATCATATCATCCTGAATCAGTCAGACGTGACATGGTTGACAAAAAGATTCCAACAACTGCCGCATTGTTTGAGATTGGCACTGAAGAACGTGCAAGACTTGACATAGAAGCTGACCTGTTTGGTGAAGAAGAGTTTATCACAAACAAACAAGCTTTCGCAGAACTGCAAACCTCACACATACTCAACGTAGTAGAAGGCCACCGCAAAGACTATATGGACGTCATCTATCTTGAAGACCAGTATTATTGGGATTCGCCAGAGTGCCGTACATTACAGCCTATTATTGGTGAAGACCACGGCTTCACAAAGCAAGACATGATACTTGTAGTTACATACAACTCATATCGTTACGCTCTTGATTACAAAGAAATGGTAATGAAGGACATTGCAGAAGCACAAGAAGCGCAAGACGAAGCTGTTGAAGAAGAAGAGGAGGAAGTAACGCCTCTGACCTACAGCAAACCTCAAGAAGATTTGCTCAAAGGTTATTTTGCTGACCATGTTATCGACAAGTTGTTTGCGGCTACAGACTTAAAAACAACTGAAAGACTAATGAAGTCACTGCTTATACATCGTAAGCTAGGCTATACTTACTCAGCTATCAATCGTGTCGGTCACATCTATGCTGACCCACAAAACTTATTTCCTAAGGATGAATACCCAGATGACTACACTCAACCTAGTTATATTGACCTTATTGAAAAACACCAAAAGCTTGCTACTGATGCTTTCGAAACTAATGGAGCTAGTCCACTTAGTTATTGCATGTCTCTCTCTGATGAAGACCTCAATATCTTATTTGTGGCGTGTTGCCTCACAGGTATTTCAAAGTACGACATACAAGCGGAAGCCTTACAAGAGTTTGTTGGCTCTCCCGAAACCTACCAAGACTGGTTCACGCCAGACGAAAAGTGGCTAAACAAATACAAAGCCAATCAGATTTCAATGATGGAAGATTATTTGTTTGGTAAAATCTCTAATGACTCAAGAGCTAACCGCATCAAAGCAATACAAGATGCACTTAAGAAAAGTCCTGTGTTTGACCCTTATGGCTCTTGGCCACAGTTCAAACCCCAATAGGCTATCAATGCTGATTCTGCTACTCCATCCTCGCACTTTAACTGCCAAGAGTCCGAGGCTTGGGGTAGTAAGAAGCTTGCTCTAGCTCTTGCTAAGTTCTTGTCAGCAGAAACGTTGAGGTCTTTTTTCCACTTTCTTGCTGATACTTCAACATGCTTAATACTTAAAGCAGCAAACAAACCTAAATATATACCGTAATTAAAACCAGTTTTGAATGTAGAAGACACACCTTGATTCGGCATAGATTGTTGCTTCTCGATGTAAACAACTTCTGGCTGATACAACATAATGTAATCAACAATTCTAACTAGATTTAAAACTTTCTTGTTAGCTATTTTATTGACAGGGGTTCTGTAGGCTGACACTTCTTCACCTTCCATAAAAGTGATTCCACCTGTAACACCAGGGTCAATCCCGCAAACTCTCATCTTTTATCTCCAATTTAATATCGCATCCTAAGGCCTCAGCCCAACAGTATGCATTAAACAAAGTTGGCTTTCTATTACCAATTTCCCACTTAGCACATAGACCTGACGCCACACCGAGTTTTTGGTCAACTTCGGGTTGCGTAAGTCCTAACTCGTACCTACGTTTTTGAAATTGTTTAATTAAATTGGAAGTAAAAGTAATTTCACTCATTCACTTCACCTATCACATAAGCCAAATATATGCTAATGTGAATTGTTATGCAAGGAGGACACTATGGGCATGACTCGTAAGCACTATCGGTGGCTTGCCACTGAGATTGCACCCATCACCACAAACAAAGAATTATTCATTACAAAAGTAAAGGAGATTGCTGGCAGAAACTTTGACCAATACCGCTTCCGTGATGCTGTAGAAGATGCATGGGCGGATGCACAAGCCGATGAATGCGGACCTGACTTATACAAGCAGGTCGATTACAAGGAGAACTAAATGCTTACTGAAGCACAGATTAAAGAACGAGCTACTTACATTGGCTCATCAGATGCAAAGACTATCGCCTCAGGTGATATTGCACAGTGGATTACTCTAGCAAACCAGAAAGGTGGACATGAACATGCAAAGTTTTCAAAACAAACCCAACTGCTCATGGACACTGGCTCATACCTCGAACCCTACATCATTGACAAATGGTGTGAACAAAACAAGCGCAAAGTTAATGCAAGGGGAATGGGCAAAACTATCCTTATTGACAGCATCCCTATGCATTCTACCTTTGATGGTCGTGTTGTTGGCGATGCTTTTCCATTGGAAATTAAAGCTCATTTTGGTTTCAAAGACATGGAAGAACTATGTGACTTTTATTCGCCACAATGTCAGCATCACATGCTGGTGGCTGGTGTCGACCGTTGTTATCTTGTGGCTCTATTCGGTGTACGCTGCCGCTTAGAGTGGCGTATGGTGCAAAAAGACAACAGCTGGTGTGACATGTACATCAACCAGTGTCGTATGTTCTGGCAAATGTACAAAGACGATACACATGTACTACCAGACGCTATGCCTCCAGCTGATTACTCAGACATGTTTACTATGGATATGACTGACTTACCTGACTGGTCAGACGAACATAATCATTTGTTCAGCTTTGAAGCACAAAATATTATTGATGCCAAAAAAGCTGTTAAGGTTGGTGATGAAGCCAAAGATATGTTCAAAGAAAAAATGCCTGAGAAATGTCGCAGAATGGATTTTAACATTGGCGGCAACCTAGACGGCCACAAGATTCGTGTCACACGTTCCCGTGCTGGCACACTTACCTGTACACACATTGCACCTAAGGAGAAGAATAATGAGTAATGTATGGTCAACACTATCACGCTTTGATGTATCAGCAGAAGTACAACAGAAGGGTCGCTTTGACTATCTGTCATGGGCTTGGGCATGGGCTTACGTCAAAGAAAAGTATCCTACCGCCACCTTTGAGAAACACATCTTTCGTGACAATCAAGACAACCCACTGCCATTTATGCGTGACACTAAAGGTCATACCTATGTAGCAGTTACCGTTACTATCGAGGATCTTGCTCATACAGAAATACATTATGTAATGGACAACAAGAATCAATCTGTTACTCACCCTGACGGTGGACAGGTTAACAAAGCTCTTCAGCGTTGCCTTGTCAAAGCTATTGCATTCCACGGTCTTGGCCTCAATGTCTATGCTGGTGAGGATTTGCCTATGGACTTAGAGGAGGATGACACAGACAGTATCATTCGTGACTTTCGTTCAGCGACCACGCTTGAATCAATTGACACGGCTTGGCGTAGTCATGCAGCCGATATTGGAAAGCTATCAAAGTCTAGCAAGCAACAAGTTACAGATGAGTTTAGAAATGCCAAAGCGTCTCTCAAGGCAAGCGCAGAAGAAACAGCGTAACACAATAACTTATATCTTTTCTCGATGTAGAAATTGCGGCAAGATGGTCAACAACGAATTAGATTGTTACACCGTCACAGCCGCAATGGATATATTCTGCGAGTCTTGTTACTACGACATAGGCTGGCAAAACATTGAAAAGAAATATGAAAACTATACAGAACCAAGAGAATTACCAGTTAAGGCTTATAAAAATGACACATGAAGTATTGTCCGATAGAGACATGCAAAACATTTTGGCTAAGAAGGCTGTTATATTCTCACCTGAGATGCAACAACATGAAGGATGTCTCTGGGTCAGTGGCTCAGGGATATTCTCTTCTTACCGCAGTATGTTTGTTAATCTAGAACACCTTGAGTATGGAGAGATAAGACTATCAGTTACCATTACAGATGATGATTCTGGTCGTACTAACTATCTTGTATGGGGATACGGAGATAGCGAGGACAAGGCATCAATCAGTAGAATGCTTGTCTTTCTCATAGATGACATACTCGATGGAAGAGGAGAACGTGTAATATGCCAATGACTAGCCACCCCAGATACAGATGCTCTACTTACGATGTTTATGTAGAGATAGTTGTAGAACGTAGAATAAAGGTTGTAGCTATCGACAAAGATGATGCTTTAGATTTAGGGCTAGAAAGGATTAAAACCAGAAGCCGATGCTTAGGGCGATATGAAAACCAAAAGATTTTGAGCTATGAGGTAGTCGATGTGGTAGATAAAGCTACTTCCGCTTGAATCTATCCAACCCTTTTAAGCCTAAACCAGCAAGTATCGTCACATATAATATGTTTTGATACCAATCAGGCAGTTCATTTAACCTATCAAACCCTTGCTTTACTACATCCTCCATGCCCGGAATGAATGTAAGTACACAAGGAGCAAGTACAGCTATTGTGATTATCTCATCTTTCCAGCTAGACTTAGTAGACTCAGCCATAATTAGCTCCCACTTGCTATCATGCTGAGCCGCAGTCTTCATAATCTCTGACTTGGCTTTTTGTTTCTCTACCTTACCCTCAAGAAAGGTCTGGGCTAGGCTACCCACTACGCCTAATAACTGTATCATTGTTTGTTCTCATGCCCCATCCAAATACCAAAAGCACCTGTCATAGCACCCATAACAACACTAACAAATGCTGATTGACTAGCAGTAGGCGCATCTAAGTGCATGAACCATTCAGCACAACGCCAACTCATCATGGTCATAACCAGCATCATGCCTCTAGGTAGTAATGCCGCTTTGCGTGAGTAATCTAATATTCTGTCAATCATAACAAACCTCTCGCCTTCATAGCAAACCAAACCAAGAACCATAACCCAGCACCAATGAGTATCATTAGTATAGTTATTACTGTTATCTCTATGTTCTTCTTAATCCTAGCCCTGCGTCTTTGCTCTGCTCTTAACCTGTCTTTGCGTATCTGACCTTCGATGCCAACAAACTCATTCCAAGCCTGTGGATTAATACTAAGCATATACAGTCTGAGTTCTTCTCTTTGCTTCTTTATCTGCTTCATTGCAGTCCAAGATTGCAATGCTTCTTCTTCTACAGACTTATTAAAAAACTTTTGCTTCTGCTTGTTATGCTTGGTTTCTATTTCATGTACCGCACCCATCCAGCGTGATACATCTTTATACATACCCTCGACATCTTTGCCGAGTGCTATGCCTTTCTTGACTGCCGCAAATGCACTAGCCGCCAGCGCAATTGTGGCAGGATCAATCATAGCTACCTTCGCTTTAACTTCTGCATATTAGGATAGCTAGTGTCGTCAGCTTTTGCCTCAGAAGACGAAAAAAAATTTCCCATCTTCTTAACAGTCTTACTAACGCCAGATGTTACATTGCTAAAATATTCACCAAACCCAATAGGTTTAGTTTGGGGTCTTACGTTCTTAAAACGTTTTGCAAAATCATCGTTCATTTATCTGCCCTTATATAAGTTCCAAATTTTCCAAGACACATACACTATGGACAGCACCCCAAACACAAATGCTACCCACTGGTTTACGGTTGGCAACCATAGTGGTGCAGAGATACCGCCTGTCGCTATGAGCAAATCATCTGGCTTCATGCTAGGTCTCCAAACTGTGTAGAACAGGGTCTTTGTGCATCTAGGTCAGTGTACGCACCAGATGAAATGTAAGAAGTTTGTATTCTAAGCTGGCTTGTTGTTGGTGATGTTCCTCTGTAAGCACCAACCAACAAAATTAGATTGTTAGCTGTGCCATCATCAGCACTACCGCCAGAAACCTCTATGTAATTTGCATCGTCAAAGTTGCTAGTAAAAGCAAAAGTGTAGTTTCCCGTAGCATTGTCTGTAATGCTGGAATAATTAAGGCTTTTAGTAATGCTGGCTGTGCCGCTTCCGTCAAAGTTCACCCAAGCCTTTGCCACCCCAGATACAGCATCCGTACCACCTGAGATACCACCGCCAAATTCGGCTAGTTCTGCTGCTTTACTCATGCTAGGTCTCCGTGAAGTGAAAAGAACACAAACTCACAATCCAAAGCACTATTGTTAGAACCTTGAGCGGTGACTATAGTAACGTGGTCTGTTGCTGGATTATTTACGCCCCCCATAACAGCATGAAGAACAGAACTTTTCTCACCTGATGCTGTTGCAGAATAATTTGCGTCATTCATGTTGTTCGTAAACTGTGGGTCTCCAGCACCTACACCCAAATCTGTAACGCTACTGCAATTAAAACTCCCGTTTACAGCAAAGGTTGTTAAGTTAGTAAAATTAGCCCACGCCTTCGCACTTCCCTCTGCCACATAAGCCATGCCAACAGAGTTGTTGCCACTGCTATCCTTCAGGGTATCTACCCTCAGTTCGCTTGCCATTATGCTAGGTCTCCTGAAATATTTGCGCCATTAAGGTCTAAGTCGGAAGCACTCCAACCAGAATTATACGAATAAAAACGCATCTTAGAACTTACAGGAGCAGTTGTGTTTCCGTTTACACCTAATCCTCTATTACCGCCTCCTGTTTTTTCTCCCGAAATACCTGCTATTGCATAATTTCCATTAGACATAGACGAGGTATAGTCAAACTGGCTAATTCCTGTGGCGGCATCTGTGAATGAACTAACATTAAAGCTGTCTTCTAAAGAAGAAGCCGCCATATCCCATCTCATCCAGACTTTGACAAGCCCCTGCTGTAACTGCATAGTAGCAGAGCCACCCTCGCTGGTAATCGTAATGTCACCAGCCGCTGTGTTACCTCTTAGGTCATCTACCTTTAATATACTAGCCATTATGCGAGGTCTCCGTCTACTGTGTATGACACAACGCCCGATTGATTTTCACCAACATTTGATGTACTAACATATTTTGTAAGTATTCTGTTTGCAGTTGTTGTCATTGTTGTTGCAGTTCCACTAGCATTTGTGTTTGTTCTAATCATTACGCTTGTAACTGCCGCATCTGCACTAGTTATGCCTATCTGTTGCATACCGTTTGGGGCGTAGCTGGTGTTGTTTAAGGCGTTAGAAAAAGTCACAGTTGTGTCTCCACCAGCGTGGTCTGTTAAACTGCTTACATTCAGGCTGTCACGAACAGCAATAGTACCTGTGCCATTAAAATTTACCCAGACTTTAGACGCACTCTGCTTCGTCAGCGTAACTGGTGACGTACCATCCTTTGCCGCAATCTCATCTACATTTAATATGCTGGTCATACGATGCTCCAATAACCGTTTACAGTCACGGTTGCATTTTGTGTGATTGGCCCAGCCGATACGCCATTCTCATCGCTATCAATAGTAATGTTAGCACTAATGGTCTGACCGTTTAGCCTGATGATACTGTTGTTGCCCTTGAAAGGATAACGGGTATCGCTCTCAGTCTTTGTGTAAGTCTCAGCCACACCGAAGGTATCATAGACCACCATCTCGATAACATCGTTGACGGTAGCCCCTGTGGTCAGCACTACGCTAGTGCCTGTCGTGGCGGCATAGTCAGTCCCAGGCTTTAACAGCACACCGTTCTGATACACATCCATATACAGGCTGTCTGTGTAGGTCAGTGTCTTGGCATCAGCATCAGAACCAGTGAAGCTAGTCTGGCTGGCAGTAGCTTGAAACAAGTAGCGATTGCGTACTGCAAAGCTGGATGATTTACCTATGTATGCCATTATGCAAGGTCTCCGTGTACTGCTACCAAATTATACGTTCTGTCTGTATTATTTCCTGTAGTGCTTTCGTAAGCCTGTACTCTTGCCGCTGTTGTTGTGGGTGCTAATGCTGTCCAATCTGTAGCCGCACCCCAGCCGTTTGTATAATTCAAAACATAATCCGCACTATTGAAAGCGTTACTAAATGTTATTAATGTTTCCCCAGTTCCTGTGTCTGAAATGCTTGAAACTGAAAAACTATCACGGGATGCTATCGTGCCAGTGCCATTAAAGTTAATCCATGACTTCGCAATACCCTGCTGGATAGAGGTGGTTACAGCACCGCCCTCAGACGTAGCTGTAAGGCTTGCACCCAAGCCATCATTTACAATCTGTGTCAGTGCCATAACCTATTCCTCTTAGTAAGGGCTGTCGCCAAGAACCGATGTATCCCAAGTTGCCTTGAGACCCGCAATGTCTGTTGCCGCATCAATAGATGAGTCGGCAGGGGCATCACGAAGGGCATCTTTTGCAGTAGCAATAGCAGTTGTGCTAGTGCCAGCTTCCAGTGCCTTCATCAGTTCTACGTCTTTTGCATCTAGCAAAGGCTTACGAACCTCACGGATTTTATCCTTGAAGATTTCCTTTGCCTTGGTCATGTCCTCAGAAATTACTGAGCCAGAAAGCGACCATGCTCCCCGAAAGTCACGGTTGGCAGGAACAGTAGCTGTTGAAGCATCAATCTGATTACCGTCCTTGTCAACGATGTATGTTGTTACAGCCATGATAAACTCCTATGCTGCTTGTGTGGTTAGTTCGTCAGAGATGCGCCATGCGTTTCTCCAAGTACGTTCCTGTGGTAACTGCTCTTTCTTGCAGATTACCATTTTAGGGCGGTTGCCCTCATCCCAAGTTGACCACACACTTTGTGGTACATCCTTGAGAATTAGATACTCAATAGCTTCTTCTTCAGTCATAGCCTCTATTGGCTGTGTATCGTGAAGCAAGTAGCCACGGGTATGTTTCTTAAAATCTTCCTGTGCTTCATCTTTAGCTAGCTCATGGTAGACCCAGACAGGTGGCAGGATACCACCCTGCATAGCGCAAGCCATCCAGTTAGGGTCAGGCACAAGTATCTTGGCGCACTCATCAATGCTATCTTCGTATACAACACGGTAGTCAGACTGATGTGGCTCAAGGTTTTCTTTAGCCCAGCACAGTCTATCCCAGAGATGTGTGCCTTGAAATTCAGGTGTCTGCATTATGCGAGGTCTCCCATGTGAATAATATGGCAAGGCGTAGGGTCATATTCGCCACCATTTGATGAAGCGGTTGCGCCATAGTTTGAATACATACGCACTTGAGAAGATGTGTAAAGAGTTAAGGTATTATCGGCATTTAGCCCAACGCCTAGTCCCCACGTTCCTCTGCCATGATTTTGTTCGCCAAAATTACTGCCATTTGTTGTGTAAGTAACATTAGCAAAGCTGCTGGAATATGCACTTGTATAGTCGCCATCACCATTATCTGTAACGCTGCTGTAGTTTATCGAATCTTGAACAGCTAAAGTGCCTCTTCCGTTAAAGTTAACCCACGCCTTCGCACTACCATTCACAACATAGTCCGTGGTCACTGACCCTGCGGTGCTGTGTTCCAGCGTATCTGCTATAATCTTGCCAGCCATTATGCCATATCTCCTAAAACTGAAGATGAAATATAGCCATCATCTACATAGCTACCATCAAAAATTCCTATAGTAACTTGCGTTGTGCTACGAGGTAAACAGCCTTCGTTTGCCCTAAATCCAGTTGTCCATACATCAGTAGCACCATCTGCATCATCTACAGCTTGCGCCAGTGTTGTAGCAAAAACATAATTACTCATAGCTGAAGATAGGTTATAGCGATATTTGCCTGTATTAACATCTGCAATAGAACTTATCCCAAACGAATCATAAGTAGAAATTGTGCCACCGCCATCAAAAGTGACCCAAGCTTTCGCCACCCCTTGTTGCAGTTGCATCGTAGCAGAACCGCCCTCAGACGTAATCGTCACATCGCCAGCCGCAGTTTTGCCAGTGAGGTTGTCTGTAATAATCTCACTCATGCTAGGTCTCCGTTCACATTAGCAAAATGCAATGAGTCAACAATGTTTTCTGAACCTGTGTCATGTGACTTTGTTTCGTACACTGTCGTTGTCCTTGTATGGTCATGAGAAACCTGACCGACATTTGCATTAGAAATAACACAGGTCACAATAACATACTGGACAGCACTCATAGCATTTGTCATATTCCATTGCAGTTCACCAGTAGCAACATCAGAAAATGATGAAACATTAAGTGACTCAGAGCCAGCACTTCCTGAGTTAACTTCAGCCCACTCATCTCCTGTCATATTATACGAGCCAAAAACTTTTGTGCCGTTTTGCTTAGTCAGCGTGACAGGGCTAGTGCCGTCCGCCGCCACGATTGTATCTGCTTTTATTGT
>VMHT01162988.1_pt1 | contig 11957 bp, 14 predicted proteins | sample 4693611 | NCBI WGS metagenome assembly VMHT01 (sample SAMN12280063, study PRJNA550983) | marine metagenome | isolation source: seawater sampled from same location over 5 years 0.02-0.2 micron viral filtrate | place: USA: collected off the coast of southern California halfway between the port... ...
CACCTCTATTCCCAGAATTTCCACCACCACCACCGATACCACTAGTTCCTGACGCTGCTCGTCCCCAAAGTATTTCCTTATCTTGCAAAGCAGACACTCTTGAAAAACAAGTATCTCCGTCTGATACAAACTGTTGAGATTCATTTGTGTATCTGAGGTTTGATGGTCTTTCCATATCTACTAATCTGCTCTCTGCATTGAGAGTTATAGTTGAGCCATCTGGGTCATCTTGAATTTGCATAGTTTGCATACGGCCAGAAAAGATAGTCATAGTCCCTGCAGATATATCTGTACCACCAGAGAGCTGTCCAAGTAGAATTGATATTCTTCTGTTTTGATATTCTTCGTTGAGCGCTAGATTTAAGACCTCAGCGTTCATACCTGCTAGAGCTACAGTTATGCCACCTGCGCTCATCTCTAAGTTTTCTTCAATACCAGATACGCTAAGCAGATCACCTGCTCCCAGATAAGTAGTATCACTACCACCTTCTTTTATTATGAGATTGTTTTTACCATTCCAGAATCTAAGTGTCTCAGTGTCAAACTCTAGCTTTACAGCTAGGAATAATATTTGATTATCTTCTCCTAGAAGGTCTACTAATGCTGCGTCTATACCACTTCTGTTGGACATTTAAATTACCTCTTGGCATGAGAAAGATATTCCGTAGTTGGAGATTGCGTCAGCACTCCACTCTACTTCTTTTGTGACTAATCTAAACAAACCCTTTGCAGGAGAGTGATAAACTCTATCTTGTACATTTGTAAAACTACTACGCAGCTTAGGCTCTATCCTTATACTATATTGATTCAAGGCGCTACCACCATTGTTTGTTTCTACAGCGTCAGAGGTTGCTAATACATATTGGACTGGCGTATAAGTTGTTGGTGCATTTGCAGTAGCAGCAGATATGCCTAAGTAATCGCCTTTTAATATTGTCCCATTTGCAGCATTTGATAGAGCTTTCAGTGTTAAGCCTTTGATACCTTTGACATTTTGTCTAATGGTACATCCAGAAACATTTGAATCATCCACCAGACTTTCATAATCTACTGGGTCTACTATGATTGTAGTATTGTTTGTTTTTGTTGTTATCTTATGTGTCCCATTATTAGCTGCTTTGGAGCTACCTGTCACCATAATAAAGTCACCGACAATAGCATTAGCAAACGGAGTACCACTTGCTGCAGTTATAGTATTTGAAGAGCCAGTGAATGTAAGTTGAATATTTGTTTCATTGACTCTTTGTTCTCCTTTGATTGCACCTAAAGAAGCATTATGTGTACCTCTCATAGTCAAAGCGTCTGGGTCTGCAAACTTAAATGTATTTACTGGACCATTTAATTCCATAAGAAATGATTGCCAGTTTACGGCCAAGTCTCTTCTCATTGGTGGTAATGTGACTTCTGCTTCCCAGAAAACACCATCATATTCTTGTGTCTGTAAAGAACCAGTGTATGGAGATATTGCAGCACCAATATATCTTCTCAATCTAAAATTAGATGAAACAAAATTTGGTGTAGTTGGCATGTCTATTATCTTAGCCACCTAATAATCTCCTTCTATAAGAACCACCTCTTTCAGCACTTTCTGCAACAGCAGCTTTACTTACTTCTGCTATCTGAGGAAGCATTGACATAACTTCTGCTCTTACTGTTCCCTGTACTCCTGTCGCAAAGTTTACACTTTGATTTATTATGATTGGTGGACCACCACCCTGTAAAGTACTGTTAGTCATGTGATTATTCATTAGACTACCTGTATGGTCTGGAACAAAAAGCTCTGGCCCACGCTCACCTACTATTTGAGGTCTACCCACTTGCATACGGCCACCTCTTGCCATTAATAATTTACTAGTATTACCACTAGTGACTTGTGAAGGTGTACCTAAACTTGTTAGATCAAAGAATCCTAATATTGCTTGGACTATCGGCTTGATGACTACGAGTCTCATGAACTCAGATATAACCATTGATACTATATTAGCTGCAAAGTTTTTAAATGTTTCCAAAGCGTCTTGACCAGTTAGTAAAGCGTCTGTCAAATCGTCAGCGAAAGAGTCTGACATGCTCTCAACATTTCTACCTATCTCAGCCATGGCTTGACCTGTAGGGCCAAGTGTTTCTAGGTAGTCTCTGTATATAGCATTAGCAGATTCTAAAGTTAGCTTGTTATTAGCAAGGCCTTCATTCAAGATTCTTAAAGCGTCATCGGCACTCTGGAAAGTTTGTGGCAAGTCCATTACTTCTTTTTTGAAGTCTCTGGTTTCTTCCAACATAGCTTTGATTGGTACTAACGCTTCGTCTGCGCTCAAGCCAAACTTCTCTAATACTTTACTAAAATCATCCGTGACAAGAGCTGCTAATATTTGTTCGTCAGACATAGCTCTAAGGTCTTCTAAGAAATCTGTAGACCCTTGTGCATTTGCTTCTAAGGTTTCACCAAGAAGTTTGTTTAGACCGACTAGGTCTTTCATTGGGTCTGTTTCTATCTTATGTAGTTCTTGTAAGAATGTGACTATCTGACTATCATCTAATCCTTTGAATTGTCCTAGACTTCTACCCAATTTTATAAATGAATCAAGCATATCTTTATTATCTGGCACTAGCATTTCAGCTATCGTGCCACCAAGACCACCATCTTTCATGTCCTTGGCTTTCTTAGCCACCATTGGAATTAATTTTTCTAGTCCATTGACACCTAAGATTGGTGCAAATATTTCTCTGAATTTAACATCGTCTACACCAAATAAATCAATATAAAAATTATCTAACTGGTCTGAGGAGAACTTACCTGCGAACTTTCCTAAATCATCAAGATTTTTGAATAAGCCTTTTGCTCCAAACAGTTGTTCTTCTGATAAGCCTAATGCCACACGCATTTGCTCTACAGCATTTTCATTTGCAGGTTTACCTTGTGAATGGAAGAATCCTACTTGTTCAAGCATAGCTTTTGCAAAGTTTGCTCTCTGACCAGATACAGAACTTGCAGCGAACTGCATATTGTCAAAGAACTCCATAAAGTCTTCGTTGATTTTTCTTACTGCTTGGTCTGTATTTTCAAAGTCTGCGTCAAAGACATCGGATATTGAGAACTTACCTTTTGGAAGAGCCTTGATTGCTACACCTAAATCTCTGACAGATTCAGCAACAGCGTCCACTGCTCTTTCATTCATCGGCATTTCATTAAGCAGAGTTTCGTTAAGTTCATCAAAACCACCCTCTGCTGCTTCTCCTGCTTCTTCGTCAGCGTCACGAAGCTGTCTATTCATGGCTGCTATAGCAACACCACCTGCAGTGACACCTGCAGCGACTTTTGCAATACCGATACCAGTCACACTTTGTAGCATTATTGCTGCTGCTGTCTGGCCTTTTATTACAGAAGTCAACATCTTAAATGCTGCAGTCACTTTCGGTATTACTACTATCAGCATACCTGCTATCTTTGCGCCACCAATAAAACCTAAAACTCCTGCAAGAAGATTTAAGTTTGTGACAACAAAAGAAATAGTATTAGCTAGAGCTGACAGCGCAGTACCTAAAACACTACCTAATTGGAAGGCTAAAGTTTCATTGTCTTTTAATAATTGTTTGAACTGTAGAGATATATCTTGCAAAGCGTCTTTGAGTCCACCCTCACCAATCTTTACAAAGAACTCTGAGAGTTGGTCTTGTAAGTTTGATACAGCACCAGTCAAGGTATCTGCTCTATCTGCTAAGGCTGTTGGAAATTCTGTTCGTCCAATATTACGCAAGAACTCTGTAATCGCAGGACCACTTCTTTCTATCTCTGTAGTGATACCATTAAAGGTTGCTCTAATAGTATTGCCTTGTAATCTTGCAACAACACCAAACTGCTTAAGCATTTCCATTTCACCAGTGGTGGCGTTGAAGGCTGCTTGTGCAAGGTCTGTAATACTCTTACCCATACCTGCTGCAAAATTACCAAAGTCCTGCATGACATCGGTAGTAGGTACAATACCTGCGAGTTTGAGTTTGATAAATGCGTTTGCAACATCTTGAATTTGGAAAGTTGTTGTTGCAGTGAATTGTCTAATGAGATCAAAAGAAGCTGCAGCAGCTTCGGCACTTCCTGTCACGGCCTTAAGTGTTGCTTCTAAGTCTTCAAATTCTCTAATAGTTTGTATTGCTTGAGACGCTACTTGAGCTAATCCTATAGCAGCTATTACAGAACCAAACTGCTTTAGAGCATTGGTTGCTGAGCCTGTTTGTTTGTTTAGGTTTCCGAGTTGTTTGTTTGCTTTGTCAAGTCCTTTACGCAGGTCCTTAGTTTCTGCTTGAATCTCAACAATAATTTTATCAATCGGATTGGCCATTAGTCTGGGTATAACTCCATAAGTTCATTCATTCTTTGAGTTGTCATAGGCTGCTCTTTTTGTTCAGAGCCGTTATATTCCATGAAACCATCTAAAGCCATATAGACCTCTTTTGGAGAAGACTCCCAGAATGATTGAGGAGTAAGGCCTATCATGCCACACCAAATCTGAAAGTATCGTGTGATAGGCAAGGAGTCATTGGTTAATCCTCTTCTTGCTTTTTTCCCTCTGTCGCTACCTCTGTATTGCCAGTTGATAAGACCTCAGTAAGAACTTTCGCTACTACGGCCATTGATTGAACTAAGCCATGTCGCTGAACTAGCTCCATGACATCTTTAGGTTGTAAATCATTACCACCACCACGCAACGCAGGTAGCAACACCTGTATCATGTGGCCCATGCGAAGATCACCCTCAGACATTTTCTGAGCAAGTTTTACAATACCCATATCTACTGCGTCTTCTATCTGCATGATAGCGTCAATAGTAAGTCTGGCTTTGTACTCTTTACCTGCTAGTGATACTAAGACTTCGCCTTTATGTTTGTTTATCGCTTTGTTTTCCATCTTCTGATTTCTCCTGTTTAACGGAACTCGCACCTGCAAGTTTTATTTTTAAAATATTATCTCTAGTATCTAGCGTGTTTGAAAGAATACTAAGACTCTTACCATCTACACTAATACTTTCGCCCAGTTCAATATCTGGATTCGGCATGTCAAGCCATTCTCCGTCAAACATACCATCAATGGTTTGCTTACCGACTTTAACTTTTACTGCTTTCCACATATTCCTTTCCTAATATTAAACTGCTGCGTAAGTAATATATCCTGCTGATTCAAAACTGAATGAGTATGTGACTTCACCATTGTACTCACCTGCATATTCCAAACTTGTAATCTGGAAAGAGCCAGTCAATGTACCAAAGTCTGGTATCAAAAACTGAAAATTCTTAAATGCAGGAGTCTGAGCAGACGAGCCGTCAGAAGTATTTTGTTGAGCAAAGTAAGCTGCTCTTACAGTTTCTTCTGTTGAAGCGTCAGTGAATACACCACTTGCAGAAATACTTACACTATTCATACCACCACCTGCTAGTAAGGAACGAGTCCCCTTGCTATCTTTAGTAGTTATATCAACAGATTCATCATTCAAAGTTATTGATGTTGAACGAAGTCCACCCACTGTCGCATAAGTTGAGCCAGAGGTGTTTATCTTTAACAACATGTCAAGACCTTTTTGTGCTGCCATTTCTTTCTCCTATTTATTAGTAAACTTAATTAGTTCCTAAAGTTATTACTCGGAATCGCATGACTCCATGTCTAGTGACACCATCTGGGTCTCTCAGTATATCACTAAATTCAAATCGTGAGTTAATCAGATTAAATCCAGATACACTTAGACTACTATCATGCAACAAATCATGTATCCTGTCCATAATCTGCTTACATTCTTTGCTTCCTTTGTATTGAGACCAGACATGAATATTTAGGGTATGTTCGCCACCATCGCTGCTCTTCTCACCATACTCTACTACAGCTTCTTCACCAATACTTACAAAAGGATATGCAACACTAGAAGGAACATCATCATGCACTCCTGCTCCAAGTGTACTAGTCAAAGTATTATCACTATTTAAGGTAGTGAATATTGTCTGTTGTAATTGAAATTGTCCTATGCTCATTTCTTAATAACTCCATGCTCTTTGAATATAGCATTTATTTTTCTTCTATTTTGTCTCAAAGCAGGTGTCATAAATGGTCTTGCAGCCATCTGACTTGTACCAAATTCTAAGTGTATAGCGTAGTCTGTAGCAGCAATAATCTGACCAATGACAGCTCCGTCAGCTCTACCTTTTACTGAGGTTGAAATATTATTACCAAGGTTGCCAGTATCAGTAGCAGGTGGTCTTCCTGCAGCAGAAGCGAAATGTGGTGGCTGTCCTTTTCTTGGGTATCTTCTACCACCACCTTTTTGCTTTATAGATTTTTTGACATGTGCTTCTACAACACTTGTAGCTCTAACCATAGATATTTTTAATTCTTTTGCAGCGTCTTTACCACGCTTCTCATTGTTTTTCATGGCTGCTTTCAAGCCTTTTATATTAATAAGATTGCTCAATGTGCTACTCCTTCTGTAGCAGTGATCTCAAAGAATCTATCTCTTTCGTCAATGTTCCTAATATTTTGTATCTGGAAAGTTCTGTTTTCATAAACAATAATGTAATCAGCGCTCATATCTGCTCTGTAGCGCATGTGAATTTTATGAGTGATCTTTGTCTGTACTCTGCCTTGTCTATATGCTTCATCGCCACCTGTTGGCCTTATGTCTGCATATATTTGAGCGATAGTACTGTAGGCTTGTGTGCGTCCACCTGCTCCGTCAGAGGTGTCTGTTGGTGACTTTAAGTCACATCTATATCTGAGTCTACCGATAGAAGTTTTATCTAATTTTCCTGCCACTATCCTATTGCCATGAGACTACTAGAACCTAAACCCTTATGAATAATATATGGCGCATACAAAGCCTTTATCATCGGTGGTATTATTCTTGCTTCTAAGTAGTTTCCCATGTCTCCTCTATGTTCATACAAGTGTGCTATGTGCTGTAGGATACCCATTCTGATTGGCTCTGGTATTGAATATATAGAGCTGTATCCTGCAACAAACTCAATCTCTATAGCGTTAGCTACACGCAAAGCAGTAGGAAAAGTCTCGCCAGTTCTTAAAACTATCCTAGAAGGCTCTCTAGCGCTGTCTAAGTAATACTTTGAAGCAGCCATAGTAGTTGCTTCATCTGAATCATTAAAGGTCTTTACATGCGTCACACTGGTCACTGGTGCTTCTGCTAAGACAATATAGTTTTTATAAAAGTTTAGATATGGTCCAGTCTTTATACCTTCCCATAGAGGGTCTTCTAATTCGTTGAATGAATCTAGGAATTGTGTGTAAGTTGTTGATACTAAAGTTCTTCCTAAGTATTCTTCTGCTATTCTTCTAGCTGTTTCTATGAATGGCCTTATGACTCTCTCGTCAGTATTATCTTCTACTCTTAAATAGTCTTTGACCTCTTGAAGTGTCACTGGCTCTTGCGTAGGTTCGGTCTTAACTTGTATTCCACTCATAACATTACAGCTCCTATAATTTGAGAGCCAATGATTAGAATGTAGAGTCCCCAAATCATTTGTTCCATACGAACAAATCTTTGAGAACCAGACTCAAGCCTATCTTCTATCTGCTTGAAACGCAGCGCACAAATCTCTTCGTGTTGTTCAAGTTTGTTTTTTGCGCTTTCTTTTATTGCCATCTTTGCTCTCTAAAAGATTATCTTCTACGCACTCACTCTGGAGTTCGTCAATCATCTTTGTTTCAGCCTTGACAAGTATTGAGTTATATCTGCTTAGTTTTTGATGTAGCTCTCTGACTTCACCTAACAGTACAAAAGTTTCTTTTCCACTGTCACTAAACTTCTTAACATCATACTCAGACTGAGAGCCATCTGGCTTCTGTAGAATATATTTAATATCTTCCATTTTAAATTGTATCACCAATATATCTGCAAGACCATATTGTCAAACTGTACTTGATTCCCTCTTTGAGTTTCAAGCACTCATGGCCATGCGTTAGTTGCCCTGCAAACAGTATACACTTCCCTACTGGGACATCTACATTGTCTACTCCTTGCCTTGGATATATAAGCTCTGCTCCTTTATAGTCATCATTAAGTTTTACAGAGCCAGTCACAAGACTAGCGTCATGGTGTAGATTGAGATTGACTTGTGTATCCATAGCATATCGCATTACAAAGCCATCCCTTAGTCCATACATTTGCAAAGGTTTCCAATATCTTTCTGTAATAGGCACTATCTGTTCCTTCCAGTGTTTGTCTAGCTCGTCCCATAGTCCTAATTCTTTGAGTCTTATTTCTTGCGCAGGAAACTTGTCATAATCTAGTGAACCCCACTGACCATTTTCATCTGCTAGTTCAATCATTCTTTCGCATTGATCTTGTGTCATAAAATCTACCAACATCATATCCTTAGATAAAAACTCTGCTTTATTGTAGTGAGGTATAAACATGGCCGTCTCTTTTGGGTAATGTTTGTCATACAGTTTTTCAAAAAACTCTATTGCTCTTTCTCCACCATTACCATGATAGATACAAGGACAGCAGCTTGTTTCTACATTCCAGAGTTGATTGTTCTCTAGCATTTGTATCTTTTCAAAGTTGGTCTGAAATATATAACATTCGTAGTCAATACCAATATCGTATAAACCAGAGAAGAACGCTTGATGGACATAAAGTTGGTCATCCTCATGATGTTCTATAGGCTCATGATTCATTAGCTTACGCAGCTCTTTTACTCTTCCAATATAAGTACCACTGTTTATAAATCTAAATCTTGTTGGAGATTCTGGAAAGTTATCCATGAGTTCTGGCTTTGGCCAACAAACCATTTCGCCACTGAATATAATTTCATGGCCCATTTGTATAAATCTTTCGTGTATTGTTTCAAGATTATCGTTATAGAAAACATCATAGGCGTCAGTAAACAAGACAACATCATCGTCATATTTATCTTCAAGAAACTCTTTCATAAGGTTGATCTTCATACCACCACCAAGACCTTGCATGTCAGTACCTTTCCAATCAACATTATTACCAATGTTTATAACATCAATACCACAATACCTTGCGCTTGTCATAAGCCTGTTGCACTTCTTTCTATCAGTACCACAAGTCACTGCATACACTTTGTAGTTTATAAATGGATTGCTGTTTTCAATATCGCTTTCTGATATATCTCTGGATATTTGATTACATGCGTCTTTCTTAAGAGCCACCACACTATATTGATAAATCTGATCTTCCTTAATTAATCTTATTATCTCTGGCATGAATTCATCTACTGGAATGAAAGATTGATAATCTACTTGTGTAAGTAAGTACTTACAAAATTCTGGCGTGATTGCATAGGCCGTCATGTTATATGGGTAGAATGGTATCTCTAGTTTGTCATCTATTGAGTCTGCAAACTTTGGCTCATTTTCATTTCTTTGCAGATAAAGAAAGTCATGTTGTTCTAGTACAGAATTAAAATAATCTTCATCCCACTTGTCATTGATGACAGCGTCATCTTCCATGACTATCACATTCTTATTCAGCTCAATACATTTTTTCCATGCCTTGATATGTGATAAGAAACAAGCGACCTCGCTTTGTTGCAAAGGTCTTTTCTTAAATGGGTCTAACCAATCTTCTCTGGCATTTATATTTCTAAAGAGTTCCTGTTGACCATCAACAGCTTCTATATATTGGAAATCAGACAGCTCATTCTTCTGGTATGACACTTTTCTGTCTGGTCTTCTTAGAAGCGATATAACGAGTTTTTTCATCGTATCGCATACATATCAACACTTTCTACATAAACTAAGTATCCGTGTGATCTAAGAAGCTCAGAGATATATATATCGTCTACATGTGCATGTTCTAATTTTATGAAGTCTGGCTTAATCTTGAAACTATAAGACTCCAGAATATTTGTTTCATGGCCTTCTGTATCTAGTTTTAAGTAGTTGATATGAGGTAGTTTATATTTGTCTATTAAAGAATCTAAGGTCATACATGGTACATCTAAAGTTTTATCAATCCATCTGGCATTGTCTTCTATGTCAAACATTCTTTCACCTTTATGATTGTCAGCAGTGATTGAAGATATACCTCTACGCCAGTCAGATATTCTTTCTCCAGTTGACATATCTTTTGCTTGAGTAAACTCTATTGTCCCATCATAATCAGATATAGCACTACACTCTACTCTAGCTCTATGTCTATTTGGTTTCTGATTTAAAAGTTTGCTTAGCTGCTCATTATACTTTGGTGACGGCTCAACAAATATGCCACACCATCCATTATCTAATAAAGGTAAGTTTGTATCAAAATCACACGAACCTACTTCCACGAATACCTTTCTGTTTTCTATATCATTCATTTTTCTCCACCCATCCTCTGGTGGTATTTCTTTTATTGTAGGCTTTTCCCACTTCATTTCCACTTAGGTCCTTCCACCCATGCGACTAAAGACTTCCGTACACCACTTGTGACTGGTTTAACTTGATGTCTTATTGTAGATGGAAAGACTAAAACTGTTCCTTGCTGCTTTATAGAATGTGGATTCGGCTGTTCATACTGAGGGTCAATCATAAAATCTCCACCCTCATAATCACTAGGATTAGATAGTTGTACTGTAATGCTTAGTTTTCTATCCCATTCTGTTTGATTGGCCCAGAAGGTATCAATATGCCAATCATAAAATCCTTTCTCTGAACCCTCATAAATGGTGTATTGAATATCAAAAATGTCTCTGATCTCTACACCAAAAGCATTTCGGTTTGCTTCATTAGCATACATCCAGAGTAGGTTATATATAAACTTAGAATTGACATCTTCTTTGTTTATCCAACGGACTATAGACTTTCTGACTTTGTTTTTTTCTTGGCCGTCATCACCTAAACCCACCAGAGCGTCCATTGGTGCGTAGGTTTCACATTCAGTTATGATCTTTTGTATGTCGGCTTGATTGATTCCCTTTTCCCAGAGTTGCCATATTTGTTTCATATTTACCTCTTGGTAAACTGACAGAGCGCAAAGCGCTGCGCTCTTTAGTGTCAGTAGTATCTACATACAGTTTGGATTAAATAGCTGATACTGTTTGTAATATAAACTATTAAAATCAATATGTATACCTAAAAAAATTGCAATTTCTTTGTCTACTGCAGCTATCATTCTATAAGGCTTTACAGAGACAGTGAAAAATAAGTGGTACTTTTTTACAAAAACACTTGCATTATTCTTACTAGTTGTTAATATAACTACATAAGGTTGAAGCTGTTAGAGTTTCAAGAGAGATAGCCAAGGGTCTAGCGATAGACGAAAGCTGACTCAGAGGACCGAGTAATAACGCCCTAGATGGTTTCGGTAGCAAGAGAAAGACCGAGGTGAAAAAAAAATAATTCTTGAGTAAATCCTAAAAGCACACTAGGCTCTTAACCTAGAGAATGATGTTCGGTAGACATCCCACTGGCGAGTGGTAGTACTAATAACCAGTAGCAGCTAAACCTTTAACTACTTTGAGAGTTGTCCCATCAAGAGATTGATGTAGCAGCGAGGGTAGCGTAGCTTTTGACTAGGAAGGAAATGTCCGAAATGAGGAGCTTGTCAGTCTGCAAAAACTAGAAACAAGGCTAAGCTAAAGGCGTTGGATTACCATAAAATCTTTAGCGTAGATGGAAACATCTTCAAGCTGCTAGGCTCTCACTTTCTTAAGAAGGCTCTTTGGATTCTTTCTTTGAGTGTTGTACTAGAGAATGAGTGTTTTCTATTTGTGTAAAATATTTCATGTAGGCCTTTGCCAGTAAAATCTTGGTCAATATATTCTTCGCCAACAAAGCGTAGATGTATTTCTGTAGCTTCTAATAGATCAAGCAAACTTCTTTCAGTGTCATAGGGTATTATCTCATCTATATATTTCACGGCCTTGAGCTGCGTATAACGCTCATACATAGATTGAATTGGTTTGTTTTTTTCTGGTCTATCTATAGATGGGTCTGTCTGTAGACCTACAATTAGA
>VMHT01105299.1_pt1 | contig 11955 bp, 7 predicted proteins | sample 4693611 | NCBI WGS metagenome assembly VMHT01 (sample SAMN12280063, study PRJNA550983) | marine metagenome | isolation source: seawater sampled from same location over 5 years 0.02-0.2 micron viral filtrate | place: USA: collected off the coast of southern California halfway between the port... ...
GAGTTGCCATGAATTTCAGCCTGAGCAGCAAAGCCATCACAGCCACCAAAGCCGACTGCCTGGTTATCGGCCTGCCTGAGAAAGGCGAGTGGCCAGAATCCACCAAAGCGGCAGACGACGCGCTGGGCGGACTGATCAAGCAACTCGAGAAAGCCGGCGACCTGACCGGCAAGAACGCCTCCGTGAATACCCTGCCCCTGGTGGATCAGCCCTGGCAGCGCGTTGTGGTAATTGGCACCGGCAAAGATGCAGACCGCACAGCCACAGCCTACCGCAAGAGCCTGATTGCCATGACCGGCGCATTGAAAGATGGCCCCTCCAAAAGTGCACTGATCAGCCTGACCGATACTGCGGTTCAGGGCGAAGCTGCGGTCAGCTCTGAAGAAGCCCGGCTAAACCTGATTGGCCGGATTCTGGAAGACCAGCTCTACACCTTCACCGAATTCAAAAGCGATAAGCCTGCCGCCCGCAAACTGAAAAAAGTTGTGGTACAGGCATCCGGCGCCGGCAAGTCCCTGAAAGATGCTTTCAACCTTGGCCTGGCCACCGGCCGCGGCATGAACTACACCAAAGACCTGGGCAACACCCCACCCAACATCTGCCACCCGGTCTGGCTTGCCGAACAGGCCAAGGCCATGGCCAAAGACTACGACTCCATCCAGACCGAAGTTCTGGACGAGAAGCAGATGGAAAAACTGGGCATGAACACCATCCTGGCCGTAGGCAAAGGTTCCAAGCAGCCTCCGCGCCTGATCGTGATGGAATACCGTGGCGGCAAGGCCAAAGACAAACCCTACGTACTGGTGGGGAAAGGCATCACCTTCGATACCGGCGGCATCAGCCTCAAGCCTGGCGAAGGCATGGACGAAATGAAATACGATATGGGCGGTTCTGCCAGCGTATTCGGCACCATGAAAGTCCTGGCTGAAACCAAACCCAAGATCAACGTGGTTGCCGTGATCGCTGCCGCTGAAAACATGCCCGACGGCGGTGCCTCCCGCCCCGGCGATATCGTCAAAACCCTGAGCGGCATGACCGTCGAAATCCTCAACACGGACGCTGAAGGCCGCCTGGTACTGTGCGACGCCCTCACCTACGTGAAGAAATTTGACCCGGCAGCCGTGGTCGACATGGCCACCCTCACCGGCGCCTGCATTATCGCCCTGGGCAATCATGCCACCGGGCTGTTGTCCAACAACGACGAACTGGCCAACGAACTGCTCGCCGCCGGCGAACGCACCGGCGACCGCGCCTGGCGCCTGCCTCTGTGGGACGAATACCAGAGCCAGCTCGACAGCAACTTCGCGGACATGGCCAACATTGGCGGCCGCCCCGCGGGCACCATCACCGCCGCCTGCTTCCTGAGCCGCTTCGCCAAGGACTACCGCTGGGCCCACCTGGACATCGCGGGCACCGCCTGGAACTCCGGCAAAGCCAAGGGCGCCACCGGCCGCCCGGTCCCCCTGCTGGTCGACTACCTGATGACCCATGCAGGGTAACCAGCCAAACCCACCGGAGCCCGGCAGCCCAGCTGCCGGCCCCTCCGGCCAGGACGACAGAAACCAGCGCTACTGGTTCCACATCCTCGCCCAGAACACCCACGCCGCCCGCAACCTCCACGCTGCCAAACTCGTGGACAAAGCCTGGCAGCAGGGCGACCGTGTGTGCGTTCTTTGTGACACCGAAGAACAGGCCTTGGAACTCGACGACCTGTTGTGGAACTTCACCCCCGAAGCCTTCATCCCTCACAGCATCGCCAAAGCAGCAACCACACCTTGCTCCGACCCCGTCGGCATTTTGCTCTACCCGCCAGCCGCGGTGGACTGGGACACCGTCATCGTATTGTCCTCAGCGCTGCCTGAAGACGCTGACCAATACCGCCGCCTGGCACTGGTTGCCCATAATGATCCGGCGGTATTGAACCAGGCGCGGGGGCATTACAAGCAGTTGCGGTCACTGGGCATTGAAGCTCGGGTGCATGATATGCGGAAACGCTAGCCGGGTTCGCCGCGATCAAGACGACCATGTATAATCGTCCGATTCAGAATTTCCCTATGTGAATCAACCAAAACGGTCACTGCATAATCCCATGGAAAAAACCTACCAGCCAGAAAACATCGAGCGCCAGTGGTACGAAAACTGGGAATCCAAAGGCTATTTCCGCCCCAGCGGCGAAGGCGACTCCTACAGCATCGCCATCCCGCCACCCAACGTGACCGGCAGCCTGCACATGGGCCATGCCTTCCAGCACACCATCATGGACACCCTCACCCGCTTCAAGCGCATGCAGGGCCGTAACGCACTGTGGACCGTCGGCACCGATCATGCCGGCATCGCCACCCAGATGGTCGTCGAACGCAAACTGGCTGCAGAAGAAGACAAAACCCGCCACGATCTCGGCCGGGAAGAATTCATCAAGCGCATCTGGGACTGGAAAGAACACTCCGGCGGTACCATCACCCGCCAGATGCGTCGCCTGGGCAACTCCGTGGACTGGAGCAACGAACGCTTCACCATGGACGATGGCTTCTACAAAGCCGTACAGGAAGTCTTTATCCGCCTGTACGATGAAGGCCTGGTGTACCGCGGCAAACGGCTGGTGAACTGGGACCCGAAGCTGCACACCGCTATCTCTGATCTGGAAGTCGAAAACAAGGAAGAAAAGGGCTATTTCTGGCACCTGCGCTACCCGCTGGCCGACGGCCAGAAAACCCAGGACGGCAAAGACTACGTCATCGTCGCCACCACCCGCCCGGAAACCATGCTGGGTGACACCGCCGTAGCCGTCCACCCGGACGATGAGCGCTACCAGCATCTGATTGGCCAGCACGTTCTGCTGCCGCTGGTTAACCGCCGCATTCCCATCGTGGCCGACCACCACGCCGATCCGGAAAAAGGTTCCGGCTGCGTGAAGATCACCCCCGCTCACGACTTCAACGATTACGCCGTAGGCAAACGCAACAACCTGCCCATGATCAACGTCATGACGCAGGACGCCAACATTCGTGAAATCGCCGAAGTCTTCAATGCGGACGGCACCGAAAATTCCGAGATTAACAGCGCCCTCCCGGCCGCCTATGCCGGCCTGAGCCGGGAAGCAGCCCGCAAGCAGATTGTTGCCGACATGGAACTGGCAGGCCTGGTCGAGAAAATCGAAGACCACGTGCTGAGCGTACCCCGCGGTGATCGCTCCGGGCTGATCATCGAGCCGATGCTGACGGATCAGTGGTTTGCAGACGCCAAGACCCTGGCCAAGCCGGCTATTGAAGCGGTAGAAGACGGTCGCATCCAGTTCGTACCCAAACAGTACGAGAACATGTACTTCGCCTGGATGCGCGACATTCAGGACTGGTGCATCTCCCGCCAGCTCTGGTGGGGGCACCGGATTCCTGCCTGGTACGACGCTGAAGGCAATATCTATGTGGGCCGGAGCGAGGCTGAGGTTCGCAGCAAACATCAGCTCCCGGACACACTGGAACTCAAGCAGGACGACGATGTACTGGACACCTGGTTCAGCTCCGCCCTGTGGACCTTCGGCACTCTGGGCTGGCCGGAAATCACCGAACGGCTGAAGACCTTCCACCCCACCGACGTGCTGGTGACCGGTTTCGATATCATCTTCTTCTGGGTTGCCCGGATGATCATGATGACCATGCACTTCATGAAAAACGAAGACGGCACCCCACAGGTACCCTTCCATACCGTGTATGTCACCGGTCTGATCCGGGACGAGCACGGCGACAAGATGTCCAAGTCCAAGGGTAACGTGATCGACCCGCTGGATATGATCGACGGCATCAGCCTGCCGGACCTGCTGGAAAAACGCACCGGCAACCTGATGCAGCCCAAGCTGGCCGAGAAAATCGGCAAGCGCACCGAGAAGGAATTTCCGGAAGGCATCGCCGCCCATGGTACTGACGCCCTGCGTTTCACCCTCGCCGCCATGGCGACCACCGGCCGTGACATCAACTGGGATATGAAGCGCCTGGAAGGCTATCGCAACTTCTGCAACAAGCTGTGGAATGCCGCCCGCTATGTGCTGATGAACACGGAAGGCGAAGACTGCGGCGTGAACGATGAGCCGGTGGAACTGTCCCTGGCAGACCGCTGGATCATCAGCGAACTGCAACACTGCGAGCAGGAGGTGATCCGCCACCTGGACCAGTACCGCTTTGACCTGGCCGCCTACGCCCTGTACGAGTTCATCTGGAACGAATACTGCGACTGGTACCTGGAACTGTCCAAACCAGCCCTGAGCGATGACAGCGCCAGTGCCGAAGCCAAACGGGGCACCCGTCGTACCCTCGTACGCGTACTCGAAGCCGTACTCCGCCTGGCGCATCCGATCATGCCGTTCATTACCGAAGAAATCTGGCAACGTATTGCACCGCTGGCCGGCAAGCAGGGCGACAGCATCATGCTGCAGCCCTACCCGCAGCCGGATGCCAGCAAGCAGGATGCCGCCGTGGCCGCCGATATCGAGTGGCTGAAAGGCGTGATTGTAGCGGTGCGTAATATCCGCGGCGAGATGAACATCTCCCCGGGTAAGCAGGTACCGGTACTTCTGAAAGGCGGCAACGCCGACGATCAGCGCCGCCTGAACGACAACCGCCAATTCCTCATTTCCCTGGCCAAACTTGAGAAGCTGGAATGGTTCGAGGGCGACAAAGCTCCCATGAGCGCCACCCAACTGGTAGGCGAAATGGAAGTGCTGGTGCCCATGGCCGGCCTGATCGACAAGGACGCCGAACTCAAGCGCCTGGACAAGGAGCTGGAACGCCTGAACAAGGAAATCGGTCGCCTGGAAGGCAAGCTGAACAACGAAAAGTTCACCGCCAAGGTCCCAGCCGAAGTCGTAGAGAAGGAAAAAGAGAAGCTGAAGGATGCCCAGGGCAGCCTGCAGCGGCTCAGTGCGCAACGGGCAGAAATCGAGGCCATGTAAGGCCATGATCGCCATCCTCGGTGCCGGCTCCCTGGGCCGGCTCTGGGCCGCAACGCTACCTGGCGGGCAGGTAGCGTTTGTGCCCCGCCCGGGGCAGGCCCCAGACCCCGTCTGTTATCGCTTTCAGTCCATTGACGGCGAATCAGCCAATGCCATTATTCCCTGGCTACAACCCGGCCAGTCTCCTGATCTGATCCTGGTGACAACCAAAGCCGGCGACACCCTCGAAGCCCTCAAGGCGGCCCTGCCCTCCATTGCCAAACAGACTCCCATTGTGTTGTTCCAAAACGGGCTTGGGAGCCAGCAGCAGGTCACCGAAACATGGCCGGACCGGCCGGTACTGGCCGCATCCACGACCGACGGCGCAAACCGGCCCGCCCCCGGGCTGACCGTTCACGCTGGCCGCGGCACTACCTGGGTCGGCGCCCTGAACCCGGCGGGGAATCCATTGGTCGAAAGGGTTGCCCAACAGCTCGCCAGCAGCGGCCTCATGGTCCACCCTGAACACGACATACTGGCAAGGCTCTGGCAAAAACTGGTGATCAACGCCGGCATAAACGCCTTTACGGCCATTCTGGATTGCCCCAACGGAGAGATTCTGACACAACCGTTTTACCTGCAATGGATTGCCCCCTTGTGTGAGGAGATCAGCCGCCTGCTCCCTGCCGCCGGACAACCGCAACAACCCCCGGAAAACCTGCGCGAGACTATTGAGACTGTCGCCCGCAAAACCGCCGCCAACACGTCTTCCATGCGGGCTGATGTACAGGCAGGCAGAACCACGGAAATCGACTTCATTAACGGTTACCTGGCGCGGCTCGGCCATCAACATGGCATACCGGTACAGGTGAACCAAATGCTCGCCGAACAGGTACAACAACTGAACTGACTTTTACCAGAGGGAGCAAGACCATGGGCAATCGCCTGTCGAAGATCTACACCCGAACCGGAGACGACGGCTCTACCGGCCTGGCCGATGGCAACCGTATCGCCAAAAATGCCCAGCGAGTGGAAGCCATGGGTATGGCAGATGAGCTGAATTGCCATATCGGCGTTTTGATTGAGACGCTTCCCTCTGGTGACCGTCTGATCGATACCTTCCGGCGCATTCAGCATCACCTGTTTGATCTGGGCGGCGAATTTGCCATCCCGGGCAGCAAGGTGATCAGCGACAATCACATTGAGTGGCTGGAGCAGACTCTGGACGAGTACAACACCGACCTGCCGCCGCTAAAAAACTTCATCCTGCCCGGGGGCTGCCCTGCCGCAGCACAATGTCATCTGGCACGGGCGGTCTGTCGCCGGGCCGAGCGCGTGGTGGTGGCCCTTGGCCACGAGGACTCCATCAATACTGCCTCGCGTCACTACCTGAACCGGTTATCCGATCTGCTGTTTGTCATCGCCCGGGTGCTGGCTCGCCGGGATGGCAGCCAGGAGATTCTCTGGGAGCAAAAAAAACCCGGCCTCTGAGGCCGGATTTTTCACAACAACCACAGATTACACCTTGAATGCTTCCACCAGGCGCTGAAGCGACGCGGTAAGCTCCGACATCTGTCTGGACGAAGCCAGAGTCTCTTCGGCGTTGGAGGCAGTGCTCTGGCCAAATTCGCCAATGCGCTCCACGTTGGCATTCACGTTCCTGGCCACGGCCGACTGTTCCTCCGCCGCCTGGGCAATCTGGTGGCTCATATCAACGATCTCGGAAATGCCCGAGGCGATCCGATCCAGCGCTTCGGTCACTTCACCAGACTTCTGTACCGTCTTCTCCGTGGCATCGTGACTTGAGGTCATGGCAGATACCGCTTCTTTTACACCACCCTGAAGCCGGGAGATCATGCCTTCAATTTCCTCAGTGGACTTGTGGGTACGCTGAGACAATGAACGAACCTCATCCGCCACCACCGCAAAGCCACGCCCCTGTTCTCCCGCCCTCGCTGCCTCGATGGCCGCGTTCAGCGCCAGCAGGTTGGTCTGCTCGGCAATTGCTTTAATCTCAACCAGAACCTGACTGATATTGTCACTGTCCGCACTCACCCGGTTGATGACATCAACGGCGCCTGCAATCTCCGTAGCCAGCCGGTTAATGGTCGCCACCGTATCGGCCACCACTTCCCGACCCTTCTCGGTATCTTTCTCGGCATTCCCCGCACTATCCGCCACCCGGTGCGCACTCTCCGTGACTTCATTGACCGCTTCCACCATCTGGCCCATGGCCTCGTTGATCTGACCGGTCTCTTCCATCTGTCGGGCCACGGCCTGACTGTTAGCCGATGCGGTGTCATTTACCCGGACCGCCTGCTGATCAACATCTGCTGTTGTAGAGCCCACCGACCGGACAAGCTCAGCAATACGATCGGTCATGTTGTTGAACTCAGAGGTGAGCTCCCCCAGTTCGTCCCGGTTGTTCAACCGGATATGGGTGGTCATATCGCCGGCGGCCACATTTCTTGCAGCTTCGCTGAACCGGTTGATGGCAATCCGCACAGACATAAAGAAACCCACATAGAGGTAGACCACCACCAGCATCACAGCAATCAGCGCCACCAGAATCAGGGTGCGCTGCCCGGTCTGGCGAGCCAGGCGATCCTCAAGATTACCGGCAACCACATCGAAGATACGATCGCTGAGGGTATCGTAATATCCCATCTGCGCCGATACGGTCTCGTCGAATTCCTGCCAGGGCAGCTCCAGGCGCATAGGCGTAATGACATTCAGGTCCAGCTCATCACGCACTGTCATCAGGCTCTCTTCCGTGCGGGTCAACGCACCGCTCGCACTCTCTGCCAGCTGGGGCGACGCCTCCACAGCAACGGAAAGGGCCGGCGAAAGCAGCGAACTGCGGTTGGTCAACTGATCGTAGATTTCATTCAGGGTTTCGCTGAGTGCATAGCCCACCTGACCTTCCACCAGCGCAAAAATACCGTATGAACGGGCGCGGCCAACAACGGTGCGAGACTCAGGCAACGCAGAACGCACCAGCCCTAACAGCAGCAGGTTTTCCCGGGACGCATCCTGCCCCAACCCGCTGATTTCAATGGTCGCCGGCAGCAAGGCCATCACCTTCTGCACAAACTCCTGGTAGTACTTGAACTGAGGGTCAATGTTGCCCTGATAGTTATCGTTGGCTTTGAGCGTCTCCCATTCTTCCCTTACAGCCAGAATCTGCTCCTGCCAGGAGCCGGAGGTGTCAAAAGAACGCTGTGGTTCGGCGAGATCTGCCAACAGGGCATCCATGCGACTGGCCGCCTCGTTGGCTTTTTCGAGCAAGGGCTGTTCGTCTTTCAGAATGCCGGGGGCCTGATAGTCACGGTAATCCATTGCCGCCACCAGCAGGCGCTCCACCTTCTGGAGTTCTGCAAGACCTTCAATGCCGCGGGTCATGGTCTGAACCGACTGGTTGAGCCCGGAAATCACCAACCAGCAAAGCACGATGATAGGGCCAAGAAAGAGAATGCTGATGAGGCTGAATTTGTAAACCATGGGCAGCCGATTCATCAGTGCTACAGCCGGATTGATTATATAGTTCACAGAGCCCTCGCTGCTTCTAACAACTGAATCTTTATTCTTTTGTTTGATTATCGCCCGTTGCCGGAAAAACTTAATCACTATTTAGTGTTATTCTGTAATCCGTTTTTGCTTTCCGGCTAGGCCATGCCTGCGATCACCAGCAATGCAAACGCACATATCCACACCAGCATGCTCCGGTTGAGGAGGTCCCTTATGGCGCTGAGGCTCCGTCCGCCAAAATCGGGCCACTCTTCCGGGTGCAACTCCGAAAAGCGCGCAGGATCAAGTGCATAACCAGTTAACGACCCGTTGGCGGAAATCATGAGCACATCCGCGGTCTTTTTCCCGAATCCCGGGAATACCTTGCGTATCTCCCGGGACCAGCCGGCCAGGTCACCGGCGAGCCCGAATGTGCATGACAGCAAGCGGGAAGGAATCCAGCCGATAAGCCGGGCCGCCCGCTGATAGCGTTCCCGCGCGGCCGCCTGCGGCCATTGGCCCGCCAGAGCTACAAGCCCGCGAGCCAGAAAAGCCAGCGCTATGCCGCCGACGGCATACCAGAAAACCACCAGGAAGAAACGCTCGAAAACCGAGACCATCAGCGCCCGCGACACCGACAGGTGCATGGCTTCTGGCGATAGCGCCGCTCCTCTTTCGGAGGCGGGCAGGCGCTCTTGAACATGGTGCCAGGCAGCCTGCATATCTCCGCGCCGCCAGGCATCGGAATAGGCTCGCAGCACCTTGCGCCAGCCCGGCGCTCCCATCAGTACCACCATCAGCACCAGTTCAAGCGGATACAGGGCATAGCGGTAGCCCGCCTCACTGGACAGCGCCCACGCGCCAGCGAGCGCCAGAGAAGGTAACACAACCAGCAGCGCACCTCTCCAGACTGACCGCTCCTGACCCGCTTCAACCCGGCCCCAACGATGAAACCAGTTACGCCAGACCTCATCGCCAGCCAGGTGATCGGCGCGGTCCAGCCTGCGGCGAATCACGTACGCAATCAGAAAAACAACCAACGACATCAGGCCATCTCCTCGTTCGACAGCAGTGCCTGGAAGCGAGACCACTCAAACGCGGGCCCTGGGTCGGTTTTTCGGCCCGGCGCAATATCACTGTGGCCGGCAATGCGACCCGGCGTGATCTCCGGCCAGGCTGTCATTACGAGGCGCGCCAGACGCGCCAGCGCACGGTACTGATCCTCGGTATAGGAAACGTCATCCGCACCTTCGAGCTCGATACCAATGGAGTAGTCGTTGCACTCCTCCTTACCCTGAAAACTGGAACGGCCAGCGTGCCATGCCCTGTCCAGACAGCTGACAAACTGAATAACGGAACCATCCCGGCGAATCAACGCGTGCGCAGACACCTTCAGCTCTGCGATCGTTTCAAAATAGGGGTGGGCAGCGGTATCCAGACAGTTACAGAAAAAATTCTCGATGTGCGGGCCGCCAAACTGTTCCGGCGGCAGGCTGATGTTGTGAACCACCAGCAGTGAGATAGAGGAACCGTCCGGGCGGGGACCAAAATTGGGCGACGGACACCAGCGCACGCCGGGGAACCGGCCACTGGAACGCAAAAGTGCTGCCGCATCTTTCAGGGAGTGTGGGTGATGATCGTTCTGGATACTAGACAACGTGTTTCCATCGGCGCAGGGGACTCATGCAGATGATTGAATCACAAAGCGCCCATGGATGCCACGACGTCGCCGGTGCCCTGCGTGGGCACTCAGTACCAGAGATCAGTCTTTTCGGTTATGACGCAGGTTGTCGATGATGGACTCCAGCGCCCGATCAAAGATCAGGCCGTCATCCAGCATGGTGATCGCCTGCTCCTGCAGAGCAATCGCCAGGTCATCCCGATGATATTCCGCCACCTTCGCACCACTGCGGTTAACAAAGATGTACTTGCCGGTGGCCTTGATGAAGGCCGCCAGCTTGCAACGGACCCTGGTCTCGTCTCTGGCCATCTCAACCCAGGATCCAACTCTCAGGCCATCCGCCTTCGCCAGCCATTCCGCCGACGCTACTGGTGATTGGATCTCCGCGGATTCCTCGGCGACGGCTGCCGTCTCAACGCCGACTGAGACCTCAGCAGGCTTGACTGACGCAGCTTCAGCCACCTCGTCAATCACCTCCGGCGCAGGTTCCGATTGCTCGGGAGTTTCCGCCGGCTCTGCAGGAGCTTCAGGTACCTCGAAATTCTCAATCGTGGGTGCCTTGTCTTCAACAACCGGCGCGGTCACCAGTTTCTGGAAAACATCGACATGGGCAAGCTCCAGGTCCCGGATGGCCGCATCGGTTGCAAACGGATCCCAGGAGATTTCCTGAAGCGCCTTGCGGAGCTCTTCCACCACCTCTGGAATCATTCGCAACAGTTCCGCCCGGGTATCAGAAGACACCGGTCGCGGGTCAACACTCCACACCAGCCGCTCGCTGATGGCCTTTGCCTGCAGCCAACGCTCGCTTTCTTCACCCTCGCGCAACACCACCCACTGCAGGTAACGGGTCCAGGGCTCGTTCAGCACCTGTAAAACCGGCTCGGGAATGTCCCGGCCTGCCGTGTGCTCACGGATAACATCGGTAGCAGCCTGACTGGCACGTTCCTGCCGGGCGCGTCCTTCTTCGGCATCCCGAAGGCGCTGCTCAACCAGCTCGCGACGGCGGCGATCCAGATCCATGAAGTGACCAAAGTCCTTCAGCAATTCCTCGAACAGCCCTACCTGATCGGTGTATTCGGTGAGCACCCGACCCACCACTTCCTCAATTTTTTCCCGAAGCGGATCACGCATTCCGGCACGTTTCTCGCTCCAGCCAATGGCGGCAAGGGCAAGTTCGTTGAGGAGCTTGCGAACCGGATGGCCACCGCGATTGAAAAAGTTCTTGTCGCTGAGTGCGACCTTGAGCACCGGAATCTGTAGCCGCCCGATCAGCGCCTTCATGACCGGATGCAACTGACGATCTTCGAGAATAAAATCAAACAGCATTGAGACCAGATTGATCACATCACTGTCGACCTGCCCTACTGAGAATCGCTTCCCTTCCGGACCCTGCAACAGCGGCTGTAACTGCTGGCGCAAAGGCACCACATTGTCGCCTTCACCCTGCGGCGCTGCACCCTGCAGTTCGTTCAGGCGCGCCATCAGACGATCGGTATCCAGAACAGCGCCGGTTTGTGCCATACCGGCACTACTGGTCTCTCCCTGGTGCAACAGCGCACTCAGCTCACTGAAAGTAGGCGACGGTCCATGGCTATGGGCAGTACCTTCGGCAGCCGGGGCTTCCTCTGCCGGCGCTGACGAACCGCCTGCCTTTGGCGCACTGCGACCCGGCGCTACCTGAGCACCACCCACCGGAGCCCGCTTCATGTCAGGCAGCACGCCTGCGGCGATCAGGGTTTTGTTGCATTCCTGGTAGAAATCGCTGAGTTTGTCCACCAGCAGGCGCTCAAACAGCTTCAAAACCACCAGCTTGGCACGGATATCAATATCCAGATCGGTGCAAGCA
>VMHT01110241.1_pt1 | contig 11955 bp, 27 predicted proteins | sample 4693611 | NCBI WGS metagenome assembly VMHT01 (sample SAMN12280063, study PRJNA550983) | marine metagenome | isolation source: seawater sampled from same location over 5 years 0.02-0.2 micron viral filtrate | place: USA: collected off the coast of southern California halfway between the port... ...
AAGTTTCAACAAGTATTGCAAAATAAAGAGTTTGTAAAGGAATACTTGAACGCAATGAAGGACACCAAGGACGACGAAAATGTTTGATTTTCTAATGGATATCTTTACCCTTGCTGCTGCCATATTTATTGGTTCAGCGGCATACGATTGGTATAGGCACCGAAGACTATGAAGAAGCGTATCCATGTAAACCAGCACAAGATTCGGTCCAACTCAAAGTCTGGAGACAGAGAACCAGTCATAACAGTGAAAACTTACAAGAGCAACACTTATTGCAACGAAGTTCATGTGGATGGTCCGTGTAAAATTGTTTATTCACCAGACAAACCTCTTCCTTGCGGAGCAAAGGTTTGGATAGAAACAGAATCAGAAATTATATGTGATAAGGAAGAAGATGAAACATAAAGTAGAAATATCCCCACTAATCAAAACAGTCGAACTCAGAAAGACTCCAGTAATTGCTCGTGTGAACAAGTTTGACGAAGAGTCAGCAAAGAGTTTTGCCCTTGACTTGGCACAGGCACATAACACGGGACAAAAGGTTATTCCTGTTGTCATCGATTCTTACGGAGGGCAAGTCTATTCCCTTATGTCAATGATTGCTGCAATTAGGGACTCTGAGTTACCAGTCGCTACCATTGTCGAGGGTAAGGCAATGTCTTGTGGAGCAGTTCTCTTTTCGTTTGGAGAAGACGGACTTCGCTTTATGGACAAAGACGCAACTGTAATGATTCACGATGTGAGTTCAATGGACTGGGGTAAGGTCGAAGAACTGAAAGCGGGAGCAGCAGAGGCAGACAGACTGAACCAGAAGATTTATACAATGATGGCACGCAACTGTGGAAAGAAAGACGACCACTTCTTGAAGATTGTGGACAAGAAGAAGCACGCAGACTGGTTCCTTGATGCAGACGAGTGTAAGAAGCATAATATGGCAAACCATTTAAGACTTCCAACTATGTATGTGAACATATCTGTGGATATTGAAGTAGAGTGAGTGGAGGAAAGAGATGTTTGCAACACAATTATGTATAGCGGTTGTAGCAACCCTTGGGATGTCCAGTGTTCAAAATAGGACAGTCTGCGAAATCATGCCCAGCGTAGTTGAGGAGTCTGAAAAAAGGGGGATAGACCCTGTTGTATTTTCATCTCTTATCTTTCACGAAAGCGCCTTTCGCCCTCGTGTAGTCAGTAGTGCAGGTGCTTGTGGTCTTACCCAAGTGTTACCTCAGTATTCTGATTACACTTGCGAGCAACTGAAGAGACCCAAGACATCTATTAGGGCAGGCACGATTGCCTTGCAATATTGGTTGACGAGGGCGAAAGGCAACGTAGAGAAGGCGTTATGTGGGTATAACGCTGGAAACGTATGTATAAACAAACCAAAGTCTAGGACTGCACGAATAGTCACGAGAAGATATTCCAAGTCTATTTTTAGATTAGCGGCAGAAATTCGAGCAATGGCAAAAGATAAACTCTTTGATGACTTCAGGTTTTACAACAAGGTGGTTGACGATGATAACATTGACTGAATCAGCAGCAAGTGCTTTGAAAAATTTCTTTGCAAGCATGGACCCTCAACCACTCGGCGTCAGGGTAGGGGTTCAAGGAGGAGGATGCTCTGGTTTCACGTACCAACTTGCTCACGCATTCACCGTAGGCAAGGGAGATAGGGAATTAGAAAGTCATGGAGTGAAGATTGTTATAGATAAGAAGTCTCTCTTGTATCTTATGGGAACTCAGATAGATTATGTCAATGAACTGGGTCAATCTGGTTTTAAATTCTTAAACCCAACTGCTAAAAGAACTTGCGGATGCGGCGAAAGTTTTGGAATCTAATTCAAAAAGAAACGACAAAAGAACTAATTATTAATAGCAACCAAGAGTTGTTAATGTAGTGGGATGGTAGAGTCTGGCTTATTACGGTAGTCTTGAAAACTATTTGGCGTTTATAGCGTCACGGGGGTTCGAATCCCTCTCCCACTGCCAGTTTTGTAGGGTTTTTTTCATTTTCCCTGCTCCTTTCTCTTGCTTTCTTCCTCTCTTTTTGGTATTATCTATTTATATTAGAAAGAGAGGAGAAAGAAAGAGTTTATGAAAAAAACCCTAATTTGCTTAGATACGCTTATCATTGCAGTACCTCTTCTCATTGGTTCTGCAATTGTAATGCCATTCGCCGCTTATAGTTTCGCAAAGGAGTTGGCAAGAGAGAGGTACGAGACCCGTGATTAAGCATATTTCTTTTTACAAGGACGGAAAAAGAATGATTGTCACTCCTGGACCAACTGGTTTGTTTAGTGTGAAGGTCCCGTCGACTTCATCATCTGGTTATCCCGCTATGAAGAGTTTGGAACTAACTGCGGAAGGTCTCGTTAATTACCCAGAGTATAGAGATTGTGACCCGACCCTTACACTTGAGGACGGTAAAAAGGTCAGAGTATATCATGCAGGGAATTCGCATATCCCAATTGTTCACCCAAGTCTCATCATCGACGAGTACGACAAGAGGTGGAGAGAAAAGAGAAACAAGAGCGCCTCAGATTCCGTGAAGGAAAGACTGAAGGAAAATAGTAAGAGGAAAGAAAGGACTACCCAACCAATGGCACCCATTATACCACCGCCACCGCCAAGGGTTTCACCAAACAAGAGCGTGAAAGTGTCAAGTTCTCCTCCGCTCAAGTCAGCGAATCCGAATTCAGACCCATTTGCCTCAGTCATGGACGAGTGGTTTGGTTACGACGATGACGACCAGAACGACGGACTTTATGAAAACTGTGATAGTGGATACTATCCAACTGATGATGAGTACGAGGATTAAATGTCTTCCAATATTTTAAAATTCGAATTGCCACAGGTGATTCGCACAACTTATTCCGAACCGTTAGATATTTTCTCTGCACTAGAGACGATAGAATTTGATATAGTCCAGACAATGGGCACCATCGGCGAGATGGTAAAGGAACACAAGCACGCAGTTATAAATTGGTTGGACTATTCGGACTTTCAAAAACCTTTCAGCGACTGGAAAGGCACTACGAAAGAAGCGATGATACGACAAAAGTTTTCTTTCAACTCACGAATAGCAAAAATGGGCGATATCAAGGCAACGCTCATCGGTGGTGAAAAAGTAATTCTCAAGAAAGCAGAGTTTCAGATAAGAGATATTACTCACGAAAAGCAGGAACTTGCAAGGTTGATGGGGATTGTGACTGAAGTTCTTTTCTTAGAAGCAGTTGTGTATCACCCAGATTCTCTCACTCTTATGAGTATAGAGGATTACCACATAAAGAGTTTGGAGTCTTGATGAATGTTGGACGGAAAATATCATCTTCGAGTAGGAGACTTATTGCACAACCCGAAAAATATGGCACTAGGACTGATAGTGAAGTCCACGAGGCACTACTTCCATTTTTACCTTATGTCATCAACAGCAGACGAGAACCCAGTATTTCAGATTACAGAAGATAGGGCATCTAAGCAAAAAGTTTACGAAAGCATTGACAGCGGACTATTGAGGATACATTATGGCACGACGAAGCGAAGAAGAAAGAGAAAAACTTTCTACGAAAGTATCAAAACTGAACTCGAAGATACTCAAACTTGTTAGGAAGAAGTCAGAGTTAGACTTGGCGATATACAAACTTGCCAAAAAGCGAGATAAAGCGTCTCTCAAACTAACAAAAAACTATTTATAAGTATGAGTGAAGACAAGATAGAAACAGGTGACTTAGTAAGAATTGACGACGAATCAAAAGAGTGGTCCCATCTGGAAGAAAAGGAAGAAGACCACTGCCTCCGAGGTAACGGAATCGTAATTGAGGTAAGGGAAAGAAAATACGTTGTCAGGTTTGGAAAATGGACTGCCTACTTAAAGGAATCTGATTTAATAAAACTAGCAGTAAAGGGATAGAAATGAAACGTGGACACATTGTCGCCAAACAAGTCGGCAACGCCAAGAGGGTTTTTGGGTCTGTCAGGGATACAGAAGTTAGAACTGATGGTTGGAAGTATTTAGAAATACAATGGATTCAGACTGGCGAAGGACCAATTCCGATGGACGCTAGAATGGAGTGGGTGAGGTATGACCAGGTCCTACGACTTGACATTTTTGAAGAGATGTTTAACCTCCAGGAGGCGTTGACCTTGTCTTCTGCACTCCTTAGCGAAAACTATGAGAAGGTTTTGAGAAAAGAGCATGAAACCTATTGACTTTCTTGATAGGATTGGAATTGTCCTCCTGTCAACCCTCGCCATATGCGCCATTATGTTCGGCATAACTTACCAGGAACTACAGGAGTTAGAAGAGAAAACTCACAAATCTAAGGGAAATAAAGAAAGAACAATTGAGGGACGCTTAGAAGAAATGACCAGGAAGATGGAGAAAGATGACTGAAATCATTCAAGCAATTTTAGAGAAACACAAAGACGCCCAACTTAACTTATCCTCAAGCAAGGCACGCTGGATTCTTGCTGCTGAAATCGCCAAAGAACTTGGAAAATACAAATAAACTTACCTAATTACAGCATATGGAGGGTTTTATATGTGCGGTATAGTTGGATACATTGGTAGGGAAAAGAAGGCGGAAAAGGTTGTAATTGAGGGACTTTACAGGTTAGAGTACAGGGGGTATGATTCGGCAGGACTCGCTTACGTCGAAGATAATAAGATAAAAGTCGTCAGGGCAAAGGGAGCAGTCTCAGGACTCGACAAAAAATCCTCAAATATCCAACCACAGGACCTTGCCATAGGTCACACTCGCTGGGCAACTCACGGTAAACCATCAGAAGAAAACGCACACCCACATGAGTCCTTCAAAGGTGAACTTGCTATAGTTCATAATGGAATTATCGAGAACTACAAGCACTTGAAAGAGTTGCTGATGGATGAGGGTTACATCTTCAACTCAGAGACCGACACTGAGGTCCTCGCCAACTGGATAGAGCATACAAAACTAAAGCGTGATTTGAATTTGGTGGATGCAGTACACGAGGCACTCAAATTCGTTCACGGTGCTTATGCAATTTGTGTTGTTGAACCTTCTGCTGAAATGATTGTCTGTGCGAAGAAGTCTTCCCCCCTCGCCGTCGGCATTGGAGATGATAGTTTCATCATTGGTTCTGATGCAACTCCGATTATTGGTAGGGCAAAAGAAGTTATTTATTTAGAAGATAATCAAATCGCCATCGTCACCCGTGATAAACTTCAAGTAAAGGACATTGACAACAGGGATACAGGATTCTTTCCAGAGAAACTTCTTCTTGATTTGCAGGCAGTCGAGAAGAAGGGTTTTGAGTCTTTTATGATGAAGGAGATTCACGAACAACCTGAGACTATTGCTGACTGCTTACGAGGTAGATTGGCAGCAGCAGGACCAGAGATTGCTCTCGGCGGAATAGAAGATGTAATGCCGAGACTTCTTCGAGCAAAGAAGATAACTATTGTTTCTTGCGGAACGTCTTGGCACTCTGCTCTTATTGGTAAATATCTTATAGAGTCCCTCACCAGAATACCAGTCGAGGTTGACTACGCATCAGAGTATAGATATAGAAAACCTATCATTTCTAATGACGATGTGGTTGTAGGTATAACTCAGTCAGGGGAAACAGCGGATACGAAAGCAGCGCTCGAAATGGCAAAAGGCAAGGGTGCGTTGATTCTTGGTGTCGTAAATGTTGTGGGTTCCTCTATCGCCAGACTATCAAACGCTGGAATCTATACCCATTCAGGCACAGAAATTGGTGTTGCTTCCACAAAGGCATTCACAGGACAGGTTGCAGCAATCACCATGCTTGCTATAAAGTTGTCCCACCGCCTCGGGCACATCGACGATGAGAAACTGATGGACCTTAAAGACGCACTAGCAATAATACCAGACCAAGTCCAAGAGATACTTGATGACTCTGCTGCAATCGAGTCAGTTGCAAGTATTTATGCCAATTATGACGACTTCCTTTATCTTGGACGAGGAATAAACTTTCCAGTTGCTCTTGAAGGTGCGCTCAAGTTAAAAGAAATAAGTTATATTCACGCCGAAGGTTATCCTGCTGGTGAAATGAAGCACGGACCCATTGCCCTTATTGACGAGTCCTGCCCTTCTGTCTTTGTAATGCCGCACGATGATTCTTACGAGAAGACTGTTTCGAACCTACAAGAGATTCGTGCAAGGTCAGGCAAGGTTATCGCAGTTACAGATAAAGAAGATAAAAACTTAACAGAAGCAGCAGATGCTGTTATTATAATACCTAAGACAGAACCAGAGTTAACACCTCTGCTCACAACAATCCCTCTTCAAATATTCTCACATAAGATAGCGAGAATTAGAAACAAGGATGTTGATAAACCGAGGAACCTTGCTAAATCAGTAACAGTTGAATAGGAGTTCAAGTGAATCCATATTTTAGAATCTTCACAGGTCCGATGTTTGGAGGCAAGACAACAAGAATGCTCGCAGCGTTGGAGAGGTATCAATATCAAAACAAAAAGACCATCCTATTCAAACCAAGAATGGATAAAAGATATTCAGAAGAAACAGTTGTAACTCACAAGGGGCAAGAGCACAAGTGTGCTTTGGTTGAGAAAGGTTTCGAAATCTACAACTTATCCAGAGACTTTGATGTTGTCGGCGTTGATGAACTCTTTATGATTGAGAACTCAGCAGATGCTTTGATAAAATTGTTTCAGCAAGGCAAGACTGTTCTCGTGTCCTCGTTACAACTATCTTCTACCTCGGAGTTCCTGCCAAAAGGATACGAACCATTTCAAGAGATGACAAAGATAATGCCTTGGGCAACAAGCATTGACATCTGCCCAGCGGTATGTTATAAGTGTGGTGCTGATGCCTTCTATACGGAAAGGTTGGCGAAAGAAGAAAAGAAAGTATTGGTTGGTGGAGCAGAATCTTATCAACCAGTTTGTTATAAACATTCAGTGATGGGGAAGCAATGAAGAATAAAGAGTTCAAAGAAGCAATAAGAAGAGCAGAGGTTGGCGTTGGAATATTCTCTGCTGCTGTTATGTTTATAACTATTTTACATATAATGTCGCTTTTTGTTTGACTTCTGCCTTTCTCTTTGGTATCTTTAATATGTGGTTGGGAGAGAAAGGAAAAAGATGACTAATCAAGAATTAAGAGAAGCACTTCGTTTGTTACTTCAAGTTTGGGAAGAACACGGACAAGAAGGTTGCGAGGCATTGCTCGCTGCTGCGTTGGAGCAAAACTAATGTTTGTTGGAAATCTAGTTCGACACGAGAATATGGGAGAGCATTTTGGAATCGTCGTTGCTCGCAAGGAATTCCCTACTGGAGTTGTAAGGAATCAAGTCCAGTGGATTCCAAATCATATCGCCAAAGGTCTTTGGATAAACTCAACTGAGTTGGAGCGACTTGACTCTGACGAGATTAACATTTTACGAGGGAGTTGCTAATGAAAGTCGGCAATTTAGTAAAGATTCCTAACTGGCAGTTGAAGCGAGAGCGATGGGTTGGTTGGCGAAAGCGAGGCATCGGAGTTGTTCTTGACGTTACGCCCTATGCTGTCCACGTTCGTTGGAGTAATGGCGAAGAACTCGCACACAAGACGCATCCAGAAAAAGGTGGTGTCGTAAATCACTTTGAGGTATTAGTATGAAAGTCGGCAGCATAGTCAGGTTGTCTCAGAGAGGCAAGAAAAGCATCGAAAGTTCAATGGCTCGTGAGTCAAGAAGACTTGCGAGAGAACTCAATCTGGGCGTCGTTATTGAAGTTATGGAACACGTCAAGACGAAAAACGTCATTTGTAGAATCGCTTGGAATGGTGAGCAGCGAGTGAGAACTTTCACTTCTCCGATGATTGAGGTGGTAGCGTGAAAGTCGGTGACTTGGTAAGACTCCAGCAATCCACAGCAAACTGCTGGGGCATCAATAGAGAAGTTGTCCTTGTGGAAAAGGTTCCAACGCCTGACCACCCTTGGGACTATGCCTGGAATGCTCTTGTCTCTGATGGTAGGGTAATAGAGTTCGGTAGGCAGATAGAACATTCATCCGAGGTTGTTCAGTGAAAGTCGGTGATTTAGTAAAATTAAACCCAGATGTTTTCAAGATGGATAGTCATATTGGTGTTGTTACAAAAGTTATCCACGATGCCAGCGTTGAGGTAACTTGGGTAAATCTTATCACTGAGTCTGCGTTCCCTCACAAACTAATAAAGGTAAGTAAGTAATGGTAGAATCAGTTTTAGTTGTTAGCGTATTCTTCGGCGCTTGCTATGTTGTCGGATACATTTTTTATGGATAAAAAGTTCATAAAGTTCTTGACTTCTACCTCTCTCTTTGCTACTATCTAAGAGTGGTTAGGAGAGAAAGGAAAATTATGAAAGTTGGAAACTTAGTTCAGTGGGTTTTGAATCAACCTGGGTTCCCCAAAAGACTGGGAACTATCACAGAAACATTTCATCACAACGGGCAGATATCAAGTCATCGTGTTTGTTGGTTTGAAAAAGGTGAACTCAAATCTAATACTTTTCGCCCTCGTGATTTAAAGGTGGTAGCATGAAACAAGGTAATTTGGTAAGAGCAAGAGGTTTTGACATGAACAGACTCTTTGTAGTCTTAGAGACTCGCAATGAGCGAGGTTATGAAGAGTTGCGACTTCATTGCTCGGAGAACCCTTTCCTTGAGCAAACTTGGTCTAATGCAGACTTCTTTGAGGTGGTTCAATGAAAGTCGGTGATTTGGTAAAGTGGAACTACCCGAACTCTACCGACCCCGATGCGCCAACTATCGGAGTCATCGTGAGCGAATACAGCGACAATAGCATCCAGTCTTACTGGAATGTCAAGTGGACTTGCGCCGCAAGACCAAACATTCGCCCAATCAGCGCAGAATACTTGGAGGTTATCAATGAAAACAGGTAACTTAGTCAAAATGCCTACGGGTCACTTCTGGTGGAATAACAGGGTAGGTGTCGTAACAGAAGTCCGTATGGGAGGTTTCTCAAATCATAAAGGCGAACACGTTGTTAAAGAAGAGTGCAAGGTAGAGTTCGGCGATGACTTTATTTGGTATCAGAGCAGGAATGTGGAGTTGGTAAGTGTCGGATAAGACTTATAAGGTAGGGGACTTGGTAAGACTTGACCCAGAGAAATATGGTGAGTTTACTGCCAAGATGCTGGGAGTGGTCTCCGAGGTCGATGAGACTTATGACTGGTCGACACTTTCAGTCTCTTGGATAGGAGACAGAGAAACAACTGGTCATCTTCCTAGCGACCTGAACTTGGTGGCACAATGAGTAATAAAGTTTATTATGATGAGTCTTGTTATGTTTGCTCCTTGGAGATAAACGCAGTACGCAAGAGAGGAGAATCCTGTGGAATTCAGTTCGTTGATATTAGCAGCCCTGACTTTGGGAATCCTGATAGGGACTTTGAAACTGAAATGATTGGTGAGTTCGACGGAGAGGAAACATCAGGTCCAGAGACTTTCCGTCGGATGTACGAAGAGATGGGTTTCAAAAAAAGTGTTTGCTTTTCAAGATTACCTGTGATAAAGTCAGTCTTAAATGTTGGTTATCATATCTTTGCTTATTACATTAGACCTAATTTGCCCAAGAAGAAGTCTGAACCAGTCGAACCATCGCCTACCGAGAACATAACGGAACCTGACTTTATAGATTACGACGGTATGGGAAATCAGGGTAGGTTCATAGAGAGGAAGAAGAAGTGATTCAGGTAGGAAATCTTGTAAAGTGGATATCAGCAGCAGATAAGAACACTCCAGGGTGGCGAGAGGAGAACAAAGATATGGTTGGACTTGTCTATGAGCGTGTTCGTGATGGAAACATAAGACTTTATGAAGATTGGTTTTGGGTATTATTCGGTGAGCAAAAGATGAGAGTGTTTAGAAAAGATTTGGAGGTAGTGATATGATGCTTGGTGAGGTTAGAGAACCAGGGGCGTTGAAGTTGCGGGTCGGAGACCTTGTGGAGATGAATCCAGCAGCAATGCTGAATGGCGGCGGTCTCGCACTTGTCATGGCAGTCTGCGAAGAAAAAGAACTAAAAGGTCTACATGAAGTTCGTTACCTCAAAGATGATTACGAAATAATGGCAGATGATATGATTGATATTCTGAGAGTGGTGAGTAGAGCAGGTGGGCAATGTTGATTCGAAAAGGTGATAAAGTATTCTTCAATTTCAGTAGAAACGCTGAACCAGAGTTTGAGGTCCACGAGGTTCTCGATTATGGTTCTATGTGCAGGTTGAAGCACCTTAAGTCAGGTGCCGTTCAAAAGAGTCTGGTGAGAACCGAAAGACTCATTAGGGAAAAGAAGTAAAGTGTACGATACGTTACCAGTTTTGCAGGGGGTTGCAATGGTTGAAAGTGCTGTTTCGGTTCTTGCCTGGGTAGGTCTAGGTACAATTATTTACGGTTGCTGGCGAGTTTACTGTAGATTCTTTTAGTGCATCTAGTTATTACATTAGGAGGTCCGCAGTGAAGACAATGGCACCGATGTTTATCGTACTTGGGGTTATCAACGGGGCATTTGCCCTTATGCAAGGTTTTATGATTCCACCAGAACAGCAGGCAGGGTTTTCAATTTCTGCTAAAGAATATTTTCTATACTCGTTCATAATGTTTGCTCTCGGACTCAGGATGTATCAAAAGAATATGCAACTGGAGCAAGAAATGGAATGATACGACCCTCTGGATTCACTGACGACTTACCGAACTTCAAACCAGGAGACTTGGTGACGTTTATCGAAGGTGATTCCTGGGTTTTTATCACAAAAGCAGGACAAGAAGCAAAAGAACCACCAGTTGGCATAGTTATTTCGATGTTTGACGATGTGGGGATAAGAGTTTACTGGTCAACTGGTGAATTAACAATGGAATGGAGAAGTCAATTGCAACTCCACTCTACCTATAAAGAGCAAAAGGAAAAGAATTGCGTAACCGAGCACTAAAAGTTGGCGATTTAGTTGATTTTCGTTCAGTATTCTTTGGAGCAACCTCAGAGAAGAGAAGACCAGGCATTATTCTTGAGATAGAAGACAAAGAACCAGAACCTTTTGAATACCACAATAACAGGGTTTCCTGTTGGGTCCTCTGGGCAAATGGCAGGAAAACGAGCGAATGGTACTCGCTTCTTGAGAAATATGACGACATACCGAGACATAATACTGATATTGCTTAGTTTTATTGCTTTATCTTGCGCCGAGCATGAGGAAATAGAAGAGTCTCATAACGACAGAGGATTTATTCTTTACGTTTGCTACAATCCAGACTCTATTTGGCATTTGTCAGAGTGCAACGACCAGTGTACAGCGAGGGATTACGACGGAGACGCATATTGCCCCGCTCTCTTTGCGGTTCAGTGCGAACGACCAGCAACAGAGTTTATCCGCATTGCTTGCGGTCTTTATTATCGTCAGGGAACAACTCAGAGGTGAACTTGTCGCAAAAATTTCCAGAACCAATCCACACTTTACACAAAGAAGCGTGCAAGAATAAAGAAAAGTTTTATATTGACCCTAAGACAGGGTTTAAAGTGATGACAGAATACTACCTTATTAAACGAGGATGGTGCTGCGGTTCGGGTTGCAGGCATTGCCCTTGGGAATAAATATATATTTTTTATTGACACGACACCCTGATGGTGCTATTGTCTTCTTGTAGTTGAGAGAAGAAAGGAAAAACAACTATGCAGATAAGACATTACACACTTTATCAAGGTCTTGAGAAACACTACCTTTACACTTGTGTATATATTAGAGGTCGTTACTTCTACTTCGAGAGGAAAACTTGGAGAAATATGCAAATAATCTTCATTTTATCCTTGACTTCTGGCATCATTTCGACTATTATCTAAGAGTAAGGTAAAGAGAAAGGAAAAGGTTATGTCAGTTCGTTGTGGTTATTGCGGTAAATACGGACACAATTCAAGAACGTGTCCCGAGCGTACAGAGGAGAGTAAGGAATG
>VMHT01164903.1_pt1 | contig 11949 bp, 14 predicted proteins | sample 4693611 | NCBI WGS metagenome assembly VMHT01 (sample SAMN12280063, study PRJNA550983) | marine metagenome | isolation source: seawater sampled from same location over 5 years 0.02-0.2 micron viral filtrate | place: USA: collected off the coast of southern California halfway between the port... ...
TAAAAGGAGAATAATATGGCACAAACAGTAACAGAATGTCTAGCAGCAGGAACTGATAGCGTAACATTAATTGACGGTGTAAAAGCTGGAACTTGGAATGTTGAAGGCATGGAGCAATCAGATATTAACGATATGGTACAAAGAAACGTAGACCATTTGGAGATCATATTAGCATATGAACCCATAGATTCAGATGATGACACGCCTGATGTAAAAGGTGCAGCAGATAGTAAAAAGACTACACACGTTGCAGCTATTGCTACTGGTAAAAAGTACATAACTGACAACAGTTAATAAAAACTTTGGCATCATGGTTATTGATGTTAATATATAATTTTTAATTAGGAGAATTAATTATGGCAGAAGCTAAAGATAATGCAGTAAACGAAGAACCAAAAGTTTTGACTGTTACTGAAAAAGTAGATGACAAAGATGTTGAAAAACAATACCTTATTGAAGATATATCTGAAGAAGGTTTATTAATTTACAACAAACTAGCCATCATTCAAAAACAAAAAAATGACATGGTTACAAATGCACAATTTGAAATAGAAAAAGCAGATGTACTCATAAATCATTTTATGGCAGAGTTAAAAAACAATTTGCCTGAAGAAATGGAAGCAATTGATGAAGATGCCAAAAGTGGAGATAAAAAACCAAACTGATCTCACGAAGTTAGAACTTCATGAACAGATTTGTGCTTTACGATACGAAAACATAGAAAAACGTATGGAAGCAGGTTCTAAACGATTTGTTCGTATGGAACAACAAATTTGGGGTTTGTATGCATTAATAATAGCTTCACAAGTTATAGGAGCATTTGTCTAATGGCAGGATTGACTATTAGTGTTGAGCCAACACAAGAACCAGTTACACTACAAGAGGTTAAAGAATACTTACGAGTAGATGATTCTACAGATGAAAGAATCATAAGACCTTTTATTGAAACAGCTAGAAGGTTTTGTGAAGAACACACTGGTAGAGCATTGATGACACAAACTTTGATTCTTTACCTTGATGCTTTTGAAGATATTAGTGACCCTTTATGGGAAGGTGTAAGAACTGGTCCATACTTAAATTATTATAAAAATTATGTAGTTTTACCGAGATCACCAGTAGCTTCTGTTAGTCATATAAAGACATATGATGATTCAGATACAGCAACTACCTTCGCTAGTACAGATTATTACTTAGATAATGCAAGAGAGCCATCTAGAGTAGTTTTAAGAACTGGTGCTACATTCCCAACAGCTTTAAGAGTTGCAAACGCTATAGAAGTTAAATATGTAGCAGGTTATACATCACAATACAACATTCCTGAACCTTTAAGGTTAGGGATTATGCAACACATAGCATATCTGTATGAACACAGAGGTGATATGTATGATGCTAAGTTACCCTATCCACCAATGTTAAGAAGTTTATATGCACCTTATGTTGTACACAGAGGACTAGGTTCATCATCTTTGATGGCACTGGGATAAATGTCTAACTCTATTGGCAAAATGCGATATAGAGTTAAGGTAGAAAATGCTACTAATACTCGTGATGCTGGTGGTGGTCTATCACAATCTTATTCACCAACTACAACCATATACGCCAATATTAAGCCAACCAATGCTAATAGCACCTATAGACAAGGGATAGTTCAAGAAAAGGTCACACACGAGGTTACAATTCGTTATATGAAGAATATATCTACAAATAGTAGGGTGACTTATGGAGATCGTAATTTTAATGTAAAAGGCATTGTAAATGTAGACGAAAGAGATAGATTCTTAAAATTGTTATGTGAAGAAGGCGTAGCGATATGAGTATTGATCTCAAGATAACTAATCTTAAAGCCTTCAATAAAAAGCTAGAAAAAAGGTTGCAAGATAACAAAGTCAAAGAATATGTGACTCGTGGAACTATGATGGTTCAAAACACAGCTAAAGAAAGTATTATGAAAGGTGGTACTGGTACATTATACGAGAAGTATGAACCAAGAAGAAGTCATAGAGCATCTGCACCAAATCAACCACCTGCAAGTGATACTGGTTTTTTAGTCAGTCAAATAACAATGAATGTAGATGTTAAAACAAATGGCACTGTTGTGGGTCAAATAATATCAGCAGCACCTTATTCAGCTGCCTTAGAGTTTGGAACAACACAAATGACTGAAAGACCATTTATGCAACCAGCATTAGAAAAAAATAGAAGAAAAATACAAAGCATGTTTAAAAAAGGTGTCTTGAAATGAGTATAGGACAGTTTCAACTACAAAGTGCTGTGTACACTGCTCTTAATGTAAGTGCAATCACAAGCACATTATCATGTGGAGTATATGATGAGGTTATAGAAGGTAATACATATCCATTTATTACACTTGGTGAAGAAACTGCTATTGATTATGGAACAAAAGACATAAATGGTGGTGAATATACTATCAACATACATATTTGGTCACAATACAAAGGTTCTAAAGAAACCAAAGAAATAATGGACAAGGTACACGATTTATTGCATGATATAGACTTAACTGTTACTGGTTTTAATCTAATTAATCTTAGATTTGAATATAGTGACATAATGAGAGACCCAGATGGTGTTACTAGACATGGAGTCATGAGATTCCGAGCAATAATATTAGGAACAAGCTAATTTATTAAAGGAGAAAAAAATGGCAGCACAAAAAGGTAAGGATGTCTTAATAAAGATAAATACTACTAGTACAACATATGTAACTATTGGTGGATTAAGGTCATCTTCAATAACATTGAATGATGAATCAGTAGATATTACTAATAAAGATAGTAATGGTACTAGAACACTTTTAGCAGGAGCAGGTGTAAATAGTATTTCTATTAGTGGTTCAGGTGTATTTACAGATGACACAGCAGAACAATTAGTAAGAACATCATTTCAAGCACAGCAAAATACTTCAGATGGTTCTTCAGCACAAGCCCCAGCTTACAAAAACTTTGAATTTGTTATACCTGATTTAGGTTCATATAAGGGTGCATTTCAAATAGCATCTATTGAATATGCAGGTGAGTATAATGGTGAAGCAACATACTCAATGTCTTTTGAATCAGCAGGTTATATAACATTTGCATAATGAAAGAAGTCAAAATAAAAGTAGGTGATGAACTTTTAGATGGTTTACTAAATAAAAATGAACTGATTTTATCTAACGATATAGAAGTTGGCGATCAAATTAATATTGATGGTAAAAATCATAAAGTTCTATCTTCAACTGTAAACTATAGAGACGATATATTAGTAATAAATCTTGCAGACGCAAGTAAACCAAAAAAGGAGAATAAGTCAGATGGCGAATCCACTAAAGGGTGAAATACCACTAACATTAGGTAAAGAAACTTATAAATGCAGATTAACTATTGATGCATTGGTAAGAATAGAAGACGAACTAGATAAAGGCATTTTAGAATTAGCTACTGCCATTGCTGAAGCTAAAGTGCGTATCAGAACTCTCATAGTTGTTTTAAAACATGCCTTAAGAGGTGGTGGCAACGACTTTGACGATAAAAAAATAGGCTCAATTATTCAAGATGTTGGTATAGTTGTAGCATCAACCGAAGTAGCTAAACTCTTAGCTTCTACATTAACCGACCACGACTCAGATGAGGAAGTAGATAAAAAAAAAGCGGAAGCGTGAATACTCAACCAATACAATGGTCTGACTTCTATAAGATTTGTGTTGGTATGATGAATATGCGACCTGACGATTTTTGGAACATATCTCCTCGTGAAATGTATTTAGCTTTAAAGGGCTTTAAACAATTTAATGGTTCTACAGAAGAAGAAGCACCTATGGATTCTGCAAGGTTAGAAGAAATGATGGAGTTATATCCTGATGGCTAACCCTATTGATAAGTTAATAATTCAAATAGAAGCTGACACTAAACAGCTTAAAAAAGAATTAAAACAAATAGAAGGTAAGATTAAGACTACAGGTGCTGCTGGTGGTGCTGCTTTCGGAGGTATGGCAGGTGGCTTATCAAAAGTTAAAGCAGGTGCCATCGCATCTGTAGCAGCTTTTGCAACTATGGGTGTTGCTTTAGGTAAAGTTGCACAAATTGGTTCACAATTTGAAGATTTAAAAGATTCATTAGACCAAGTTTTTGGAAGCATGGAAGCAGGTGATGCTGCTATGAAAAGAGTTTTTGATTTTGCACAAAAAACACCTTTTCAAATAGAAACAGCAACAAAAGCATTTATTTCTCTTAAATCAGCAGGTATTGAACCAAATGATAGAATGCTTCAAACTTTTGCAGATACAGCATCAACATCAGTTGATCAGTTAGGTGTTTTTGAAGCATTAATAAGAACAGTACAAAGGTCAGCTTCAGGTGGTCTTGGATTAGAAGAACTCAATATGGTTATGGACAGAGGTATTGATGTTCTTGGTATTTTAAATAAAGAATTAGGTTTATCTAAAGATGAAATCGCTAAATTTGGTGCTACAGCAGAAGGTGCTAAGTTAATTACAGATGCATTAGTTAATGGATTAGAAAGACAGTTTGGTGGTGCAATGGCTGCTAAAATGGATAATTTATCTACAAAAACCTCTAATATGACGATTGCTTTTAAACAACTGGCAGACGATTTGTTTAAAACAGGTCTTGGTGATTTTCTTGGAAGAATGGCAGACAGACTCACACAGATGGCTAATGCAATCACAGCAGCATCGGCAGCATCAAGAGGTGAGGGTGTTGGTATAACTATGGGTACTGACCCTATGGAAAATATTAGAAGACTTGAAGCTGAAAAAGCAAGAGTAAGTAAAAATATAATTGCTGCTCAGATTGACCCTAACACAGGTCAAGTTATGGCTGATGCAAAATTCCCTGAACAAGCTGCAAAAATGATTGATGTATTTAAAGAGGAATTAAAAGTTATACAAAATATAAACGCTGAACTAGATAAACAAGCAGATATTTTATTTGATGAAGATTTATTTCAAACAGCAAAAGAAAAAAAAGAAATTGATAAACAAGATTTAATGAGAAAAGGTGAGTTAAGAAATGCCTACACTTTCCTAGCTAATGAGATTGTTAAATTAAAAGGCAATGAAGATGAATTAGCTTTTGCATCAAAAAATTTAGGAGAAATATTTAAAGAAAATGAATTAGCTTTTGCACAAATGGGAATAACTACACTACCACAACTTGAAGTAGCTATGTCAAAAATAAAAGATTCAAGCGTAGATTTAGAAAATACAATGAGTGATGCTTTAGCACAAATATTAGAAAACGCTTCAGATACATTTGCTAACGATTTTATAAATTCATTACAAGAAGGTGAGAATGCTTTAGTTTCATTTAGAAATTTGGTAGGGGATATGATTCAACAAGTAATAGCTGAGTTCTTAAAAATGCAAGTTATAAAACCATTAATGAACGCTTTGTTTACTGCTGTTGGTTTACCAACATTACCAGCAAAAGCAGGTGGTGGAACAATACAAGGTGGTAGAGCCACATTAGTAGGTGAACGTGGTCCTGAAATATTTGTACCTAATACTGGTGGTACTATTATGAATAACATGAACAGCAAAAATGCTATGGGTGGTGGAACACCAATTAATATATATCAAAATCTTAACTTTGCTACTGGTGTTGTTCCAACAGTAAGAGCAGAAGTAACCAAGATGATGCCACAAATAGCAGATGTCACAAAAGCAGCTGTACAAGAATCAGCAATGAGAGGTGGTACATTTAGAAGGAGTTTAGTAGGTGGCTAAAATAGTAACAATGCCAAGCACCCCTAATTTTATTAGGAGTAATTTTGTTTTAAGACGTGCTGTGGGTAGCATCGCTTCACCTTATACAGGTAAAGTAAGAACACAAGAATATGATGGTGTATTTTGGGAATCTACAGTATCACTACCACCTATGCGTAGAGATGTTGCTAAAAATTGGCAATCGTTTCTTTTAGAACTTAATGGACCAGTAAATCATTTTAAATTTGCAGACCCTGATGCTTTAACCAATCTAGGTACATATAATGCTGACGATCTCAAAGCAAAAAATAGAGTTAACGAAACAAGTATAGAGTTAGATTTTTCTGCAACTACACAAACAATCACTGCACCATCTAACACAACACCTTTTTCTAATGCTGTAGTGGGAGATTTTATTGTTGTCACTGGTTCAGCTAATCCTGAAAATAATGGAACACACAAAATAACCACAATTACTAATGCATATACAGTAGTTGTAGAATCTGAATCAGGTGGTTTAGTTACTGAAGCTGATAAAACAGGTTGTAAAATACAGTCAAATCGCAAAGGTGCAACTGGACTAAATTTAGCATCAAGCACAAACAGTGCAACAGGCACAATATTGAAAGGTGATTATCTACAAATAACATCAAGTTCTACAGCAGGTGCTAATCCAGTTCAATACGTTATGGTTACACAAGATGCAACTTTAAATGTCATAAGTGGTGCTGATACATATGGTGTAAAGATACAACCAAAATTAAGAACAGCTATCACTGCTAATCATTTAATTAGATTTGCTACCCCAAAAGGATTGTTTAGATTGACAAGTAATGACATTGATTGGGATGCTGACAACATATCTAACTATGGCATATCTTTTTCATGTATTGAGGTAGTTTAAATGTCTAATAGAGGTGGCATTGATAGTTCAATAACAAGCTACCTAGAAGCAGACCATCAAATATTATTCTTAGCAGTCAAAGCTGAATTTGATACAGATACTATTAGACTTTGGTCAGGTGATTACAGCTTAACGATAAATGGAGAAACTTATTTAGGTGTTGGTACTTTATTATCTATATCAAATATAGAAGATACCCTAGAATTAAAATCAAGTGGTTTATCTGTTGCTTTAGCAGGTATGGATGCAACTGTTCTTGACTTATCACTTACAGAAAATTATCAAAATAGATTTATTACTGTTTTCTTAGGTTATCTTTCAGGGGGAACAGACACTACTGTAGGCACTATGACTTTATTTAAAGGTCGTATGCAATCAATGGTTATAAATGATGACCCTAATGGTTCTACAATTACTGTAGATGCTGAAAATAGATTAATAGATTTACAAAGACCATCAAACCTAAGATACACAAAAGAATCACAACAATTTATTGATTCTAGTGATACTTGTTTTAACAGAGTGCAGTCTTTACAAGATAAAGAAATTATATGGGGGAGATCATCTTCTAACACTGGCGGTGGCGGTGGTGGTGGCGGTGGTTGCTTTGTTGCAGGTACACAAATTCTTATGGGTGATGGCACAAATAAAAATATTGAAGATATAAAAATTCTTGATGAAATTATGTCGTATGACATTTCTAATAATCTACTAGTAAAATCAAGCGTACAAAAATTGCACAAAACATCTAATAAACAAACTTATATCATTAACTATAAAGATAATTCATTACATACAACGCAGTGTCACCCTTTGTATTGCATTGAAAAAGGTTGGGTAAGCATAAACCCATCAGCAACAAAAGAATTGCATGGGCTTCATGTAGAAAAATTAGAAGTTGGTGATAAATTATTTGATAAAAATGCAGATTATTTAGAAATAACAAGCATAGAAATTATAGATAATGAAATAGACATACCTACTTATAATTTAATTGAAATATACAAACACAATAATTATTTTGCCAATGATGTATTAGTTCATAATAAAAAAGATACTGGCGGTATAACTAGACAGGAAATAAGATGATAAAAACTAAAGATTGGAGTATAGATTTAGATGAGTTCTTAGCAAAAAATAGATTTAAACCTTTTAAATGGGGTTCATGGGATTGTTGTAAGTTTTCTAATGCTTGTATAAAAGCTATGACAGGCGAGGATTTAATACCTGAAGAACTTGCATGGAAAAATGAAGAAGAAGCTATGAGATCAATAAAAGAATATGGCAAAACTCTTTCTAAAAGTATTGAAAAGGCTTGTAAAGCAAAAGGCGTACAAAAAATAGACAAAGCATTTATGCAAAAAGGTGATTTAGTTGTATATAAAGAAGAATCAGAATTAGTAGGTATATCAGATGGTTTTAAAGTGTTATCACCCTCAGATAAAATGGTGGGTGCAAAACAAGATGTAGATATTATATCTGTTTGGAGAATACCTAATGGCTAAACAATTAGAAAATGCAGCTAAAGCTTTTGTTGGTACTTTATTAATTGCAACAGGTGCAGCTTTTATTTTCCAAGCAGCAGGTCTTACAGCTTTAGGTTCAGCCAGTATGATGGGTGCTTTTATAGGTGGTGTAAAAGTTTTATCATTAGCAGCACTTTCAGCTGTTTCCACTTTAGTTGGTGGATTAATGTCCAAAGGTAGTGATGCGACAACAGAAAACTTTGGTTCAAAAGTTTCAACAAGGTCAGGTGTTGCACCAAGACAAATAATTTATGGAAAGGCTAGAGTCGGTGGAACAATAACTCATATAGAAACTTCAGGTACAGATAATTATAAGCTATCAATGATTGTTGTTCTTGCAGGACATGAAGTAGAAAGTTTAGAAGAAGTATTAGTAAATGATACAAGTTTAACAACGACAGTAAGTGGTGGTTTTAATTATGCTACTAACAGTAGATTTGTTAACAGTGAAAATGAAAATAAATTTGGTGTAGGTGATTCTTTACTAAGATATAGATTTAAAAATGGTACACAAACAGCAGCAGATAGCATTATAACAGGTGCAACTTCTTTAGGTTCTACAGATAAATTTATAGGCATGGCTTATATGCTTATAGAAATGGTGTTTGATTCAGAAGCTTTTGGTGGTGGTATACCACCTTTAGCTTTTGTTTTAAAAGGTAAAAAAGTTTATGACCCTAGAACAGGAAACACAGCTTGGTCAGATAATCCTGCTCTTTGTGTAAGAGACTATATAACTAATACCACTTATGGATTAAAAGCTACTTCCAGTGAAGTGTTGGACACTACAGCTTTAGGTGGTTTTTCAGCAGCAGCTAATACCTGTGATACAGCAGCAGGTGCAATTACAACAGCTACAGTCAATGGTGCTGTATCAAGTTTTACAGTTGTGCAAGTAGATGATGCATCAACAAACACACTTATAGATGTTGGTCAAACAGTTACAGGCACAGGTATCTCAGGTAGTCCTACAGTTGTTAGTAGAAGTGGTAATTTAATCACCTTATCAACAGCTCAAACAATTTCAGATGGCATAACTCTCACCTTTAATGAAGCATTATATAAAGCAAATGGTTTTACTAATATGGGTGCAGATGGAACTGGTGTTATTGAAGGACTACTTAGTTCTTGTGCAGGTAAGTTATCATATATTAATGGTAAGTTTGTAATGTTTGCAGGTGCTTCTGTTACACCTGATATGACAATAACAGATGATAATTTATTAGCACCGATCTCTATAGTCACAAAACAAAGTAGTGGAGAGTCCTTCAATACTGTTAAATCAGTATATGTTGATGCTAATAATAATTATGTAGCTACAGATTCACCAGTTTACACAGATAGCACATTATTAAGTGCAGATACGCCAACAGGAGAGTCTTCAGCTAATTATAGAAAAGCTTTAGAAATACAGTTGCCATTCACTGATACAACAACAATGGCACAAAGATTACAAAGAACAGCTTTATTACATACAAGAAAAGAAGTAGGTTTATCTGTTTTATGCAATATTGGATTTATGCAATTACAACCCTTTGACTGGGTTTACTTAACTAATGAAAGATTAGGCTACACAAATAAAACATTTGAAGTTTTAAGCACAAATTTAGAAGTTATAGAGTCAAATGAAATACCAATATTGGCTACTAGACTAGCCCTGAAAGAGATTGATGCATCAGTATATGCATTTGCTTCAAGTAGTTATACTAACCCAATAGATGAAGGCTCAAGCGTTTCTACAGGTAGTTTTAGCGTAACTGCACCAACAGGTTTATCTTTAACAGTAGATTTTCAACTTGATTCAGCTACGAGTAAAGTAAATATAGATGCAAGTTGGACTAATAACCCTGATGATCTCATACAAGGTACTGAAATTTTATATGGCACATCTTCAGGTACTTATATAGGTTCGGTTTTGGTTGGTAAAGGAAAAACAAAAGCAGTAATTCCAAATTTAATATCAAACACAACATATTATGTAGTGGCAAGACATTTCTCAAGTAACAATGTTTTTAGTAGTAATACATCTGAACAAAGTGTTGGAACAGGAACACCAGCAGCACCAGCAGCACCTACAAATTTATCAGCAACAACAGGAAAACCACTGATTATAGGTTTAGAGTGGACTGCTCCTAGTAACAGTGATTTAAGAGCAGTAAAGGTGTACAGACATACATCTAACTTTACACCTGTAGATGATACCTATTTAGTATCAACCATAACTTCAGAGCCTAGTGAAAAACAAAAGATTACTTTTGGTTTAGAAGATGGATTGACAGCAGGTACTACTTATCATTTTGCAGTAAGGTCTATAAATTTTTCAGGCACACATTCTACTTTCACAAGCACAACAACAGGAAGTTTTACATTAGTAGATGCTGGAGATATTAATTTACCTGATTTTTCAGGGTACTTTCACAAAGAAGGCAACACAACAACAGCATTAACATCATCACAATTCAATACAGAATATGGAAGAACGCCTTTAAATGATGACATTTTAGTTATGGTTAATACAAGTTCGTCACCTAAAACATCAAAGGCTTATAAATGGAATGGTAGTACTTTTGTAGAGATCACTAATTTTACAACAGGTGACTTAGTTGTTGATGGGACTATTGCAGGTGCAAAAATTATAGCAGGTGATATTGATGCTGATAGAGTAAGTGCAGACTTTGTTAGCACATTAAACCTATTAACAACCAGTGCAACTGTAACTAATAATATAACTATAGGTTCAGGTAATAATGTTTTTAAAGCTGAAACTGGTGTTGGTATACAGCTTGGAAATGCTACGTTTGGTTCAGCACCTTTCAGGGTTACAGAAGCTGGTGACTTGACTGCATCTAGTGCAACAATTACAGGTGCTTTAACTTTAACAAACATAGATGGTACAACAGTAACTTATACTGGTGGTCAACTCGGTGTTGGAACAATTGGAAGTGGTAATCTTGGAAGTAGTGCAATATTTCCAGCAACATTAAGATATGAAAGAACTAACGCAACAACAGCACCTTCCGATTCAGAATTTAATACAGCATTTGGTAGAGACCCAAAAGCTAATGATATTGTTGTTGTTGTAAGAACAGATAATAATTCACAAGTTGCTTATAAACACAACGGAACTGCTTTTGCAGTTATCAATAATTATATAGATGGTGAATTAATTGTTGATGGCACTATTACAGCAGACCAATTAGCAGCTAATTCTGTTGAAGCTAATCAGATAAATGTAGGAACTTTATCAGCTATATCTGCTGATATGGGTTCTATTACTGCTGGTAGTTTAAATATTAACTCAGGTGCTTTTACTGTATCTTCAGCAGGTGTTATGACTGCTACTGGTGCTACTGTTTCAGGTGCTATTACAGCTACTAGTGGTTCATTTACAGGTGATATAGTTGCTAATAATTTAAACATTTCTAGTGCAACTGTTGTTGGTACTTTAAGTGCTAATAATCTAAAAATAGATGATGTCACAATTGACACTGATGGTAATGGTAATTTAATACTAGGAAACTTTGATGCGTTTAGCAATGTTAATGCAGGTACTATTGGATTCACAGGCGGTACAGCAGGTAATGATGTAACTATGTTTAGTTGGGCAGAAGCAACTCAAACTAATTTTGTAAATACTGCCCCTCAACACATAGCAGCATCAACAGTCACAGATGAACTTACTTCAGGAAACTATGTATCAGTACCAGCAGGTACAGTTATGGGCGGTTATCAGGGTGTAGCAGGTACACCCTTATTCAGCACTAATTTTACCACTGCTAATTTTACAGGAACTA
>VMHT01197522.1_pt1 | contig 11949 bp, 13 predicted proteins | sample 4693611 | NCBI WGS metagenome assembly VMHT01 (sample SAMN12280063, study PRJNA550983) | marine metagenome | isolation source: seawater sampled from same location over 5 years 0.02-0.2 micron viral filtrate | place: USA: collected off the coast of southern California halfway between the port... ...
AAGGATCTATTTCTTCTATATTTTGGTTTGATAAAGCTTTAGAAATATCTTTCAAAACAAGTTCTATCAAGCTAGAGGGAATTCCACTTTCAGAATGTTCTAAGGATCTATGGAGATTATCTATAGCAGTCAGAAGATCTTTGGTAATAGATTCTGCAGAGAATATTCTAGATTTAAGAATTTCTTTTTGAGAAATTTTTCTAATATTTTCTATTTCTGCTTGAGCTCTAAGAACTTTTTCTTCCAATACTTTTACCAATTCTGATAAAACTTTATTTTCCTCTTCAGGAGTATTTATGTCATTTTCTTCAGTACGTTCTTTTTCTTCCAATTCTAAATCTTTAGATGATTCGATATCTTCTATTTTAGAGGTATTTTCTTTGTTACTTTTTTTACTCATTTTCCTTTTTAGGTTCTACATATAGCACAAGTTTGTGATCAATTAATTTATAACCATGAGAATCCGCTAACTTTTCTTGTATCTCTTCAATGACTTGATCATTAAATTCAATTACCTTTCCTGTTTTAATACAAACCATATGATCATGATGTTCGGCGAAATTTGGATTAGAAGATAGTTCATAAACAGAAATACCTGATTCAAAATTCTGTTTCATGAGAATTCCAGCAGATTCAAATTGAGTCAAGACTCTGTAAACTGTAGCTAGTCCAACTTCATCTCCTGAATCAATAATTTTTTTATAAACATCGTCAGCACTGAGGTGTCTCTCAGAGGATTGTTCGAAAATCTCTAAAATTCTTACCCTTGGTAAGGTAACTTTAAGACCTGCCTTTCTTAAATTTTTATCTTCGCTCATTTTTAAATGTGTGCTTAAATCAGTTCGTGAATCTTTCTAAACTAATACTTATTATAACTATTTTTTTTATTTATTCCTGTGCTAGTAATTTTTACCAAGTTCCAATTGCCCAAGGAAATATAATTAGTACAGATATGCTTTCTAAGCTTGAAACTGGCTTAACTAAGGCTCAAGTTCAATACATTATGGGTACACCATCAGTAAAAGATCCTTTTAATTCCAACCAATGGGATTACATAGGTTTTGAATTTATTGGAAACGAACTAACAAGAGAGGTTCATCACACTCTTCTTTTCAAGGATAACAAACTTACTTCTTGGTTTAAACAAATAGAGACTTCTTCTAATGAAGATACAGAAGGAGAATCTAAAAAATTGAATATAGAAATATCAAAATAATCGCGCTGGTAGAAATGTATCTTAGTGAGAAATAAAAAATTTTAAACTGGAAATTTGAGAATTTTACGTTTCCTTTTATAAATTCATAAGGAATAAGCCACCCAGCTAATAAGGCTATAAAAAAACCTCCCATCGGTAACATTATATTGTTGGTAATGTAATCGATTCCTTCAAGAAAATTAAAACCTAATATTCGTTTCTCTATCCAAATATTGAAAGAGAAAATACTTCCTAATCCAACAGCCCATATCAACATACCCAAAATTAAAACTATTTTTTTTCTAGTTAATTTCTTTTGCTCTTCCATCCATGCTGTAAAAGGCTCTAACAAAGATATTGCAGAACTCAGTGCGGCTATAGAAATAAGCGTAAAAAAAATAATAGAAAATATTTTTCCGTAAGGTAAGGAATAGAAAGCGACAGGAAGAGTCTCGAAAATTAGTCCAGGTCCTGCATTTATTGACAAGGAAGGATTACTAAAAACTATTGGAAAGATAGCAATTCCAGCCGCCAATGCTACTAGAGTATCAAGTAATATAATTGTTAAAACTGTTTTACCTATAAGTTGTTTTTCTGGCATGTAAGCTCCATATGCCATTATGGCTCCCATCCCAATAGACAAAGAAAAGAAGGCCTGTCCCATAGCGCTTACAATAACTTGTGGGGTCAATGCAGAAAAATCTGGATTGAATAAGAATATCAAGGTTTTGTTTATGTCGCCTGTTATTCCAGAATAAATTGAAACGAGTATGATAAATAAAAACAAAAATGGCATTAATAAATTTACCGATCTGCCAATACCCTTCACCACTCCCAAGCCCACAATGAAGCAAGTTACTAAAAGAAATGTAGTATGCCAAAAAATCAACTTCGAAGGAGAGGATGAAAAGTCAGAAAAATAATTTGTAGAGTAATTTGAAGGATTTTCTAAACCAGAAGGAAATAAGTTAAAAATATAAGAGAATGCTATTCCAGCGAAAACGCTATAGTAAGATAAAATAAGAATTCCTGCTAAGGCACCCAAAACTCCAAGATACTTCCAAGCAGATGATATATTGAATTTTGAAGATATATCTTTCAGTGAGTTTATAGGGCTTTTCCTTCCATATTTACCTATTAATACTTCAGATGCCATAACTGGCAAGCCAATTAGTAAGATACAAATCAAATATACTAGAACAAATGCACTGCCCCCATTAGAACCAACCATGTAAGGGAATTTCCAAATATTCCCCAGCCCAACTGCAGATCCAGATGCAGCTAAAATGAAGGTGGTGTTACTATGCCATATATTTTCTTTGCTCATTTGAAGAGATTTTATAAAACTATTAACAAGTTATACTAATTAAATGGCTAAAGACAAGAAAATTAATAGACAGCCAACTATTGAAAATCGTCAGGTAAAGTTTAATTACGCGCTTTATGATAATTTTGAAGCGGGAATAGCCTTGCTTGGATGGGAAGTAAAAGCTATAAGAGCTTCAAGAGTGGATATTAAAGATGGTTATGTGATGATGAAAAAAGGAGAAGCTTGGCTGATAGGATTATCAATTTCGCCCTTAAAAGAAGTAACAGAATTAGTTGACCCTTTAAGATCAAGGAAGCTTTTACTTACTAAAGCTGAGTTATCTAAAATATACAAAGCTACTAAAGAAAAAGGCTTAACTTGCCTTCCAATAAGAATATTTTGGAAAGATAATTTAGTAAAATTAAGGATCAGCCTAGGAAAAGGTAAAACTAAATTTGATAAAAGAGAGAGTATTAAAAGAAAAGAATGGAATAAAGAAAAGAAAAAAACAATCAAGATTAATAGCAACTTTTAAAAAACAATTTAGAATAGAAGTCCTTTTAAGGGGGCGAAATGGATTAGACATCTGTTTTTGAACCTAAAGTGCATGTCGAGCTGGTAACAATCTCGTTAAAATAAGTTACAAAACAATTAGTTGGCAATAAAGCAAACTACGCACTAGCCGCATAATTTGGCTAGCTCTCTTTACCTAATGTCTATTAGGGTAATTGAGAGTCGATTAATAGACTGCTTAGGAAGGTTTTTCTGTAACTTTTCTAATAAGCTAAAACAGAATACTTTTTATTTATCCTGCTCATCGGAGATTTAATAAAGGAATTTAAAAGATGAATCTAAGCATGTAGATCTGATGGGGATGGATTGATGGACGCGGGTTCGATGCCCGCCGCCTCCACCAAATTTGTATAATTAGAAAATGATTACTTATTTAATAAATCTTAAAAGAGCACAAGAAAGATTAAATTCTTGTAAAAAAGAATTTCAAAAAGTCGAACTTGAATATACTCTTGTTGAAGCTGTAGATGGTAAGCAAATTAAATTACCTCATCCAAATTTTTCTCATTTCAGATATTCTGTTCTTCATGGTAAAAAGATAAATCTAGGTGAGCTAGGATGCTATCTAAGTCATTTAAAAGTTCTAAAAAAATTCATTGAATCTGATCATAACTTAGCCTTAGTTTGTGAAGATGATATTGAATTTAATCCTTCAATAAAAAAAGTTATTAAAAAAGCATTAAATTGTAAAATTAAATTTGACCTTTTACGTTTAAGCGGAGGAAGTGATATTGACAAAGAAAAAGGAAGTCCTCATAAACTAAAAAACCTTCATAATGAATTTCATTTATCTATCAACTTTGGATTTAAGTCCGGAACAGGATGTTATTTGATAAACAGAAAAGGAGCCACAGAAATTTTAAAAAGACTGCAAATTATGTCTTTGCCAATAGACCATGCAATTGATAGAGATTGGCTTTTAAATATAAAGTCTTTAAGCGTGACACCATCTCCAGTAAATTTAAAAAAAGAGTTACATCTTGATCATTCATTCATAAATGCTTCTAACAAATATAAGCTAAATTTTTTTATTAGGTATTGGGGCATGGTTCCATATAGATTTTTTAATGAATTATTCAGAATAATTTATAAAATATTCTTTTATATCAAAATTAAATTAGAATATTGACAATAAGGCAATAAATCTTCATCATCGACCCCCTATGGCGAACATTCAATCAGCTAAGAAAAGATCTAGGCAAGCTAATTCAAAAAATGCCTTAAAAAGTGCTCAAAGAGCATCAATGAGAACTATGATCAAAAATGTAGAAGAAGCTATTGAAGATAAAGATGCTGAAAAAGCTAAAAGTTTATTTAAATCTACTCAAAAGGTTCTAGACAAGTTGGCAAATAAGAAAATCCTTTCTAAGAACAAAGCTTCAAGACAAAAATCTAGACTAACTAAGTCAATCAAAGCTCTAGGATAAATAAATCTTAGTGCCCCCTTTTCCTGTTTTAATTAAATTAACCAAGTTATCCTTTTTTCCTCCATTTACGATTCTTACCTCTTTTTTTGTAGTTAAAAATTCTTGTGCAGCTTGAATTTTAGTCCTCATACCTCCCCTTCCAAAAATGCCAGATTTGCCAAAAGATATTTTTCCTAAATTAAAATTTTTTATATTTAATTTATTGATAAGAACAGCATCCTGATTTTCTTCAGGATTTTTATTAAACAAACCCTCTTGATCTGTAAGAATTATTAATTTTTTTGCATCCAACAAAGAGGCTACTTTTCCACTTAGTCTATCGTTGTCTCCATATTTTATTTCTTCAGTAGAAATAGAATCATTTTCATTAATAATAGGAATAGCCCCAAGTTTAATGATATTAAGTATGCTTTTTTTTGCATTTTCTGAACGTTTTTTTACCTTAAAATCAGAATGACTTAAAAGAACTTGTGCTGCTATTAAATCAAACTTTTTAAACTCTTTTTGATAACTATTAACTAATCCTATCTGGCCAGATGCTGATAGAGCTTGAAGATAATCTATGGAATCAGGTTTTGAAGTTAAATTCCAAATTTTCATACCTTGCGCGATTGCACCTGACGAAACTAAGACAACTTTAAATTTTTTTTTATTTAATTGATAAATTTGATTGCAAATAGATTTTATAAACTTCAAGTTTGGTCTTCCTGAAGGGAGAGTAGTTAAGCTTGAGCCTACTTTTAAGACAATTAAATCTGAAGAATTAATTTTGCTCATCTTTTAACCTATTTCCAATCACTTCTAATAGCTTTTTTAAACCTTCGCCTGTTATAGATGATACACAAAAGACGTTTTTATTATTAAAGATTTTTTCTGCTTGATTTTTAATATCATTTATTTCTTTTTTTGGAACTTTATCTATTTGGCTTAAAATTACCCATTGTTCTTTTTTAATTAATTCGTCATTAAAATTTTTTAATTCCTTATTTATTTCTAAAAAGTCTTGTTCAATCTGATTTAAATTTCCATCTTTAACATCTATTAAATGAAGTAAAATCTTAACTCTGGAAAGATGCTTTAAAAAGCTAATTCCCAAACCAACTCCTTCTGAAGCTCCAGGAATTAACCCGGGTATGTCTGCAACAACAAAACTTGAATAAGTGTTAATTTTTACAACTCCCAAATTTGGACTTAAGGTTGTAAAAGGATATTCAGCAATTTTTGGTTTTGCTGAAGAGATTTTAGATATCAGAGTAGATTTTCCCGCGTTTGGCTGTCCTAAGAGGCCTACATCTGCTAAAACCTTTAATTCGAGTCTTATTTTAATAATTTCTCCAGGTTTTCCTTCGGTTATCTTTCTGGGAGCTCTATTTGTTGAAGTTTTAAATCTAGCATTCCCAAGACCGCCTTTTCCTCCTCTGGCCACTGTAAATTCATTATTTATAATGGTCATATCGCAAAGAAGCTCATCCGTTTCTTCATTTATTAGCATTGTTCCAGGAGGAACTTCTAAAGTAGTATCTATACCATCTTTACCATGCATATTTTTACCTTTGCCTTGCTTTCCGTTTTGGGCTTTGTATTTCCTTTTTAATTTAAAGTCTTGAAGAGTGTGAAGAGATTCATTCGCAACGAAATTAATATTTCCTCCTGAACCTCCATCTCCACCATCTGGGCCGCCTCTAGGAATAAATTTTTCTCTACGAAAACTTAGACATCCGTTGCCGCCGTCTCCTGAAGAAATTTCGATTATTGCTTCATCGATGAAGCGCATGATATTAAGAAGTAGTTTCTATATTAACAAACTGTTTTAGAATTTTACCTTTCTTGTTAAAAAAGACTTTTCCATTAGTTTTAGCAAATAAAGTATGGTCTTTACCTATACCAACATTTTCACCTGGATGGAATTTGGTACCTCTTTGTCTAACAAGAATTTCTCCAGCTGAAACTGATTGGCCGCCATATCTCTTAACGCCAAGTCTCTTCGACTGAGAGTCTCTTCCGTTTCTTGAGCTTCCACCTGCTTTTTTATGAGCCATAATTTATTGATTCAATTTTTACTTTTGTAAGGTTTTGTCTGTGTCCTTGTTTTTTTCTGTAATCTTTTCTTCTTTTCATTTTTATAACTGTAATTTTTTTTGATTTTAAGTGATTAACTACTTTACCTGTAACAATTGCTCCTTCTAATAAGGGCTGTCCAACTTCAAGCTTTCCATCTTTATTGACAGCAAGAACTTCAGAAAATTCAACATTTTTGCCTTCTTCAACAGAAATTTTTTCCAAAAGAATCTCCTCTCCTTCGGATACTTTATGCTGTTTCCCACCGCTTTTTATTACTGCGTACATTGTTATAAATTACAAAATAGAAGCGAATAGTATAGGATAAAGCCTTTCCTAGCAATCTTTAAGAAAAGTGGAATAATAAGGAGAATATGGATTTTCAAAATAAAAATAACTTCTCAAAAGAAGACCTTGTTGAATGTTCAGACGGTAAACTATTTGGTCCTAAAAATGGAAGATTGCCAAATAATGAAATGCTTATGATGGATAGAATTATTGAGATAAATGATTCTGGAGGAGACTATGAAAAAGGTAAAATACATGGAGAACTAGATATTAGCCCCGATCTTTGGTTTTTTGATTGTCACTTTTCATCAGATCCTGTTATGCCTGGCTGTTTAGGCTTGGATGCAATGTGGCAGTTATTGGGTTTCTATCTTTTATGGGAAGGAAATGATGGAATTGGAAGAGCTTTAGGTTCCGGACAAGTAAAATTTTATGGTCAAGTGTTGCCAAAGGCTAAACTTGTTGAATATAAAATAAGTATTAAGAAGATAAGAAAACAAAAGCTTGTAATAGGATTTGCTGATGGGTTAATGCTTGTTGATGGAAAAGAAATTTATTCTGCTAAGGACTTAAGAGTAGGATTATTCGAAGATCCACAAAACTTTTAATGCAATGAAAATTAAAAGAGCTGTCGTAACTGGAATGGGATCTATATCTTGCATAGGAAATACTTTAGAAGATATATCTAATTCTCTTAAAAATGGAAAATCAGGTATTTCAATTAATGAAGAATATGAAAACTTAGGTTTTAGAAGCAAAGTTTCAGGTTCGGTAACTATAAGCCTTAAAGAAAAAATAGATAGGAAACTATTTAGATTTATGGGGGAAGCAGCTGCTTATTCCTATCTAAGCGCAACAGACGCGATAAAAGATGCAAATTTACCAGAGGAGATTTTTAATTCTGACAGAGTTGGGGTGATAGCTGGTTCTGGAGGTGCTTCTTCAAGAAGTCAGGTAGAGGCTGCAGATATTATTAGAAGTAAAGGAGTTAAAAGAGTTGGTCCTTATAGAGTAACTCAAACAATGGGAAGCACTGTTTCAGCGTGTCTTGCTACTTCTTTAAAAATAAAGGGTATAAACTTTTCAATATCTTCTGCTTGTTCGACAAGCGCGCATTGTATTGGGTCAGCTTGGGAACAAATCCAGCTCGGAAATCAAGATGTAGTAATTGCTGGCGGTGCAGAAGATGAACACTGGACTCAGTCTGGATTATTTGATGCTATGGGTGCCCTGTCTGCCAACTTTAATAATGTACCTTCCGAAGCATCTAGGCCTTTTGATCAAAATAGAGATGGATTTGTTATTTCCGGAGGTGGAGGAATAATAATTGTTGAAGAGCTAGAACATGCTCTTAAAAGAAAAGCAAAAATTTATGCTGAAATTAAAGGCTACGCAGCTACTTCAGATGGAGATGATATGGTTGCTCCTTCAGGAGAAGGTGCTAGAAACTGTATGAAAAAAGCCCTGCAAATGAGCGGAATAAACAAAATAGATTATTTAAATGCTCACGGAACTTCAACTCCTGCTGGAGATCCTATAGAACTTGAAGCTATAAAAGCTGTTTTTAAAAATGATATTCCTATTGTAAGCTCAACTAAATCTTTAACAGGTCATACTCTTGGAGCGGCTGGGGTACAGGAATGTATTTATAGTATTTTAATGATGAACGAGAGTTTCATCGCAGGAAATAAAAATCTTTCTAATCCAATACCAGAAGCAAGTGAAATAAATATCCCTCCTACTAAAATCGATAAAGATTTTGATTCTTTTATAACAAATAGTTTCGGTTTTGGAGGCACCAACGCAAGTTTAGTTCTTGCTAAATATAATGATTAAAAAGGAATGTCTTCGTCATCCCAAGGAACCTTTTCTTCTTCTGAAATTTGAGATGATTGATTTGCAACAGCATTGTCCTGAGTTTGTTGGTTCATATCTCCTCTAGAGCTTAACATTTGCATTTCTCTAGCAACAATTTCAGTTCTAAATTTTTTTTCACCAGTGTTTTTATCTTCCCAACTATTAGTTCTCAATTGGCCTTCAACATAAACTTTTGAACCTTTTTTCAAGTACTGCTCAACAATTTCAGCAAGTCTGTTAAAGAAAACTATCCTATGCCATTCGGTTTGTTCTACAAGCTCTCCAGAATTTTTATCTTTCCAACTATTAGAAGTTGCAATAGAAACGTTAGCAATAGGAACTCCTCCAGCTGTATATCTAACTTCAGGATCTTGGCCTAAATTTCCAAGTAATATAACCTTATTTATTCCACTTTGAGCCATAATTGTTTTCTGATAAGTTAGTCTATTAGTCTAATCTAAATTAAAAATTAAACAAATGAAATTTATCCGCGTTAAAGGCGCTAAACAACACAATCTAAAAAATATAGATATAGATATACCTCGAGATAAATTAACTGTGATTACTGGATTATCTGGTTCAGGAAAATCCTCTTTAGCATTTGATACCCTTTATGCAGAAGGTCAAAGAAGATATGTAGAATCGCTTTCTGCTTATGCAAGACAGTTTCTTTCTGTTATGGATAAACCAGAAGTAGATACTATAGAAGGACTTTCTCCTGCAATTGCGATTGAGCAAAAGTCTACTTCCCACAATCCTAGATCTACAGTTGGAACTGTTACAGAGATCTATGATTATCTTAGATTGCTTTACTCAAGGTCTGGTTCTGCCAAATGTTTGGAGCATAATATTTCTCTTGAAGGTCAAACAATTGATCAAATTTCTGAAAAAATATTGAAAAAATTTGCTAAGAAAAGAATTCTTATTTTGGCTCCTCTTTTAAAAGAGCAAAAAGGAGAGCATTTGAATCTTTTCAGTGATTTGTTAATGAAAGGATATGTAAGAGTTTCTGTAAATGGGATTATCTATGATTTAAATGATCAAATTAAACTTGAAAAAAACAAAAAACACTCTATCTCAATAGTTGTAGATAGGCTTTCCGTTGTTTCTAAAAATAATAGTCGCTTAATTCAGTCTCTAGAAACTTGTATAACAGAGTCTAATGGACTCGTTGAGATTTTAGATATGGATAATGAATCTATAAATGATTCATACTCTACAAAAATGGCATGTCCTAAATGTGGCTTCAGTATCCAAGAGTTAGAACCAAGATTGTTTTCTTTTAACAGCCCTTCGGGAGCATGTTCATCCTGTGATGGGCTAGGATATAAATCTAAAATAGATTTATCTAAATTAATTCTCAGACCAGAGTTGAGTCTTAATCAAGGAGCAATAAAGGACTGGGATGCTAGTCACACATATCATAATCAATACTTACTAAACAGAGTAAGTAACACTATTGGATTTTCTCTTGATACGCCATTTGAAAACTTAACCGATAAAGAGCAAGAAATTATTCTATACGGCTCAACTGAAGAAATTAATTTTAGTTATGTTTCAAAAAGGGGTTTTAAAAGAGAAATTTATAAACCCTTTGAAGGCATTGTTAATAACATCGAAAGAAGACTTGGTGATACAGATTCTAATTTTAGAAGAGATTATTATGCTAAGTTCATGACTAATACGTTTTGTGATGAATGCGAAGGTACAAGGCTAAACTTAGAAGCAAGAAGTGTTTTTATAAATAATTTTTCTCTTCCTGAAATCGTAAGTATGACAATAGATGATTCTCTAGAATTTTTTAGTAATCTCTCAATTCCTGGTGTTAAAGGTGAAATAGCTCTTAAGATCATTAAAGAAATAAAAGAAAGACTTAATTTCCTTTCAGATGTTGGCTTAAATTACTTAACTCTTTCTAGAAGTGCAGAAACTTTGAGTGGTGGCGAAGCACAGAGAATAAGACTCGCATCACAAATAGGAGCTGGTTTAGTTGGAGTTACTTATATTCTAGATGAGCCCTCAATTGGGCTTCACCAAAGAGATAATAAAAAGCTTCTCTCTACACTTAAAAGGCTAAAGGAACTTGGTAATACTGTTATTGTCGTGGAACATGATCAAGAAACTATTGAAGAAGCAGATCATATTATAGATATTGGGCCAAAAGGAGGGGTGCACGGTGGTGAAGTTTGCTTTTCGGGAAGTATTAATGACCTGAAAAAGGCAACAAATTCTCTTACTTCAAAATATGTTTTTGGCAAAAAGAAAATTCAAATCAATAAAAAAAATAAGATAGAAGATAATGGTATGATAAAAATTTCTGGTTGTTCTGGAAATAACTTAAAAAGAGTTAACTTAGAAATTCCATTAGGAAATATCATTGCAATTACAGGTGTATCAGGTTCTGGCAAATCAACATTGATTAATCAAACTCTTTATCCTGCCCTATCTAATAAATTAAACAAAAGTTCTTTAAAAACAGAACCTTTTGAAGTGATTGAGGGAATAGATCTTATAGATAAAGTTATAGAAATTAGTCAAAGTCCCATAGGCAGAACTCCTAGATCAAACCCAGTTACTTACACAGGAATTTTTACTCCGATTAGAGAATTATTTGCAGGAACACAAGAAGCAAGGTCTAAAGGATATAAACCTGGAAGATTCAGTTTCAATGTAAAAGGTGGAAGATGTGAAGCCTGTGAAGGTGATGGAATGATAAAGGTTGAAATGCACTTTTTGCCCGATGTTTATGTTAAGTGTGATGTTTGTGATGGTCAAAGATACAATAGTGAAACCCTAACTATTCGATATAAAGGGAAAAATATATCTGAAGTACTTGGTCTTACAGTAGAGCAAGCGACTGTCTTTTTTCAGGCAGTTCCTAAGATTAAGAAAAAATTGGATACTTTGAATGAGGTTGGTTTAGGTTATTTAAGATTAGGTCAGCCAGCTACAACACTCTCTGGGGGAGAAGCACAAAGAGTAAAATTGGCTAAAGAATTATCAAAGACATCTACCGGAAGAACTATTTATTTACTTGACGAGCCCACTACTGGTTTACATTTTCATGATGTTCAGTTACTTATGGACGTTTTACATAAATTAAATTCTCAAGGAAATACTATCGTAGTGATAGAACATAATTTAGATGTTATTAAAAACTCTGACTGGATAATTGATATTGGGCCTGAAGGAGGTAATGGTGGAGGAGAAATAGTAGCTGCAGGAATCCTCCTTCAGGCACA
>VMHT01182142.1_pt1 | contig 11948 bp, 17 predicted proteins | sample 4693611 | NCBI WGS metagenome assembly VMHT01 (sample SAMN12280063, study PRJNA550983) | marine metagenome | isolation source: seawater sampled from same location over 5 years 0.02-0.2 micron viral filtrate | place: USA: collected off the coast of southern California halfway between the port... ...
ACAATATAAACCCGTTGCCGTTGCTGAAATACCTTTGTGGCGAAATATAGCATTCGGAACAACTGTAAAGCGTTCAAATTTTTTCGGTTTGTAAATCTTATTGTATTCCATATATAAAAAATAACCCTATCAAATCGGCGGTCGCGGTCGCTTCATCAATAGGGTATTGAAAATTTTTTAATGCCGCGACGCATAAAGCAAAAATAATTAATTATTTCACAAAATCAAATTATATTTTATGTCGTCACAAAAGGAACGCAGTTCGTCGAATATCTTTTTTAACTGATCTAAAGGAATTTCGCCATCCTCGTATTTGTACCATAGTAATTCAATTAATAAGTCGAATTCAACACGCGTTGATTTGCCTACATATTCATAAGTAACCGCTAAATTATCTGGCGATGATTGTGTGAAACGGATTTTTTGATTTTCCGCGTCAAAGTAAACTGTGTGATATTTCATTTTTTTGGTTGGTTGATTAATTCATTTTTAAAGTATTTGTCAATGACATTCACGCAATCGTCGAAATCATTTGTCCAATATACGGCCCAATTGCAATTTTCGAGCCATTTAAGCCACTTTTTTTGGTTGTCCGTAGGTTTGTTATATTTATATTTTAATTCGACCGCTAAACCGCTAAAAACGTTATTTGGTGTAAATATCAATAAATCGGGAATACCAGGCTTTGCGCCTAAATACTTCATTTTGTACTGTTCGAACTTGCTTCGTTTACCCTCATTCATTGGGTGCGTAAATATCGCGTTTGGGTATTGCATTATTAAATAATTAATGATTGCCCGTTGCAATTTATCTTCACCGCCCAAATATTTTTCGTAAGGGTTCGCCATTATATTATTGCGTTGTCTAATGTTTCAATAATGTTTCGCAGTTCTGCCTTTTCAAACGTTCCACTTAATTCGTGTTTATACGTTTTAAATGACAATTCGAAATGGTCTTTTTTGACCTCTTTGATTTTGATTTTTATTTGCATTTTATATCCTTTTTAATTTTTTTATTTCGTTTCTTAAAATATCGTTTTCAATAACTAAATTATTATATTTATACAACATTGATTCCGGCGTTAATTTTTCCGCTTTGAAATCTGACAAAATTTGAATTTTTAAACTTTCAAACTCTGACTTAAAAAATTCGTCAAACCTCAACCAATCGTTAAAATTTCTCAAACCATAAACAACCGACGCATGATCACGTCCGACGGCTTCACCGATTTTTTTAACTGATTTTTTGCTGACGTGTTTTGCAAGCCAAAAGAATGCACCCCGCGCCATAACAATATCACGTTCGCGGGTGTTTGTTGTTATGTCACATTCAAAATGTTTATTTACTTTTTTTACTAAATATTCTAATTTCATTGTTTTATTTTATAATATTAAACTACCATCATCGTGAAAATCATTCCAAATATAACCCGAAACAATTCCGGTGTCACAATATATTTTCCAATCGGCAAACGCACGTTTCCACGCTTTGCGCCCTTGCTCAATCATTTCATCGCTTAATGTGTACACCTCAACCGAAAACGGATAATTGGTTTCAACGGCAATAAATTTAAAGGAATCAACGCCGCACATATCCATATAAAAAGCCGCTTGTAAATGATAGCCGTATTTATAAACATCACGACGAAACGCCATTGGTGCGTTGTCTTGGCACGTTTTAACGTCTGAAATAAAGTTTTCGACGCGGTTCAAACAATCGGGACGAACGCGCACGTCCAAACCTTCGTGTTTTAAATAGTGTGATAACTCGATTTCACCCTTGCAATATTGTTGCGCCAAATCATGATTGCGAAAGTTGTCCAATATTTTAGTGATTTTTTGGTGGTCATCAAAAGAAACTAATTTTTTACCTTCGGCCTTTTTTTGTTCAATGGCGAATTGTTCTTTTCCCGCTTTTGTTCGGCGGTCAATTTTCGGCATAACGTGAAAATCTTTGTAATACATTTCGGGTTCTAACATTGCGCAATGAACCGCAGTTCCCAACGCCATTGCTGAACTCTCAAATGGTTTTTGATTTAAAAAATGATATACCGATTTTTTATGTATTGCTTTTAAACCCGACGCGCTGATTCCAGGCGACGAATGATATTTTTCGTTTGAATCAAATTGTGTTTTCATAATTTAAAATACTTTTTTAATGTGTTCATTCTAATTCCTTTGTCATTTATTATTGCAATCCTATTTCTAAAAGGCGAACACGTCAAACGGTACTTTTGACCATTAGTCAAATATTTGCTTTCGCTTCCGCCAATATATATCACAAAATCATTTCTTTTATATTTATCAAATTGTGCTTTCATTGTAATAATTTTTTCGCGTCAATATTACGGTCAACCAAAAATTGTCCGTTTAATTCTGAAATAGTCATTTCAAGTTTTTCGATTTTCTTTTGCATTGCATCAATCCGCAAATACAAAAAATACATTGTTTCCATATTCATTGTTTTCATTTTTAAAATTAATAGTGTAAAACTAAAAATATATTTTTAATTTACAAAACATTAACATAAAAAAAACGGCCTCATATCTGAAACCGCTTTTCGTTTTGTTTGTCATTTGGTCGATTAAAATGGCAAATCGTCGCTTGTTTCGGCGACTTGTGCCGTTTCCGGCTTAACGTATGGATCGGATAATTTAATTGAAAAGAACTTGCCTTTTGCGCCGTCCTTAACCCATGCCGCGATTTGTTGGTTCGTGCCGTCTTGCAACTTGATTGAACCCGAATAATCCGGTTGGTTTTCGCTTGTCTTGTTGGTGTTTTTAAATAAACTACCGTTTCCGTTTTTGTGTTCGTAACTCATTGTTTTTGATTTTAGATATTAAATTTATTAATTATTTGTTCTCGGTATTCTTTTTTCATTTTAAAGCCGGACAATACCTTTTCCGCTTGTTCTTTTGTAGCTTTTAACGTTGCATTTAGTTGCGCTTCTGTTAACCACTTTCTATTGTCGTTGTCTTGATTTTTAACGGCGTTTTGAACCTCATTAGCTGACGCAATAGACGTGTCAATGCCAATGCCTAAATAACCCAATGCGCGGCCCAATGCTGACGTGAAACCGTTTTCAACAAACGATGTTTTGTTTATATAGGACGAATCGCGATATTCCTGCGAATGCGCTGACGCCATTTCAACGCCTTTTGTATCGCAAATTGTGACTTTGAAAATACCTTCTTTTTCGTCAATGTGGACCAACTGTTCGTTGATTTGCCAACCCTCAAATGTTGGTTCTGTTCTGAAGTGTTTTAACCTCTCGTTAACTGTAATGTAATTTTTTCCTTTGATGTTTATTGTTTTCATTTTCTAAAATTTAATCGTTTATTTTTAATTCAAATTGTGACAAATTAAAATCCGCACTTTGCAAAATAATGACCTCGCCAATGGTAAATGATTCCGGATTTTGTAGTCTTGATTTTAACGTTGGCATTGTGCATTGTAGTAATTCGCAAACGTCATAACGTTTTAAATTAAGGCGTTTCATTTCCGCCTTGAATTGGGTTTCAAACATTGTTTTCTTTTTTATAATTGACTACAAAAATAAAAAATAATTTTCAAATAAAAAAAATATTTACAAAAAAACCGCCGCAATTCATAAGAAAATACGACGGCCGACAAACAAAAACAATGTCTTATTTTATGGTGTTAATTACGTCAACATCATCGTCGTCGTTTGGTAAATGTGCTTTTATTTTATATTCGGCGCTTTTTAAATTATAAGACAATCCATCAATAATTGTTGACTGTGGATCACTCTCATAATTCAACCAATTAAACCAAATTTTGTTGTGCATTGACAATGGTTTTTTATATTCATTTCTAAATGTACCGTCGTAACGTGTGACAAACTCTCTGAAGTCGTTAGCAATATTTTGATTTTCTATTTCATAAATATTTTTAAAATAGTTTGTTGTTGAAAACGTTCCGTAATTGTCGCGCGTTCTTAAAAAACCTTTATAGCTTTCGTTGACCGGAACTTGACGTTTTATTGTTTTTTCTGTTGTATAAATTTGATTGTTGTCAATTTCAGTAATTAAATCCCTTTTTGTATTACTCTGAATTCCATCATCATAAACTATTTGTATATTGTCAAAATAAGTTGTTATATAATTTGAATCGGTGCATTGTGTTGAACAAAAAGTCAAAACAAAGTCAACTTCAACATTAGTAAAATCTAAATCTTCAGTATTAAAACTAACCGTTACTTCCTTCCATTTATTGAAATCAGTTTGTTCAGCAAAATTTGTTGCATAACTTGGGAACTCATCTTCAGAAACCCAACGTTTATTTTCATTGTCCCAATCTCTATATTGTGAAGTATTTGCAACCCTAATCATTCGCGCCCAATATTCAATTTTATTTGTTATTGGCGAATCTGTTGTTGAATCAATTTCAACGTAATAACTAAATTTTAATTTATAATTTTCTATTTCATTTAAAATGTTAGAAATTCGAAAAGTTTCCATTTGAAAAAATGGCGTCAAATTTGGAAATTGTGTTGTAACTGAATATTTTAATGATTTATTCCCTTGTAAAACAACGCCGCCCTCGTTTAATTCCGCCCTGTTGCTATAAGTCACACCATTTGGCGCAGTTCCACTCAATGAAAAGCCGGTTGTTCCGTATTCAAATCCCGCGTTAAAATCGGCATTTGTCACATTATTATTAACTTCGTCGGTTATAATTTTATTTATTGGTTGTAAAAACTCTTTTGACAAATCCGTTTTAATAGGGATTAATTTACTTGGCGCCTCATATAATAAATTTTGAATTGATTCAGTTTTAAATGTACCATCAACATATATTAAATTTTTTAAATATTCTTCTTTTGTATCTCGTAATTGTACGGTTATTTTCTTTCTTATATATGTAGGAACATTTCCCGTTGTTTGTAATTCATTATATATAATATCTTTTACATAATTATCAAAAACATTTGATGCCTCTACAACGTACCATCTGTTGTGACTTTGGAAAATTCTCATGTTATAACTTGACAACAATAATATTAATTGATCTTTTGCATTAGAAATATCATAACCATTTATTTGCTCTTTTAAACCTGGCGGAAATGTTGTAAACTCCGGGAAATTAAATATTGTACTTCCAACAATTCTGTCGCGTTGAATGTCATTAATATAATAAACATCTAAACCTAAATCCAAATTTGACAATATTAAATCAATTCTTTCGGCATCATTATAATAAACACCGGGTGTTCCGTCGTATGTTTCCTTTAAAGGTGCTTGAAAATTACTTAATGTTCCTAAACCGTCAAATGCGTTAAATGTAACACCAAAAGGCGGTGAAATCATTTTTTCTTTGTAACGGTCAACAACTAAAAATCCGGACCAATATGCTTGCCAACTATAAACTTTATAATCGTCAAGTTGTGAAGTAACACAACTAATTGATTCAACAGTTCCGCCATCGTCATAAATACGACGTTCGTATTCAGTTGATAATGTTAGAAAATCAGCGATTTGACTTTCAACACAACCAATTGATTCGACTGTTCCAAAATCACCATAAACCCTATTTGAATAATTTTCCGCTTGTGTTTTTGCATAGTAAACAACAACCTTATATTCGCGTTCGTCAAACTTATAAAAATCGTCATATTGTACGTCATCGGTGACCATTAGTTGCAAAGTACATTTTGAACCAATAATGGGTTTATAAAAATCGTCTGAAGATTGCCACGATATTTGAACGGGATTTGAGCCACCAACCATTGGCAATACGTCACCGGTATAATCTTTTTTTAATATTTCAACTTTTTTTCCGTAACCTAAAACATCGGAAAATATTAATCGGTATTTAATCCCGTACGCCATAATTTTATTTTAATATATTCGACCGGCCGTTTCATTAGCGCGTTCAATTGCAATAAGTAAATCTTGACCGTCAACACGAACTGAACCCGTAACGTTAACGTTTCCGCCGCCACCAACGCCACCAATCATTCCTTGTAATTTGTTTAACGGCGCTATGACTTCGGGATTTGAACGTGCGCCTGGGTATTCACCAACTAATCCCATTGTTGGACCGCTAACAATACCACCGTCGGCAAACTTTGCAAAACTCCCACTAATTAAAGCGGTTGCGCCTGCAATCAATGCAGGTAAAACAAACGCCGCAGCCGGTCCAAAACTTTTTGCGGTTTGTGTTGCACCGGTGATTCCGTTCGACATTGCAACCTTTAAATTGTGTCCAACTATTTGTAATGCGTCTTTTGCTAATGTTCCAACAAATGCGCCCATTGCTGATTGTGCGCCGCCAAAAGCGTTTGTAATCGCACTTCCAATCGCGCCAAATGATGCGTCAACTTGTTGTCCAATTTTTTGCGCCAAATCTGTTGCCATTTGCATTGACATCATAAAATCCATAAAACGAACCTTTTTTTCCTCATAAACGGCCGCTTCGGCTTCGGCTTGCGCTTCGTCAAATGCCGCTTGTTGTTCGGCCGTCAATATTTGATGTTCGGCCGCTAAACGTCGCAATTCGTCAAATTTAGCTTGTATTCGTTGAATTTCTAACGCCTTTTGTTCTTCCTCACTTGCGTTTGTGGCGTCTGCAATTTGTTGTTTTAAATTCAACAATTGTTGTTGTTGGTTGCGTTCCTCGTTTAATTTGTCTTCTTCAATTTGTTTTTTGCGTTCTTTTTCTGCGTTGTCTATTTCTTTGACTTTTGCCGCTTTTGCAATAACTAACGCCAATCTTTGTTGTGATGATGTGCTTTCGTCTTTAATTAAAGCGTCATAATGCGCAATAGCATCCGCGCGTCTTTTCTTGTACGCTTCGCGGTCGTTTGTGACTAACGCATCATTTATTTGACTTTGTAATTGTTTAAGTTTATCCGCAGCCGCTTTCGCGTCTTCCGGATTTACAACCGGCGTAATGTCAACTGTAATTGGTTCTGTTCCAACTCCGGCGTCTGTTGTAGCGGTTTCAACGTCTTTTGATTCAAGTTCCGCTTGTTCTTTTAAAACAGATTTACGTTCTTTTAATAAAGCAATTTCGTTTGTCAAACGTTTGTTCATTGCTTTTTGAGCGCTTATCGAATAACGTCTTTTTCCTTCAATTGTATCTAAATACGCCAATTCTTCTTCAGCGGCCTTTAAACGGTCGTCAATTCCTTTTGTATCTAATTCCGCAACTGATGCCGCCGTCGCTTCTTTTTGCGCCTTTGTATAGCTATTTAAAGCCGTTACAACCAAAGCAATAGCGCCCGCAATTGCAATAATAGGGTTTGCAGCCATGGCCATTGTTAGAACTCTGAATCCTGTCGCGGCCATTGTTAGTATTGGTCCTAACGCCGAAAGTCCCGTCATTATTTTACCGAATATTATAAGCATCGGACCGGCCGCCGCTAAAATACCGGTTAATGATAAAATGATTTTTTGTGTTTGTGGCGATAAATTTTTAAAACTATCCGACAAACCTTTTATGAAATTAGACAATTTTGTAACCCCTTTAACAACCGCCGGCAAAATTATTTGTCCTATTTCCATTAAGGAATTTTTCATTGTCGCCATTCCTTTTGTAAATTGAAATGATGCCGATTTTGACGTCTTTTGAAACGCTTCATCAGTTGCACCGGTTGCCCTTGTCATTTCGTCAAACAATGCAATGTTATCATTCATTGAAGAACCTGTTAAATCAAGAACCCCTTTCCATGCTCTAACATTTGGCGCAATGTCTGTAAATTCTTGACCGGTCGCGTCTAAACCTTGTTTCAGCATTGACAACGTCCCCATTAAACCCTTTTCGGCTAATGTTTCTTTTAATGAATCGGACGTGAAACCCATTTTGTTAAATGCAGCCTCGGCGTCCGCCGTTGGTTTTGCAATTGTTGTTAAAATGGCGTTTAATTGTGTTGCACCGTTTGCCGCGTTTGTTCCTGTCTTTGACATTGCAGCCAATGCCGCACCGACTTGATCAAACCCAACGCCCATATTTGACGCAATAGGAATTACTCCGCCCATTGCACCGGCTAATTCAGACGCTTCTAATTTACCTAAACGAACCGCTGACGTCAAAACATCTGTTGCAGCCGTTGCACTTAAATTCTCCACGCCGTAGGCGTTCATCGCTGACGTTGCTAAATCTGCAATTGTCTTTGTTTCGCCTAATCCAACCGCCGACGCTTTTAAAGACGCGTTTAAAACGTCCATAGCTTCCGAACCTCTTAAACCGGCTGAAGTAATAAAAAACAACGCTTCACCGGCTTCATTTGCGCCTTTTCCTGTTTCTGTTGCCATTGTTTTGGCGGCTTCGCCCATTTTTGCAACTTCGTCCGCAGCAACGCCAACCAAAGATTCTATTTGCGACATTGACTTGTCAAAATCCAACGCCAATTTTGTAGCCGCAGCACCCGCCGCAACTATTGGCAAAGTTAATTGTGTTGACATTGAACGTCCAACGCTTTGCATTTTTTTTCCGAAAGCATTCATTTGTGAATTTGCGGAACTTAAAGCGTTTTTTAGTTTCGACGAATCGCCGGTAATGTTAATTTTAAGATTTGATTCGGCCATAAAGAATATTTTAAACAAAAATACAAAAAAAAAGACGCTTTTATTTTAGCGTCGTTTTCTTTGTCATTGATTTATATTTTAATTCAAACGCTTCCATTTGTTCGCGCGTTGACTTTGGTTTGTCACGTTCTTTTTTGCGTTTTTTGTCAACCGGCAATTCAAATAATTGTTCGGGTTTTATCATTTGTGATTTCTTTTGACAATTAACGTTGTGAATCATTGCTGCTAAATAGCGGGTTTGTTCCCAATTCAAATTTATATTGTTATGGTAATTTTCCGCTAATAGCGCATTTTCACGCCACGTTTGCCGCCAAAAATCGTTTGGTTGTACGCCTATTAAACCAATATAATAATCGGTTAAACTTTTGAATGTTATTTCTTTGACGGCTTCGGCTTTCCCGACGGTTTGGTTTCGCCGGTTAAACTATTTCCTAAAATTTTTGATTCCAACATTGTTTCAACAATGGCATTAATTTTATCCGGTTCTAAATCATCAAGCCATGTTCCAACCTTGAAAATATTGTAGTCAATTTCATTGCCTTGTTCTTGATCGTTTGCCAATACACCGGCGTAAACCAATGCACGCAAACCTTTGATTGAAATACCTTTTGTAAATACGTCGCCGATTTCGTGTAATGGAACGCCTAATTGCTCGGTAAATTCGGACCAAAAATTCATTGAAAAGTGAAGGGTTCTTTTTTTGCCACCGACATTGATGTCGATGTAACCTTTGTGTTTGTTTGCCATTTTAATATTTGTTTGTCGTTAATAATAAAAAAAAGCCACCGCCAAAAAATGACGGCGGCCAAAATAATAAACTTTTAAAGTTTTAGTTTGTTGATTTAGTGATTGCGCCGGTGATTGTAATTGAACCGCTATAAGTGACGGCCGCTTCCATTTCCGCTGACATTTCAACACTTGACAAAAACCCTTCTGCGGTATATATTTCGTCGCCGGTTTCAGCCGTTCCAAATACACAAGTTAATTGTGTTCGTGCCAATAAGAAATCAGCCATTTCAATTGCGTTTGATGTATCATCATAAGCGATCAAACCTTCAAATGATATTTCGCCGCCTTTTACGCCGCCGATATATTCAGAAAATCCGTTTGAATCTTTTGTTGTTGCTTCGGGTGTGTCCATTGACAAAGACATTGAACAACTTGTTGTGTGTCCAACTGTATCGCCCTCAATTGTTAAAATTAAATTTGTTCCGTTAAAAACTCCCGTAGTAGCCATATTTTTATATTTTAAAGTTTATTAAATTTTTTGTAAATATACGAAATAAATATTTTACTAATCGGCGCTATAACTAATTCCAAAAAATTGATGAACGCCTTGTCCTTCAACTTGAATTTCGTATTGTGACCAATCGGCGATTGCTGAATCGTCTGAATCAACCCAAAGAACGTCAATTGAATATTTGTCCGCTAAAACCGGCGCTTTTGTTTGGTTGCCGTCTTCGTCGTATTCGCCTTGTGTTACAACAATATTTCCCAATTTTACAATTGTGTTTTTGTGTGTTGGGTATTCGTTGCCGTCTTCGTCTGTTTCAACGCCTAAATCGTGGATTAAATCGTCCGCAATTGATTCGTTTTCAAATTCGTATTTTTTTACTTTCATTTTATTTTTATTTATTTACTCTTGTTTTTATTATAGGTGTATTTGTTACACTTGTGTTAATGCTTGTAATTCTTGGTCTGTTAGTGCGGTGTTGTAAACTCTTATGTCTTTTACATTTCCGTAGAAATCATCACCCCCATCGCCTTTGTCAAATGCTAATTTATCTAATCCAGTCGGCATAGTAGCAGATGTATCTGTTGCTACTTTAACACCATTTACCCAAAAAGCACAATCGTTTGTTTTGTATTTTATTGCTATCTTGTGATATTGAGATATAGAACTAACTGCCGTATTAACATTAAATTGAGCAACTCCCCCATCAGAAATATATGCGTACAAACTACTTTGATATAAACTTAAAGTAATCCTATCACTTAAACTTGAATCAGAAACGCTTATTGCCTTAAAATTGTTATCATCAGCCAAAGCACTTATCTCTGCATATAAAACACCCTCTGTTGAGTTTATTACTTGGTCATTGCCACTATTGTTACAAACATCAGCCAACCTCGTTACTGCTGAACCACCTTGTGTTGGGATGTAGCTTGTTGGGTAAGATACTAGTCCTTCTAGTTGAAAACCATAAACTGAAATATCAGCACCGCTAACACCAGCAATTCCCACAAAACTTGCATTTAATGTGGGAAAAGTATATGAAAACCTTTTCCATTCACTCGTAACTGCCCAAGCACTATTTACTGCACCACTGCCATTTGTAAAAAAACCAACATTTTGTGTGCCATTATCATTTCTTTTCGCATAACAAGATACAGTATATGTCGCTAATGATTGAGATGTGTTAGCAGCAAAACCATTAGCAGTAAATTGCAATCGTGTTCCGTTTAATGTTCCATCTGGGGATATTATATAATCTGCTGTTCTTGTTATATTGCTATTAACTCCCCAAGTAGAAAACCCATTGCTTTTAGTTTCTAAATTAGTCCGACTCGGTTCTAACAACAAAGCACCATTACTGTTATTTAAGTAATCTATTCGCGGAATTTTCTCTCCAACAATTTCAATTAAACCCTCTTTATTAACGCGCGTTGCGTTTCCTCTCCTTTCAAAAAGAAAGGGCAAAGGCTTGAAATTTCCGTTCTCATCGTTATATGCTAACGTTGATCCGTATTTTGTTGCCCATTGTCCGTTCCCAAATTTTAATGTGTTCGCCATGTCTATTGTATTGTGTATAATTGTGATTGTGCCATATCTTCAAAAGATGTCCAACTTGATAATTTTTCTAAATCCGAATCGCTTAAAGCGGTTGAATGGTATTGTATTTGTTTAGTTTTTCCGTAGAAATTGTCTCCACCAACTGCGTTATCAAAAGATAATTCATTTAACCCTACTGGTACATTTCCACTTGTATCTGTTATTAATTCATATCCATTTATCCATAAACTAAAATCGTTTTGCTTGTATTTAGCAAGTATCTTATTAAATGAAGATGCAGATGAAAGCGTTACAGTTGAAAAAACTTGGGCAGCACCATTAGATGTTATTAAATAAGTGAGTTGATTTATATCTGGACGATAATAAAAAGCAACTCTATTAGAAGTCAATCCATTACTTAAATTAATCCATCTGTAAGTATCGGCATCATCAGCCAAAGCAGCTATCTCTGCCATCAACACACCTTCTGAATCATTAAACGTAGCTGCGTTCCCAGAGTTATTGCAAGTTTCTGCCGCGCGAGTAGTAGGACTTCCGCTATTGGATTTGATATAGCTTGTTGGAAATGAACCAACTTCGAGCATTGCTCCCCATAAATAAATA
>VMHT01207881.1_pt1 | contig 11945 bp, 7 predicted proteins | sample 4693611 | NCBI WGS metagenome assembly VMHT01 (sample SAMN12280063, study PRJNA550983) | marine metagenome | isolation source: seawater sampled from same location over 5 years 0.02-0.2 micron viral filtrate | place: USA: collected off the coast of southern California halfway between the port... ...
CATATAAACCCCCCTAATTAAAGAGGGGCTTTTTGCTATTGCTACTATGTTAATCCTGCAATATTTACAGTCTCAATATCATTAGATACCATACTGTTTAACTGCATCTTAGTATAGTTTTGGTCTAAGTACATAACCTGATTTCTAATCATGTTAGAATAGCTGTCATTTGTTCCGTCACCCATTAACCATACTTGAGTGGCTAATACAGAATTACTCTGATAGGTAGCTCCATTTATGAAGGTCTGTTCATTAGCTCCATAAGCGACTCTAAATAAATTGCCATTTTTGTAGTCGGATAACCATTTTTTAGGGTCTGTAATCATTAATTTAATCTCAGCGTCTGTAGGCATAGGCTGATTATTTCTCAAGGTAGTACAAACCATACTAGCTACTTTACCGTGAAAGTTTCTATTAGAGCCACGTCCACCTACAGTGAAAGTCCCTCCGTAGTTTCTATCCATTCTCTCACCTGTTGAGCCGTTAGTCCACTGAGTCTCAGTTCCGTGAGTGTATGTGGCATTAAAACTGTCTGAAGATTGCATAAGTTTGATTTCAAAAGTTTCAGCTAAGTTTGCAGCAGTAGCATCGGATGCGCTTAAACGAGTTCCGTTGTGAGATATGTACACCCCATACCATTTATTTGTGCCTAAGCCGCCAATCTTACACTCATTAACCCCTGAGCCGTCACGTCCCCACCCAAAATAAAGGTTGCTAGAGGCGTCTAGTCTAAGGTAGATATTGTCATCGTTGACTCCACCCCCCTGATTCCAAATGTGTTGATTGCTATTGTGTCCGTCAATTTTAAATACTATTGCAGTAGCGAAAGGTCTAGAATAGAGGTTATCACTAGTGTAGCCTGTGGTTGTGTTAGCAGGTACTGTTGTAGTAATACCATCACAAGCTATAGGCATATAGTTAGAGCTAGTGCCCACTTGCTTAGCGTGCTCATTAGAGCCACTAAAATCTAAAGCCTTAGTCCAAGGTGTTAGAATTGTAATAGGCTCCTCAGGTATATCTATAATAGATAGCCCCGAAGTTGACAAAGTCATAGTACCGCCTGAGCGTGTAGCCACAACTAATGGCAGAGCTCCCGAAGGTGAGTGAGTTGGCTCATCAGATATAACAAGTCCTGAAACTTGATTCCTGTGTTTGGTCTGTAAATCGCTTAATGTAGCGGAGCGTAGTACGTGCAACTGAGTGCCGTCCCATTCTATAGCATAATTCCAATATGAAACAGATGCAGAACTTACAGTATTGTGATTAGCATTTATTAAGTCACCAACACTCATAGATGTTTTATGTTGACTTGAAGATATAGCCTCCCACCTCACAACAGCGTCAAAGTCTGCGTGTAAGTCGGGTGTATTACTCCAATTAGCGTTTGCGTCAGCAATACCAAAGAAAGCCTTAGATTCCGCTACATTATGGTCTAAGGGTAATACATTATCCTCTACCCAAGACGTAGGAACAACAACCCTCTTGTTTTGAGCTAAAGTTAAGTCGAGTCTAATAACAGAGCTATTATCAACAGTATAAGTGCCGTCTCCATTATCTGTAAAGCTACCCGCTATTTGAGTAAATCCACTAGGTAAGCTAGAAGGCGGTGTTAAGTTGGTTACTATTATATTTAAGTTACCTATACTAGAGCCATATGAGTTGGTTCTAACAACCTCTACAGCGTAAGTGTCAGACGGGTTAACTGAGTTGTCTCCTGTCACTTCAGGAGCCGTTCCTGAAATCATACCGCCACCATTAACAGTAAGACTCGAAGGTAGATTGTTTATAGTAGTTGTGTATCCTGTGTCTTGTGGCTGAGTTTGGTAGTTTACACTAGAGAGCTCATCTATAGTTAAATCATAGCCACTAAATGCGGTTGGAACTAAGTCTGAGTTGCTTAGAGAAGTTATTTCTGTGAATAAAACTGTCTGCCCACTAAAAACCATATTATAAGGAGCGTTAACTCCTGCCATCTGTCCGTTGTCAGGCATATACCAAGTCGTACCTGTTGGGTCGTCTACGTAGTTGTGTGTGTGCGTTACACCTTCAGATACTCCTGCTATAACTTCGTGATAATACTTAGCCTCTTCTTCTGTAGCAAATAAAGGATAGTGAAACACTCCGTCAGGGCTCTCAATATATCTGAAATGCATTGTAGGTGCTTCGGGCTCTAGTAAGTGTACCTTAGGTGCACTAAATACTCTAGCTGAAGTACTCTGAGATTTTATACCTAAGTGGTAAGAAGAGCCTTGAGGTATAGGATATCCACTTCTTGCGTGAACTACCCAAGTAGAGCCGCCTCTTAAAGTTTCAATAGAGATATATCCGTTTTCGTCAATACCACATCTTACTTTTATAGGGTTACCCGCTAGCCAATCTGATTGCTCATCAGTTCCGTTAAAGTTACTCCAACCTGCTCGCATTGAGTAAGTTGTGTTAGCTCCGTAGTTAGTCCAAGACCCGTTTGGTGTTGGATGAAACCAATGTGAAAATTGGAAACCATAATGTGCCGAGTTTATTGCTGCGTAATTTACAGGGTTAGCGTAGTTTACGTTCCCGCTGTATAATCCTGCGTCAAAACTCTCTTGAGTATGTATTAGTCCGAAGCCTATAGTTCCCTCTCCTCTAATATCAAAGGTATAGTATTCTCCTGCTTGGTCTATAGTAGCCACGGATTTTAAACCTGCATAGTTTGCATATCCTGTGCCATCGTAAGTAAAGATGTCGTCTCCTATAGGGTCTATAGCGTCAGCACCTTCTAGGGTGTATCCTGCATCTATTCCGTTAACATCAGCTACCATAGTAGAGTAAGGGTCTGAAATTACAACAGATTCAAATGCACCTACAGTAAACAACTCATTCAATACATTTATAACGTCATTTAAGCCTCCTACAGCGTCTGTTCCGTTAATGTCTACCATTGTGTGGTCTAGCTGTGTGAAAAGCGTTCTAGCGTCTTCTATTGACTTAATAGTGATTAGCCCGTCTCCTGTGTCTAGGGCTTTAATAGTATTAACTCCGTATTGATATCCGTTGTCGAGTATAATAGATGTACTTGTAGCGTCTAGCTTAAAGCTCACGTCTACTCCATTTAATGAAGTATCCACTACAGGGTTTACCGCAGCGGTTAGATTAGCTTGCTCGTTAATATAAGCTACTACGTCTGCTGTGGTATATCCTAAAGCAGATACTAAGTCTTCTCCTGCTTCGTTCTGTATCTTATCAGCTTTTTTTCTCTGAAATAACTTTCTGTCGTTTCCGTTCTCGTCTTGTCTGTCTGTTCTGTATATTATAATCCTACCTGCTTCGTCAGGCTTCTCTTCTGCGAAGATAGTGCCTAAGAATTTAGGCTCTATAGTTGAGCCGTCAAAAAAGATACACCCCTTTACTAAATCACCATATATTTTTACTGTTCCTTTTGCCATTTTTTTATTTTATTATTTGTTAATGTACCAAGTTAAAGCTCTTAATTTTAAAGTCCCTGCTACGTTAGACTTAATCTGAAATCTACATTTTCCTGCGTCTCCTACTCCGTTAGTGTCAATAGTGTCTCCTACAAAAAAAGATAGCATAGGCTCTGATACATAATCTATATCAGCTCCGTTAAACATAGATAAAGACACCTCTTCAATAGAGAAGTCTTCGCTAGGTATAGCTCCTGTGTGACGTTCAAATAGTAATCTAGATTCTAGCTGCCCTTCGTCATCTTCAGGCTCAAAAGACAAAGATGCTCTAAAGTTAGCAAAAGTCCTAAGGTCTAAGCCTTCTAGCTTAAAACATACAGGGTTAGAAGCTGAGCCGTCCCCTAAATGACCTATAGGCTGAGCATCAACCATCGCTTGAGGTCTGTAGTCAAAAGTACCTGCGGGGTTTACGCTTATCTCTACGTCTGTCCAAGTGTCAGTTCCGTCTACATCTATTTCTGTTATAGTAGCGTCTCCACCGAAGTAGAAGTCTGTTAATAGACCATAGTACCCTTGTATTTGGTTTCTTACTGAATCTATAAAATCCACTCCACCTACAACTTGACTATCGTTGGTTATAGTTGACGCTGAATTGTTGTTGTTAGTGCTTGAAGTTGTGTTGTCAGGAAATAAGTCCCCTCCATCATTTACTCCTGTAATCTCTCTAATTGGCATAAATTGTTATTTATATGTTAATATTATTTTTTATCTATTTTCTTAAGTTTAGATATAGCCCAATTAACCCCTGCTGAGCCACCCCAAGCATCCCACATAATACCGCCACAACCTTCGTTATAAGGTACATTTGCGTGTTGTTGGTGTCTTTTAAAAGATGCCATTCTAGATATAGTAGACCTAGATAGTTTTTCCCCTCTAGCTAATTGACCTGCTCTAGTCCACCCTACTTGAGTTCCACAACTCGAGCCGTTCTTTTCTTTGTATTCTAAGGCTCTCTTAGCGTTGTTCTTTGCAGCTTGAGGGTAATCGCTGTAAGTTTCTAGTTCTACTCCTGTAGCGTCTGCTAAAGCCTCTAATAAGGTCTCTAATTCTGTATTGTTTTCTATCTCTTCTAGTTCTACGTCAGATAGCTCGATTTCTTGGCTACTCATTTCAACATCCTTAACTAACTTATTAGCAAAAGTTCCTTCTATTGAGAATCCAAATACTTTGTCGTTTTTTACGTAGTTGTTCCAAACATCATTGTCGTCTACTTTCATAGATACCATCCAAGTACCTGAAGGTACATTTAAGCCGTATTTAGCAGACTTGTCAAACTTAGGGTCATCTACTAACCAAGATTCAAAGATAGTCATTCCTTCTAACGTCTCATTGTGTTCTAGAGTAGCGTTGTTTTGATTGCTATTTCTAAAAAATGCTTCAGCCGTTTTAGCTATAGTTTCTTTTGAGAAGTAAATATAGTAGTCTTCTTCTTCTCCTTTGCGAAAGATAGGCTTGTCAGGTATCAAAGCAGCACCCATTAGTATTTGCTTATCCTTACTTACTTCTGCCAACATTACAGGCTTTTCGTCTCCAAGTGCCACAAAGTCAGATTGTATAGCAGGATTCTCTACGATTGACAGGGCATTCACTCCGAAAAGTTCCTGCGTTTCGTCTATTAGCATTTCATATAATTTCATAATATCTCTTTATTTAAAAACAATATTTTAAGTATTTTATCCTATACTAGCTTCGTTCTCTGTATTGCGTGCTAGCTCTTGAGATGTAGTAATATCTTTGTCTACTACAAAGGCTCTCATTGGTCTGCTATTAACACCTTGTACCGTATCTGCGATTAAGTTAGCATCATTGGTAGTCTGTCCTATTACATTAAAATTTGGTGCTTGTGTAGCTGTAGCTCCACCTCTACCCGTTCCACCTAAACCCGAAGTAGCTTTTTTCATTTCTTTCTTACTCTTAGCCATATTCTTAATCATCATTCCTGCCTGTATAGCCATTAATGCTAAAGGTATAGCGTTAAAAGGAGGCCCTAGTTTAGCCGCGTTAGCAAAACCTACACCTATAGACGCCGACTGCTCAGCTCCCTTAATAGCTGTGCTAGTTAAACCCTCTTGAGCTTGTAACTTCATACTAGTAATATAAGCCTTCATCTTCATAACCATCTCAGCTAACATTAGACCTTGCTTAATCTTCAATAAAGCCTGCCCTATTTTACTCTCTTCTCCACTTGCTTGTATAGCCAAGTCTAACCCGTCAGATATAAGTTGTCTTTTATTTTCAAAGTCTACCCTGTCTCGTTCTGCCTTGTCTAGTCTATTTTTCTCGTCTAAAACGTTTTTTTCGTTATCATAAAACTCATCAATAGCCTTAATAGCTTCTTCTTTCTCTGTCTTCTCGAATTTAAGTAACTCTAGCTCAGCTAAGTGAGCTGCTTTTCTGTCATTTAGTGCTTGCTCAGGGTCTATAGACTCTACTCCGAATTGCTTAACAAAGTCTTGTAGTTTCTTAGCCTTGGCTTGGTCGTTTAGCTTCTCTTGAGCGTCCCTTTTTTTGTCATATATAGCATTGATAGCATCTTCTACTTTGTTGCGTTCATCTGAGTCTTTCATAACCCTCTTTAACTCAGCTATGTGTCTCTCTCTCTTACGCTCTATTTTCTCTAGTTCTGTCTTGTCGTCTGTGTCCTCTTTTAGTTTTTTAAGTTTAGCTAAGAAGGCTTTTTTAGCTTCTAACGCCTTAGCTGCTGCTTTTTGGTCTTCTGTCTGCTCTCCTTCTCTAAAATCCCCCATCACAGACTTCATAACACGGGCTTCGTTTTCTGATTTTACCTTGGCTTCATTAAGTATGTAGTCTAAATTTATCTTATCTGCCGCCTTGTCTAACTCTAAGGCTCTGTCCCTAAACTTCTTTTGCTCTTCTAAAGCCGCAGTGTGTCTAGCCTTTAATTGAGTACGCTCAGCTATTAAAACTTCTTTATCTACTACGCCCCCAATAAATGGAACGTCTGCCAAAGACAATAGCGCATCTATAGCAAATGTATCAAATTGTACGCCTAGCATATCTAGCTCGGCTCCTAGACTTTTAAACCAATTAGCCCCTTTATCAAAAGCCACACCAATTAGAGCAAAATCTCGTGATAGTGTCCTAAAGCCCTTTGTTAGCCCTTGTACTGAGATTGTAAATAATTGAACTGTGCCTCTAGCTATTTTAGATAATATACCGTTACCATCTTCTAGGCTTAATATAAATCCTTCCCAAGCACTACCTAGCTTGGTAACGTCTCCTGTAAGGTTATCTAGCTGAGCTTCTGCAGCCAACTTAGCGTATCCTTCAGCATTGTTATTTAAGCTATCTGTAAGTTTGTCTAGCTCAGCTGTATTTTCAGCTAATATAGTCAAAGCTCCATAAGCTCTATCTCCAACCAATTTTTGTGCTATAGCGAGCTTTTCAGATTCGCTAGACGCATTCTTTAACTTTTCTGATACAATCTCGAGAGACTGCCTGAAGTCTTTACCTGTCGCCTTAACAAGTTCTCCTATAACCTTGCGTAAGCTAGTTCCCGCCATTGAGCCCGATACTTGGTTATCTGCTAACACACCTAGAGCTGCGGTAGCCTCCTCTATGCTGACCTTCATTATTTTAGCTACAGGTGCCACATACTTCATCGATTCTTGAAACTTACCTATATCTAGCGTACTACTAGAAAAAGACAGCGCCATTACATCTGTGATTCTAGTCGTTTCTTCTGCCAACATTCCAAAACCTCGCATTGTACCCCCTGCCACCGCAGCAGCCGTAGCTAAATCTGTTTTAGTTGCTGCCGCCAAGTTTAACGTAGCTTCAGTAGCTCCTATTATTTCATTAGTAGTAAAACCTAGTTTTGCAAACTCTGTCTGTAATTTTACAACTTGTGTGGCTGTGAAGGCTGTTGAAGCACCAAGTCTCTTAGCGTCTTTCGCTAAAGCTGCAAAAATACTATCGTCTTTGTCTGCGCCGATTATAGCCTTAAGATTACTAATTTCTTTAGAGAACTCAGCCGACTTGCTTATTACTCCACCGATTCCCGCTACTAAAGAGCCTAGAGCTACTACAAAGAAACCTACTCCCGAGCTTAATAGTGCTGCAGTCATAGCTCTAATACCACCTGTAGCTAAGTTAGCTGAGGCTCCCACTCCTTTAAGTGAGCCTGATAGTCCTTTAGCCGCTACAGTACCCTTATTTAAGTCCTTAGACGCATTACTTGTTACGCTAATGTGTACTTTTCTAGTTTCTTTAGCCATTAGTATCTATTTTTATATTTGTATTTTAAGTATCTCTTTAGTTCAAACCAATTTTCAGGGTATTTATATAGTCCTTTAGCTATATCTATATTCCTAGTCTGTCTCTCTGTTTTCTCTAGTAAGAATAGTATTAATTCAATCATTGTAAGTCTTTATTTAAAAACATAGTATTGTTATTATAGTAGTATGTTAAAGTTATGTTAAAAACTTGTGTATGTCAAATATTTATTGTAACTTCTAACTTCGTTAGTGAGAAAGTTATTAAGCAAAAGTTTCTACTACATCTCCGCTACTACCTATAACGCTTCCTACCATATCTAAATTAATAGTACTACTAGGCAATATTAAGGCATTAGATATCTCTCCCGTAGAAGCGTCTACATAAGTAATATATACAGAATCTGTAGTACTTTCGTTCTCTATGCTTCTCGTGTCCGTAGTAAATTGCTCTAGTTTAGAGTTACCTACTAAGATTAAATCTAACTCGGTTACTCCCGACAAGTAATTAGTCTCTATAGCGTTAATATTATAGAATTTATTGCTTATTCTTAAAGTATCTGATAACTTAAGTAGTAAGAGCTTAGATTGTGGTATATGTGCCTTAAGTTTAACTTTTCTTTTGTCTTCGTCAAACATTAAAGCTGTAGTACCTCTATAAAAGCTATTCCAAAGTCCGTTACCATTCATAGTAAGGCCATAGCGATACTCTGAGAGCTCTTCTCCGAAATATAGTCCTACATCACTATAAACACCTACAGGGCTATTCTGACCCCTTTGATGCACGTTAGACGGCATAGTATACACGCTACTAGAGCTAGCTGTTAAGTCACCATAAAAAGCTATTTGAGATACGCTGCCTGTCGTAGTGTCAGGTGTACATATATAAGTAAACATAGGCTTTATAGATTGCTCAGTACCTCCTGTATCGCTAAACAATGCATAACATACTCTGAAGTCTGAATTATCGTCTAAGTCATCTATAGGCTCCAAAGGTGTTCTCTGATTCTTTATATCTAGCTTATAAGTGCTACCTGATAGCTTAACTCCTGCACTACCTATTAAGTCATATTTAATCTCTCCGTAGTTTCTACCATTTACAGCTTTATATCCTTGCTCTAGAGCTAGCTGAGGCTCTTCAAAGCCCATTAATAAACTAGAGTATAGATTAGGCCTATTAACATCGTACCCGCTTACATCTACATATTCTGTAAAATCTTTTACCTCTCCTTGACTCATAAAGTAGTCATAGTGTTTAGTAGATATATTTAGGTTATCGTCTACCTCAGCTACTATATTAAACATCTTAAAGATAGAGCTTAAGAGTTCCATAATACTCATATCAGGTAGATTATTTTGCACGCTGTAAGTTCCTATAGTACCTGTAGAAGCTGAAGCCGTTAAAACGAATAAACTCTTATAAACCCATCTCTTAAATGTTATAGTCCCTAAAATTTCGTATTCCCTGTCATATTGTTTAAGACGCACCAATATACTAGCAGAGTTACTTACATCTGTGTCTACCTCAACTTGAAATATACGGTCAGTATAATCTCCGTATACTATAAGCTCTTCTGTGTACTCTCCCGAAGTACTAACCTCTCTAACAACGTTACTTCCTAATCTTAATTTAATAGTAACGTCTCCTGTGAAAGTACCCTTTACAGACACCTTATAAAACCTGTCTCTACCTAATAAAGCGGTCTCTTCTGAAGCGCTAAATACAAAGCCATTAGTTACAGGTGTAAAGTCATTACTAGAACTACCGCCATAAGCAAAGCCTGTAGCTATAGCTGTTAGCTCTTCTCCTGTTCTTTCTTTATCTATTTGATGCAGCCAAAGGTACAAATCTCTAATATAATCAGCTTGAAGTATCCCTGTGAAGTTAAAGCCGTATTTGTTCTCTATTTTATCTAGAATAGCCCCTACAGATAAAGCCCCTACGATATCCTGTTCTCTTATGCCGTAGTCTTCTGCTGCGGTAGAGCTTGAGTAAGCTATATTTCTAGCCCCCTCTATTCCTAAGCTCCTAGTCCCACTATCTGCTAAAAATCTCTCTTTTCTACTAGCCAAAGGGAACATTAAATCTCTCTTGGTAGTGTTTTGTATTTCAGAGATAAAGTCAAAGCTGTTGTCATTTAAGCTAGTGAAATCTAGCTCATTAATCTTGTCTTTACCAATCTGTCTAGACAGCTCAGATAGTTTACCTATAAAAGTTACTTTGTAGTGTATAGCTAAGCCACCTCTTACACGTGCCCCATCTATTCTAACATTACCTACCTTATATACGCTGTTATTCATTAATATCTTAGCAGGTATTAACTCTCTAGAGTCTACGCTGTTTTGTATATCGATGTTATAGTAGTGTTTAAATACCTTGTTATTTTGCTTACTAGCAGGTAGAGTAAAACTCCTAGAAAAATCTGTAAATAGTTTCTTAGGGTCGTTCATATCTTTAACAACAGACTTAATAGAGATGCCTTCGTCTGCAAACATATCTAAAACTTCTAAATTGTCTCCTACTACTATCTTAATTGGTACATTCATTATCTTATAGTATTAATGTAGTCTCTAGCTACCTCTATTGTAAAAGTGTATTGTATTAGTTTGTCGTTTAAGTGATTCTTTTTAGATATCTTCTTATCTATTATAGTTACAGGAATTAAGCTACTAGATACGTGAGCTATTGATGCCCATACGTACTCACTTAAAATAAGCTCTTCTAACTGCTTTACATAGTATTCGTTAATGTAATCAGTATTGATAGTAAAAGATTGCTTAGAAGCCTTTACAATCTTTCTAGATGAGTGTTCTACATTGTAAGTACTTAGTGAGCCATAATTAACTACGTTTCTTTTAAACGACTCAGAAGTAGACTCTATATTTTCAGTATGCTTAAGAGTAAAAGCAAAAGAATTTTTACCTCCGTATTTGTTAACATAATTTAACATAACAGGACGCTGTAGGCTTGCGTTATAGTACGTTGGTGGTGTATATGTTAGTGAATCTTCAGATATCGGGGTGTTGTACTTATTACAGCTGAATAAGTCGTGGTATATAGTTGTAGTAGCTCCGTTTAAATCTAAGTCTATGCTAGTTACTGTGTCGGGCATTACAAAGGTCTTAACGATGTTTTGAGAGACCCCCTGCATAACAGGCGTAAAAGTGAAGTTTACCGAGCTACCATCTGAGCTGTTTTCTGTGACTTTCCAATCCGTGTAATTAGTTGCGTTAGTCATAACTTGACATATAGAAGTCTCCCCTACAGCTCCTGCCACCCTATAGTTTCCATACATATCGACAGGTAGCATAACAAAGCTATCTGTGAAAGACGCTCCACTTACTTGAACTCCTTCGGTGTGTATTGTGTAACCTTCTGTAGCTAAATAAGTCTCTATAGTCGCAGCTGATAGCGTAAAGTCATTAACCTCAACTTCTACCCAAACCGTATTGGTAGCATAAATAGAGTCGCCTTGAGTGATATAGTCCCTTACTAGCTCAGATATCTCAAATATCGCCTTACCATCCACAGATTCCTTCTCGAGTACATAAGTGGCGTCTGTAGGTCTCTCTAATAATACAGTGCCCGTCCAAATCCTCATATTTAGTTGTACTATAGGCTCTGAGGTTGTTTTCTCTACATAAAACGGACTTCTTACGTTAATTTGTCTATATTGTGCCATTACTTTCTTATTTGTTTAGCCTTTTGAGCTTTTTTTAATTGTTTTTCTATTTTGTTAGCGAAGTTAAGCGCTATATCGTCTGCTATTGCTTTGTGGTATTCCATCCACATACTCTTATTTCGTTTCTGTAAAGGCTTAGTAAAGAAGTGAGAGGCTTTAATACCCTTCTCATATATTGACCTAGCTATAATAAAAGCTAATCTGTCAGATATACCCTTCTTTTTACACCATCTTTTAATAGGGCCCACAGGTACACTCTTTTTACCATTCCTAAACTTATTAGGGCTATTCCTATTCTCTATATAGTTACTTTTAGAGCCCCTTACACCTTCGTCTATAAACTTACCATAGTTAGCCATTTCAAACGTCAGAGAAGGCATTTGAGAGCCTCCTGTGAAGCGTCCTTTAATACTCCTATTCATTTTAGCGGTTACATAGCCCTTTATAGAGCCGTGTAGCTTACCCGAGCCTTTATAAGATTGCTTCTTACCTCTGACCATTCTACCCTTAGATAGATTGCGTTTGGATTGAGATACAACGTACTTCTTATAACGCTCTAAGAC
>VMHT01169321.1_pt1 | contig 11943 bp, 17 predicted proteins | sample 4693611 | NCBI WGS metagenome assembly VMHT01 (sample SAMN12280063, study PRJNA550983) | marine metagenome | isolation source: seawater sampled from same location over 5 years 0.02-0.2 micron viral filtrate | place: USA: collected off the coast of southern California halfway between the port... ...
AGGCTCTAAGCTAAGATGGGTTCATAAGCGTAATGATACTTACTATGAGTTATTACAATAACCTTTGGGTATAACCATTAGGTACTTAGAGGACTCAGGGAAATTTGTTCGGGGTTTCCACCAAGGACCTATGAGGACCTCCGAGGCCTATGGGACAGTAGAGTAGCCACAGCGCCCGCACCCCTGTGCTGGAATCTGTAGTCAGTCTGGCTATGGCCCCTATAGTAGTAATAGAGTTGGTGGTAAAATTTCCCTTGGTGTGGCGCGCTGATTCAAAAAATTTCCAAGGCGGAACTTGACTGAACTAAAATTTCCTAGATGAAACTATTGAGGCTTTTAGACTATAACAACTAAATAGAACTAACATGAAAGTAGGAGATAGCCATCGCACAAATCCACTCAGCCACAAACCAGGCGGAGACGAAGTTAGGATTACATTTGTTAACGGGAAATATAGAGACTATGATAAAGTGAAATACCCTCAAGCATTTATAGAAAAATGCTTCGACCTGGATGATAGCATTCTAGAGGCTAAGGTTCTACCGGATGGTAAAGTGATTACAAACAAAAAATCATTTGAATACATTAACTTTAAGAAAGGAAAGAATGCTAGCAAATAAACTAACCAATGAGCAAGTCTCGGCGATCGCGGATCGTTTAGATAATGTCGTCGGCAATCACTTTCATGACTCAGTAGTTACAGCACTGCATGCCGTAGGCTGGGATGGCTGGGGAGAAGAGGGTATTAGTGATGAGGATGTTTACCGTGTTAAAATAGAATTGGCACTAGGCTATCTAAAAGAATACCAAGACTTCTATGATAAAAAACATGGCAATGAATAGTATGGATCAGGTGTTTAAAATTAAGAAGACTCTAATTAATATAGAGGTATCAGTCTTTATGAATGATGGTCTAGGTCAAGTGGCTTACTGGCCAAATAGACAAGAGGCTGAAAGAATGTGTATAATATTAAACGCTAATTCAGATAGTAATTGTAAATACACAGTCTATAGTGGTAGAACACAAGACGAAGATGAATTTGGAAATGTACACAGAAATAATAGATAATACCGAGAACAACAAGGCACCACTCATTTATATTATAGAGATTGGTCGGCCAGAAGATGAGTATTACAAATTCTATATTGGTAAGTCTTCAGCCGGACATAATAGACCGCTTAAGAAATACCCGAAGTCAGTTCGTAACTTTGAGAACGGCAGATATAGAAAGACATATAAAGGTGGCGAGGTAATAGGCACTCGTCCAGCATGGAGGGATAACGTACATCCTATTCTATCAGAAGCAAAGAAAATGGGGTGGCCAATTAAGGTTACTCTAGAACCTATTAAGGAAGAGGAGTTGGATAGCGCTGAAGAGAATAAGATATTTGAAATGGTATCTAAATGGGGATCAGACAAGGCACTTAATATTCAACTACTTAAAGCAGGAGGAGAAACAAAAGAACATAAAAAAACAAAAAATATGAATATAGCTCTAATTGCACATGATAATAAAAAAGCTGACATGGTGGCTTTTGTTTCTAAGAGATTACCATTCTTTAATAGAGAAGATGTGATGATTGTTACTACAGGAACTACTGGCAAACATGTTAAACATGCAGGAGTTAAGAATTTAGAAACTGTATTGAGTGGACCATTAGGTGGTGACGCGCAGATTGCCGCAATGGTAGTTGACGGTAAAATAGATCTAGTTATTTTCATGAGAGATCCGTTAGACAAACACCCTCACGACGTAGATATTAGTATGTTGATGAGATTATGTGATGTTCATAACATACCACTAGCGACCAACTACAAAACAGCCAGTTATTTAGTAAAATATTTAAAAACAAAATGAATAAAGAACAATTTTTATACAAGTATTTGAATTCTTACGCTCCGGTAGCACAAGAAGGAGAGGGCCAAGATGTTTGGCAAGACTATATTGCAGATTTCTGTAGTGAAACTAAACAAGATGCCTATGGTACTTGCTATGGTTTTATTCCAGGTAGCACTGGATCTAGAAAACACTCTAATAAAGTAGTAATTGAAGCTCATTGTGATGAAATTGCTTGGATTATTACTAATATTGAGAAAGATGGAATGATTAGAGTTAGAAAACACGGTGGCAGTGATAATATGATAGCTCCAAGTAAGACTGTTTTAATCCATACTCATGATGGTAGAAAAGTACCAGGAGTTTTCGGTTGGCCAGCAATTCATACTAGAGCTAAAAGAAAAGACTTAGGCTATGCCGATCATGAATTATGGGTGGATTGCGGATTTGATAGCTTGGAAGCGGTAAATGAAGCTGGAGTTGAGATTGGATGTCTAATTACATTTGATGATATTCTACAAGAGATGGGTGATTACTATGTAGGTAAAGCTTTAGACAACAAAATTGGCGGATATATTATTGCCGAAGTAACAAGAAGGCTACACGACCGCTCAATTGGCTTACCTTATGACTTATATGTAGTAAATTCAGTACAAGAAGAGGTTGGACTATTTGGCGCGAAGAAAATAGCTAAAGAATTACAAGCCGATCTAGCCTTGGTCACAGATGTTTGTCATAATACCGCAACTCCTAAAATGGATGAAGCAAAACATGGGCCAGTTGAAGGTGGTAAAGGTCCATCCCTAGAATATGCTAGTCAAAACCATAGAGGTATTTTAAATATGCTAAAAGAAGTGGCGGCAGATAAAGAAATTCCACTACAACATCACGTTGGTAGTTATGGAAATGATACGGTAGCTTTCTTTTTAGAGAATACACCTACAGCAATACTTGGTATGCCACTTAAGTATATGCATTCCACAGTTGAAATGGCACATAAAAAAGATGTTGAAACTTGTATTGAATTATACATAGAATTCTTAAAAGCTTTAACACCAGAAAAAATTGACGAAATAAATAAGAGAAATGGCAGATAAAAAAGAAACAACTACAACAATTGAGATGAAATGGACATGGGTAGCTCACATGGCTTCTCTAATTAGATTCATTGAACAAGGTAACGATGACAATAGACAATTTGCATTTGATGAACTAATGAAACTTGCAGCTCAATTAGATATTACTAATCCTATTCAAAAAGAAAATGAAAAAGTCAAAGCTAAGTAAAAGAAGAACTGCAGCACAATACAAGAATTTAAAATGTCAGAACTCTGACTTAGAAACTTCTAAGTATGTAAAGTTTGCTCCACTTGATGGACCATGTACAGAAGTTGTAAATGTACCTGATGAAGTAACTAGAGTTTTATGCTATAAATGTACTAGCAGATCTGCTAGCGGAAAGTAATTACTTTTTATCTTTAAGTTCTTTTAGCTTTTCAGCGTCTTTCTTAGAACGTCTTTCAGAAGCGTAATTAGCAGCAGACCAAAACTTTTCTAAACCAGGAATTTGTTCTTCAAGTTCTCTATATCTGTCATACAATCTTAATACTTGAAAACAAGGTACAGTATTCTTAAAGTCTACTTTACCTTTTTTAGTTTGATATGCTGAATGCCCGAGGTTTTGGATTCTACCTCTCTCTTGGTATAAGTCATCAATAGAAAATCCAGCTATTTGATCGAATTGCCCTCTGGTTAAGTCAATTACTCTACCAGTATTTTTATGTTGTAAATACCAGTGACTTGTAGAAGATTTGATACCTTTATATTCAAACTCTAATTCATTCATACATCTTAACCAATACATGCCTTCATATCCATCTAAAACGTAAAACATAAATTGAGTTACAGGATAACAACGACCAAACGGGAAACCAATATCCATTCCCTTCTTTTCTAACTTCTGCATTTCTAAGAAACGCTCTCTGTTATATTGACCTTGAGACTTATACTTTATTCTCTCTTTAGTCTTAGGATCGATCTTGTATCTTTGTTTATCTAAATGTGGATCGCCTTCATCTAACTCTTCAAATAGATCTTCATTCTCTTTAAAGAATTTAAGATACTTCTCATAACCTGCATTATCGCATTTAGTCTCAACTTTCTTTGGGTCTTTATACTTACCTTCAGGGTCCATTGGATGTGGTTGCTTTTCAGCAGCCTCTCTTAAGCGCTTATTCATCGCTCTTTCAAAATCATGTCTAATCCAAGTCATTGTTTGATAATCCTAATTTAATATTAATCCATTCTCCTTCGAAGTATAATTGGTGAATATTACGTTCTTCATCTCGTCTTCTATATTCGTCAACGTAAATCCAATTATCTTTCATGAGTATCTTTGTTTAAATATATATCCAGTTTTATTTTGCAGGTCAACCATATCTTCATGGAAAAATACTCGCGTCCCTTCTATCGGCCAAAAGAAGTAGCCTCCATTCGCTACGAGGGACTGGTAACCGTTTGAGAAGTAAATCATTTCTCTCTCCTCATCGAACCAGTATTCAAACTGTTTCATAAATAATATTTATTGTACTTTTATATGAAACTTTGTTTATATTCTGGATAGAATAAATATACCTACTAATTAAATGCGCAGTACTAAATGGAACTAATAAAACATATTGGAAAAACTCCAATGGTTAAAATAAGCAATGGCCTATACGCCAAAGCAGAATTACTTAATCCAACTGGGTCAATAAAAGATAGACCTGCAAGTTGGATTCTTTCTTTTGGAGGATTAAAAGATCAAACCACAATATGTGAAGCTACCTCTGGAAATATGGGTGTTAGCTTTGCTTGGTTAGCAGCAAGCATGGGACTAAACTGTGTGATTGTTATGCCAGACAATATGTCTGAAGAAAGAAAGAAAACCCTAGAATATTATGGAGCTAAACTAATAGAAGTTGAAGCAGGTAACTTTGATAGAGCCATAGAAATTAGAGATGAACTATGTGAACAAAATGACTGGTTTAACTGCAATCAATTTCACAACAAGTGGAATATCGAATCTCATTTTATGACTACTGGAGTTGAAATACTTGATTGGGCTAAACAAGAGGATAAGTCTATCTCGGCTGTGGTTACTGGAACTGGAACTGGTGGAACCCTAATGGGATGTCATAAAAGATTAAAGCCAGAATTTCCAATGTTAAAGATGGTTGCTGTAGAACCAGCAGAAAGTGCAGTTATGTCAGGTGGAGAACCTGGAGTGCATGGGATTCAAGGTATTGGAGATGGTTCTAAGTTCTTAGTTGAAATGGATTGTGTAGATAGTATTTTTGTTATATCTACAGAAGATGCAAAAGCACGAGCAAGAGAACTAGCAAAGTCACATGGCCTATTTGTTGGTATCTCTGCTGGTGCGAATATTTTAGCAGCAGAAAGATTCATTGAAAAATATACTCCAAATGGAGATGTAGTTACATTCCTCTGTGATAGAGGCGATAGATACTTTAGTTGCTTATGAACAACTTAGATAAACAATATCAGGATTTGTTAGATGACATCCTACACAATGGTGTATTAAAGGATGATAGGACTGGTACAGGAACTTATTCTGTATTCGGCAGACAAATTCGTCACAACATGAAAGATGGTTTTCCTCTACTAACCACAAAGAAGATGGCATGGAAAACTTTAATCACAGAACTGCTTTGGTTTTTAAAGGGCGATACTCATATTAAATTCTTATTAGATCATAATTGCCATATATGGGATGGCGATGCTTACAAGGCATATAGAAAATCTGTAGAAACACATTATGAAAAAGGTGGTGATGTTGCAGATAAAAAACAATTTATTGAAGAAGTTAAAAGAGGCCAAGATAAAGACTGGGGAGAACTAGGTCCTGTCTATGGTAAACAATGGAGAGGTTGGTTTAATTATGATGATAATATAGATCCTGTTTTTGTTGACCAGATTCAGAATCTTATTGACGGCATAAAAGAAAATCCAGATTCTAGAAGACACATGGTTAATGCATGGAATGTAGGAGACCTAAATAAAATGGTTTTACCACCATGCCACTATGGCTTTCAGTGCTATGTTAGAGATGGTAAATATCTTTCACTAATGTGGAACCAAAGATCAGTAGATACATTCTTAGGTCTTCCGTTTAACATTGCCTCGTATGGTTTATTGCTTATGATGATTGCAAAAGAATGCGACTTAATTCCAGATGAACTAATTGGAAACTTTGGAGATGTACATTTATATAAGAATCATGTAGAGCAAGCGATCGAACAAATAAAGAGAGAACCTTATACTTTACCAGATGTTGCAATTAAATCAAATATTAATTTTAAGGCAGCAATAAAAAGAGATTTAGATAAAATTATATGGGAAGACTTTGTTCTTTTAGGTTATCAATACCACCCAACAATTAAAGCACCGCTTTCAAACTAAACTTAATGAAATTCAAAAAACTAACAGGGGCTCCACAATTTGAATTAGCACCATACGTCAAAGAATACTTAGATAAACATAAGTACCATGATATTAAAATGTACATGGGCTGTGATTCCCAAACAAGAAATGGCAAAACCACTTATGCCACAACATTAGTATTTCATGTATCTTCTACTGGATGTCATGTTATCTATAAAAAAGAAGTTCTGCATGAAATAAAAGATATGTGGACTAGACTTTGGATGGAGTGTGAAAAATCAGTTGAGGTAGCTTTGTATCTAAGAGAGAATGGTATTGAGATAGATACTATAGATTTGGATTACAATATTGACCCAACTAAAAAATCAAACAAGTTGGTGAAAGCAGCAGTAGGTTATGTGACTGGATTTGGATTTAAAGCCAGGTATAAGCCGGATTTACTTCCAGGAGTTTACGCTGCAGATAACATTGCAAACTAATAAACAATTAACTTAATTAGTATATAATACTTGTATTAACAAAACAATTAGAATATGTCGATAGCAGACGGATACGATAGCGAAAAAGGTAAAAGATTTCCAGCAAAGAAAAAAGCAACACCATTCTTAGATGAATTTGGTGAAGACTTAACTAAAGCTGCACAAGAAGGAAAGCTAGACCCTATTATTGGTAGAGATAGAGAGATCTACAGAATATGTCAGATTCTTGCAAGACGTAAGAAGAACAATCCTATTATTCTTGGAGATCCAGGTGTAGGTAAGACTGCTATTGTAGAAGCTATTGCACAGAGAATTGTAAATAAGAAAGTTGCTAGAGTACTTTTAAATAAAAGACTAATCTCTTTAAATATGACAACCATCGTTGCTGGTACAAAGTATCGTGGTGAATTTGAAGAGAGAATGAAGAACATTGTAGAAGAGCTTAAGATGGCAGAAGATGTAATAGTCTTTATTGATGAATTACATACTATCGTTGGGGCTGGTGGAGTTAGCGGAGCACTTGATGCTTCAAATATTTTAAAACCAGCATTAGCCAGAGGCTCAGTACAATGTATTGGTGCAACTACACTTGATGAATATAGAGAAAGTATAGAAGATGATGGAGCGTTAACCAGACGATTCTCAGAGGTGTTCATTGAAGCGCCAACAGTAGAAGATTCAATCGAAATACTTACAAGAATTAAAGAGAAGTATGAAGAACACCATTCAGTAGAATATAGTTCAGAAGCTATCGAGGCTTGTGTAAGGATGTCTGAAAGATACATTAAACAGAGAGAATTACCAGATAAAGCTATCGACCTAATGGACGAAGCAGGTGCAAGAACTCACTTATTAGAAGTGAAAGTGCCTGCTAGAATTAAGCAGCTTGAAAAAGAGTGCGAAGACACTAAAATCAAAAAGAAACAAGCTGTAGAAAAACAAGACTATGAAGTTGCCGCTGCACTTAGAGATGAACAAATTAGTTTAGAAGCTAAAGTCTTAGAAGAGACTGAAAAATGGGAGTCAAACCTAAAGACTAAAAAGAGAAAGGTAACTATTGATGATATTGCAGAAACTGTATCAATGGCAACTGGAATTCCAGTTACAAGATTAGGTGCTGATGATATGAAGATGATTAAGCAAATGGCTGATTATATTAAAGAGTCTATTATAGGCCAGGATAAAGCTGTAAACGCTTTGGCTAAAGTAATTAAAAGATCTAGAACTGGAGTTGCATCTTCAAAGCAACCTACTGGTTCATTCATGTTCTTAGGTCCAACTGGAGTTGGTAAAACAGAAACTGTAAAGGCTTTAGCAGAATATATGTTCGGAGATACTGACGCAATGATTAGAATTGACATGTCAGAGTATCAAGAGAAGTTTACAGTATCGAGACTAGTAGGAGCGCCTCCAGGATATGTAGGACATGATGATGGTGGACAATTAACTGAAGCAGTAAGACGTAAACCATATTCAGTAGTCTTATTTGATGAGGTTGAAAAAGCACACCCAGATATTTTTAATACTTTACTTCAAGTTCTTGACGAAGGTAGATTAACAGATTCTAATGGTAGAACAGTAGACTTTACAAATACAATTATTGTAATGACTTCTAATGTTGGTGCAAGAAAGCTTGCAGACTTTGGAACCGGTATTGGATTCTCTACCTCATCTTCAATGTTAGAAGAACAAGCTAAGATGGATGGTATTATTAAGAAAGAACTTAAGAATAAATTTAGCCCAGAATTCTTAAACAGATTAGATGACATTGTTTTATTTGACCAGCTTCAAGCAGATGATGTAATTAAAATCGTAGATATTGAATTAAATAAATTTATCTCGAGAATGGGTAGACAAGGCTACACATTTAAGTTTAATAAGAACGCAAAAGAGTTTCTAGCTAAAGAAGGTTATGACCAGGCTTATGGTGCAAGGCCAATTAAAAGGGCAATCCAAAAATATGTTGAAGACGCTGTAGCAGATGCAATCTTAGATGGAGTATTAGAAGGAGGTAAAACCTACACAGTCTCTAAAGATAAAAAAGAGGATAAACTTATTATTAAGTAAAGTTCTTAATAAAAGCCAGATACATAATCTAATAATATAAAACAAACATCATTATTAGATGGCAAAGTATTTTAAATGGAATCCAGACAGGAGAGCCGACAGCACATACTCAGGTGCACTTACTAAAAGATTTAATAAATTAGACAGCAAGCCAAATAGGCCAACGTCAATTTCAGAGTACTATAAAGTTGACCAGCCTAATGGAGAAAGCTCTACGTTAATACTCCAGAATAAATTTACAGAGAAACCTTTAATATATGGTCCAATGCTCGATGAGAATTTTGTTACAGAGATGCATAAGTTTACTAATAATTCTGCTAAAAGAAATCATTGTTTGTCTGAATGGGTTTGCATGAGAGGTGGAAGTGCAAGATTTACAATGCCATTAGGAGGTTACCTTTGGAAAATTCCTGCAGGCAAAGATATTAGAGCAGCTGTCATATATCAATCAAGCGCATCAGCCCCTTTTGGTGGAAATTTGACGGCTAATGCTGGTGAAGTATTCTTCGCAACAGAAACAAACGCAAACACAAAAGCTAAAAGAACACCATTACATGTAATGAGAGATGGTGATACTGGTAGCATGGTTCCTGCTTCTTTAAAAGGAACTCAGTTCGGGTTTTATACTTCTAGATATAGTGGATCTATTATTACAATATACACTTTTCATGACGCTACTAAAATTACCTATGGTGAAACTGGTAGTAATTCCGGTGGTTTCGATAATATTTTTCAACAACCAGTAGCGAAATATGATGCTGGCGAAATACAAACCCTAACGCTATCAACCGATACTACTAGAGTTTTCCTTCAATCAACACATGATATTCTTGTTTCTGTAACACAAACAGATGGTGGAGATAAAATGATGGTACCTCCTGCAAGTCAATATATGTACACTAGGAGGGTGGGTACTAGAGGTGAATTTACAACAGGTTCTAATGCAACACATTTTAACGGTATGGTTGCATATAGTACAAACTCAGGTGAGAAAGTATGGTCTGTTGAAATAGGTGATGGTGCTGGTGGAGACTGTACATTAGGATTAGGTGTTGAATTCTTAGCAAATACATTTACATACGGAGGTGAATTATCTGACTTTGCTATTATAGCTCCATTTGGGCAAACTAACGTTACGGTTAAATACCATAGTAAAGAAACTAACTTAGAAGCATGGTCGCTGCTTAAATCGTTTACTATAGGTACTAACCTTAACACTCCTGTAAGACCGGCTGGACTGTTTTTAGATGGTGATGGTAACGAAGGAGATTCACATTCTGACTATAATGATGGTGGGGGTAGTGACGTGGCTCATTTTGCAAATGATGCATCTATGTGGTGGTTTGAGTCTGATAAACCAGTTTATATTTGTATTAACTCAGTGGGTACAGACGAAGAAAGTTTATTAGGTTGGATGCGTAGGTCCTCAAGAAATGATACGTGGCTTTCTTCTGCAACTAATATTAAAGACTATATCATAACCCCAGACGAAGATTTATTTCTAGTAGAGTAGTAAACCTTTTTTCTTTTTCTCATATAACTTACATAAGTTATTAAAAATTGAATATATGAGTTTTTCAAACACATTTAAAAACATAATCAATCATATCGAAGAACAAAACCAATCTGCAGATCCAAGAGGTCTAAAGGTAAAGGAGTCTATTCTTTCGAGTTTTATGATTAGCCCTGCAACTCCAATCGCTAACTTTGAAAAGAGAAAGTTTAATTGGAAATACTTAGCAGGAGAATTAGCATGGTATTTAAAGAAGAATAGAGATGTAGACTTTATTGGTGCATTCTCTAATTTCTGGGGTACATTAACTAATCCAGATTCAAATGAGATTAATTCTAACTATGGTTCTTTAGTTTTTAACAAAGAACAATTTGGTTGGGTTGTCGATTCACTTGTTGCTGATAAAAACAGTAGACAGGCTATTATGTTCTTTAATCAACCTAAATTTCAGTTTAAAGATAATAAAGATTTTGTTTGTACAATGTACGCTAACTTCTTTATTAGAGATAACAAATTAAATATGAAGATTCAAATGAGATCTAATGATATATTCTATGGTCTTACATTTGATGCACCGTTCTTTGCATTCTTGCAACAATCGGTCCATATTAAATTATTGGAAACATATCCAGAATTAGAGTTAGGACAATACTACCACTTCGCAGATAACTTACATTTCTATGAAAGACATTTTGACTTAGCTAAATCAATACAAGAAGAAAAGATAGACAACGAGGCAGAGAATACATTCGTTCTTAAAGAAAAGTTTATTGAATATGACGGTGAAAAGGTTTTCTTAACAGAAGCAGCAGAGCAATTCTGTAGATCAGTTTATGAAACTATTAATGAAGATAAAACTTTATCTTTAGATCGAGAAGGTTACAAAAAACTTCTAGGCGAATATTTCGTATTATCAAATGGGTAAGGTTCCTAAAATACACATCGACCCTAATAAGATTATGAGGGAAGATATAGATAAAGTCTTAATGTCTAAGTACGATATTTTCTATAGACGAATAGTAGAATTTGTATTAGATAAAATTGAAGGTGCTGTAAACACGGATGAGATATTAGCTATCCTAGTTGATGACGAAGGAATTGAGTACCAGATGGACCTGCCAAAAGAGGGTTATATAAAGTGTCTAGGAAAAGCAATGGACTACTTTTTAAGAATAGAGGAATACGAAACATGTGACCTCATCAAACAAATGAAAAAACAGATATAATGAATTACTTCCCAAAAGACAAAGAGTTTGAAAGATTCGCTAAGTCAGAATATAATGTAAGTTCTAATAATTTAGACTTATATAATAAACAAGCTTCATTGACTCCCTACATTCTTGAAGAAAGAGAAATGCGTATGACGCAAATGGACATCTTCTCAAGATTAATGGTAGATAGATTGTTATGGGTTGCAGGACCTGTAAATGACAATATGTCTACAATCGTCCAAGCACAGTTAATGTTCCTATCCTCTACGGGATCTGGAGACATTACAATGCATATCGATTCACCAGGAGGTTCGGTTAAATCTGGGCTATCTATGGTGGATGTGATGGAATACATTCCAGTAGATATTAAAACTGTAAATACAGGAATGGCC
>VMHT01084864.1_pt1 | contig 11941 bp, 11 predicted proteins | sample 4693611 | NCBI WGS metagenome assembly VMHT01 (sample SAMN12280063, study PRJNA550983) | marine metagenome | isolation source: seawater sampled from same location over 5 years 0.02-0.2 micron viral filtrate | place: USA: collected off the coast of southern California halfway between the port... ...
GTTAATAATTTAGAGGCTTGCAAATATAAAAATTAAAATTATAATTCATTCAGACTTACCTTTTTATCTTTGTGGATACTTTTTCCCGAAATTTATTTTTTTGTGCCTGAATGAGCTTTCAAAAAAAATTGTTAGACTGGTTTAAAGAAAATCGTAGAAATTTTCCTTGGCGCGACAAAGCAGAACCTTATAATGTCTGGTTGTCAGAAATCATTTTACAGCAGACAAGAGTTGCCCAAGGCCTGCCATATTACGAGTCTTTTATTTCAAATTTTCCTACTGTGGAGAAACTGGCCGGAGCCAAAGAAGATCAAGTAATGAAACTTTGGGAGGGTCTGGGCTATTATTCCAGAGCGAGAAACCTTCATGCTACCGCCAAAACAATCACTAACCAATACGGTGGTCGCTTCCCCAGTGATTTTGATCAAATCAAAAGTCTCAGGGGAATTGGCGATTATACTGCCAGTGCTATTGCCTCAATTTGTTTCGATCAAGAACAAGCCGTTGTAGATGGAAATGTGTACAGAGTATTGTCAAGAATTTTTGGTATAGATCAACCCATTGATGCCTCCGGAGCGCACAAAATTTTCAAAGAAAAAGCACAGCAGTTGATCAAAGGAGCTCCTCCGGGGGACTTTAACCAAGCCATGATGGAGTTTGGCGCGCTTCAATGTGTTCCCAAAAATCCAAATTGCCAAGACTGTATTTTTAGAAAAGACTGCGTAGCCTTCCAACAAGCAAAGATAGGCCGGCTTCCCGCCAAAGCCAAAAAAGTGAAAGTAAAAAACCGCTACCTTCATTTTTTTGTCTTGATTGATGAATCTAAAAATACCCTTTTACAAAAAAGAAAGGGAAAAGGAATATGGCAAAATTTGTACCAATTTCCACTGATCGAAACTTCTGCAAAGCAAAAACATTTTGAGAATTATCTACTCGAATCACTATTGGCTGAACTTAAGATTAGCTCCGATTTTGTCTTGGAGAAATGGAATGATAGGCCCGTTTTTCACAAGCTCACGCATCAACATTTAGAAATTAATTTTTGGATTGTCAAACTGAACCACAGCAGTAATTTGAGGACTCCGATCACTAGGATTCAAGATTATCCAATGCCCAAGGTGCTCCAAAATTTTAGAGATAAATTTTTTATCAACTGATTGTGATTCATTACATTTGATAGTGTAATCCAAAAATCTTTTATCATGAGTGGTACACTAAACAAAGTTATGTTAATTGGCCACCTTGGAGATGATGTTAAAATGCATTACTTCGATGGTGGAGGTTGCATAGGGAGATTTCCCCTTGCAACCAATGAGGTCTATACCAACAAAACCTCTGGAGATAAGGTCACAAATACCGACTGGCACAATATAGTAGTTCGGAACAAGGCTGCGGAGATTTGTGAGAAGTACCTTAGTAAAGGGGATAAAGTCTATATTGAAGGACGAATCAAAACCAGAAAGTGGCAAGATCAAGATCAAAAGGATCGATACACTACTGAAATCAATGTAGATGAATTTACCTTTTTGACATCCAAAAGAAGTGAGGCAGAAGGATCAAATCCCGACACCATTGCCCCGCCGACTATGGAAGATAATCCTCCGGAAACAGATCTTCCATTTTAATCAAAGTATAAGTTAATTGGATCCTGACCTTTTAAGTATATTAATCACTATCCTAGATGTTCAAGGGTCGATGTTGATCCAAATCATTTTACTGGTATTGTTGTTGATCACCTCAGGACTGGTTTCCGGTGCTGAGGTGGCTTTTTTTTCTTTGACCAAAGACCTGTTGGACGCTGAGGAGGAGAAAAAATCCCGGCAAATGGAGCTTATCCAAAAAATGCTCCATAACCCCAAACGGCTTTTGGCCACCATTCTGATCACCAATAATTTCATCAATATTGCCATAGTATTGCTGTTTGCTTCACTGGGAGAGGATCTATTCAGTCAGATTGAAAACCCTTTGATCGTCCTTCTGATTGAAATAGGGCTCATCACTTTTTTAATCCTCTTTTTTGGAGAAATACTTCCCAAAGTTTATGCCAATAGAAATGCCTTGAGTTTCTCCAAAGCCGTTGTTTTTCCCATTTATACGATAGACCGTTATTTTTTGTTTTTTCTTACCATCCCCATGAGTAGGATTACCCGATTTATGGAATCGCGGCTGGCACAAAAGAACAATGAATTCTCGATTGACAAATTGTCTCAGGCCTTGGAGTTGACCAATGAGGAGGAAACGAGCAAGGAAGAGCACAAAATTTTGCAGGGAATTGTAAATTTTGGGAATACCGACACCAAACAGGTCATGTGTCCTCGTATAGATGTCTTTGCACTGTCGGAGGATTTGGATATGGAAACCATTGTTCCATTCATTCTCGAAAAAGGATTTTCAAGGGTTCCTGTATACAAAGACAATATGGACAATGTGGCGGGAATACTCTATACCAAAGATTTACTGCCACATCTTGAGCAAGCCGATTTTAAATGGAAAAAGCTATTAAAACCTCCTTTTTATGTTCCCGAAAAAAAGAAATTGGATGATCTTTTAAAAGAATTTCAACAGAAAAAAATTCACCTGGCTGTGGTGGTCGATGAATACGGAGGGACTTCCGGGGTGATTACTTTGGAGGATGTGATCGAGGAAATTGTGGGGGATATCAGTGACGAATTTGACGATGACGAATTGGTCTATTCCAAGTTGGATGATTTTACTTTTGTTTTTGATGCCAAGATCAACCTCAAAGATTTCTACAAAGTCATTGATCTGGAGGATGAAGAAATTTTTGAAAAAGCTAAGGGAGAGTCAGAATCTATAGCAGGTTTTGTCCTTGAGACCGCCCAAGCTTTTCCCAAGATCGGTCAGGTCATAAAATTCGAAGGATACCAGTTTGTGATAGAATCCGTGGATCGAAAAAGGATCAAAAGAATAAAGGTCATTTTGCCATCTTCACCATGAGATTAGCAAAATGGGCCGTAGCTTTTATATTGATCTTAATTCTGCCCTTGGCAGGATGTGAAAGTGTCCAGCAACCTAAACCCAAGGCACAATTGCGCCTGCAGTATCCCCAGCCAAAATACAAATCGACTCCCGATAATTTTCCTTTCGATTTCGAATACAACAATTGGGTGCAGTTGAAAGGGATCACCAAGACAGCACCCCATTTGTATTATCCCAAAATGAAAGCGACCCTGTATTTGTCTTATGAGCCGGTGGAGAACAACATATATGCCCTGTTGAATGACGCATATCAACTTCCGGGAAAGCACATGGTCAAAGCAGAAGAAATTCCGGAAAGAGTCTTTGTGGCCCCCGAAAGAAGGGTCTATGGCACCCTTTTTACAGTAGTAGGGAATGCGGCCTCTCAACTACAGTTTTTTCTGACAGACTCTACCGATCACTTCCTGATGGGCTCACTTTATTTTTATTCACGACCCAATTATGATTCGATCATGCCCGCAGCCAAATACGTGGAGCGAGATGTAATGCACCTGATGGAAACTTTGCGTTGGAAGGATTAATCCAACAATTGGAAATCTTTGACCGTATAGGCCTCTCCTGTGTTGAGCACTACTTGAGTGACTTCGTTGGGGGATAAGACTTTGGCATCGAATATCAAAGTAGCTTTTTTGGTCTCAAAATCTACTTTGACTTCTTTGATCCCTGCGGTTTGGTTGAGGTTTTTTTCAATCACTGCCGCACAACCCAAAGCACAAACCATTCCTTCGATGGTCATGGACATCGACCTGGCCTCCTTGAATGAGGCTTCAACGATCTTTACTGCAGTTGTTTCTACCGTAACGGTTTTTGGAGCTTGATTGTTTTTACAGGCGTTAAAAAACAACAGTCCGATCAATAGCGAAAAGAGTAGTATTTTTTTCATAGGTTAAAGATAATATTAAATAAGAAGATGACTACAATGGTCTGGGATTTGTTGGAGAACTTGTATATATCCACATATTGCGTTTATTTTCGTTATATATTTTTTATGCTTTATTTAGTTTAATATTATGATCTTCAATAAGTTATTCCTTAATAATGCGATCAAGAAGTTTTTTGATCTTTGCAAGAGATTTTTAACGAGTATGGGTAGATCGTTTCGTGGTTTTACTGCTTGATGATTTATCATCCGGTGGTTTAGAAAAATAGGCATATTGTTGTCCTTTAGGATTGAACAATAAGAATTGTTAAAAGATTGATCTTTTGCTAATACAAGTGAATACGGTTTTATCATGGCAGTGGTATGATTTGGGTTAACCAATGACTTCTTATTTGGGGCAAAAAAAGCGTTTTTTTACAGGCGGTATTTTATTCGAATAAACTGTCGGGCATGGGTACGTTAAGGATGATGGATTTCACCTGAAAATCTATTTTTTGCAGGCCCATATCTTGTTTGACAAGGTGGGGGAAGCGTATCCCTTCTACTGCCTTATAATCACTAAAGTAGGTCGTCGAAGATTGAATTTTCCCCTGCATTTCCATGGTTTCTACGGTTTGGATTTTGAGAAAATCCTCCACAGCATAAAAAACGGTTTTGTTGTCCGACCATTTGATTTCATAGGCGTCAACTCCATCAACAGATACGATCCCTTGCAGTGAAATTTGATCGGGGTCGATTTCCAGTTCGGGAAATATGGCCACATCTTTTAGGGCATTTTCCAACTCTTCGCCTTTCATTTCCATTTTTTGTCCCTGCATTTCGTAATAGCCTTTGGTGGCATTGATCACGGTTTTTTGCATCACATTACCCATCATACTGACCTCTACTCGCATTTGTTTTTTGGCAGTTTGTCGGTTGGAGACCTGTAGGGCCATGCCCTGCATGCTGGCTTCCGAGATCGAGGACTTGGTTTTTATCGCTTGCAATTTGTCATTACCCCCGATGGACTTAATATAGCCCTCCATTACACTCATGGCCGTCAAACCTTCCGCTAGGGGTTTGGAAAATTCGGGTCGGTCAGTGCCATTGCCGTATTTATCATAATAGTTGACCTTTAACTTATTACCATTGAACTCTATGTTTTCCAATGGGGTCAAAATATCACTTCCTTTTCCGGTGACGACCACCCGCATTGAATTTGGGTTAAAGTATTTTTTGGAGACTCTAGAGATGTCTTCTCTTGTGACCTTTTGTATATTTTTTAAAAGGTTGTTATAGAAATTGGGTGGCAAATTTTGTGTCTTGGTGTTGTAAGCAAAATTGGCAATGTTTTCGGGGTTTTCCATAGATCGGATCAGTGAACCTGCATATTTTTTCTTGACCAGTTTGAGCTCTTCTTCGGTAACCATTTCTTTACTCATCCGGTCAATTTCGTAGAGTAATTGTACCACAGCACTATCGGTTACGGCATTTCGAACCGCTGCAAAAGCCCGCAATTGTGATTTGGTTTTGTAATTGATGTTGAAACGTGAATAGGATCCATAGGTATAGCCCTTATCTTCTCTCAAGTTGAGGAATAATCGGGCTTCGGCGCCGCCACCCAAAATCTGATTGGCAATGGTCAGAGCGAAGTAGTCGGGGTTGTTTCTGTCGATGTTTGCAGTACTGACAACCGAAACTTCAGATTGAACAGCATTGGGCATTTCTACAAAGGCAATTTGGGTTTGGGGAACGTTTTCCGGTGCAGGAAAAGATGAGGATGCCGCTTGGCCTTTGGCCCATTTGCCGAAATATTTTTGGGTTAGCTTTTTTGCGGTTTCAAAGTCAATATCTCCCACTATGGTGACATAAGCATTTTGAGCGTAAAAGTTTTTTTGATACAACTGCTCTAGGTAATCTAATGAAACCCTGTTGACACTTTCCTCTGAAACGTATTCACCGTAGGGATGGTCTTTACCATAGGAAAGGAAGTTTTCGACCCTGCGCGCTGCGGTTTTGACATCTTTTTCACTAGATTTCAGACCCTCTAATTCTTTGTCCACTTCTTTTTTGAATTCCTCTTCGAGAAAATGAGGATTTAGGGCAGCATCGGCCATCATTTCAAAAACTCTGGGAAAATAGCGTTTTAATGCGTTGGCATAACCGCCTTGAGCGCTTAGGCTGAGACGGGCACCCATAAAATCGACTTCCTCTTCAAAATCATCTTTGGGGATGTTTTTTGATCCTTTACCCATCATCCTGCCCAGCAGTCCCGATAAGCCGGCTTTTTCTCCTTCTACATAAAGGGGGTTGTCGATACTGAGGGAAACGGAAACTTGAGGTAATTTGTGATTTTCTACCACCATTAGGGTCAAACCATTATCGAAGCGGTGCTCTTTGGGCGTTCCAAAGTTAATTTCGGGGGCAGGCCCTGGTTGTGGTTGTACGGATCGATCAATTTGTGCTTGTGCATTGCTGAAAAACCCAATGCAAACCAATAGTATTAGGGCTCTTATCATTTTTCTTCTTTTTGGGGTTCAGGTAAATAGTGTAACTCCAATCGCTGGTTGGGGTTGAGGTATTTTTGGGCGACTTTTCGGATTTCCTCTCGGCTAATGGATTTGTAAATATCCAGTTCTTTATTGATCAGATTGGTATCTCCATCGTAAAAGGCATAATATTCTGCCAATGAATTGGCGATCCCCTCTATGGTAGAATTGGAATTGACAAATTCGGATTCAAACTGATTTTGTAATTTTTGATAGTCTTTTTGGGAGATCAGTTCTTTTTGAATTTTGGTTACTTCCTCATCAATTTCAGTGATCAAAGTTTCCAGAGTGGTCTCGCCCAAGGGTAAACTCAAGATCACATAGGTGCTGTAGTCCTCGTCGTTCATGTTGAAAGCGGCGACTTGGAGCGACATTTTTTGGTCATCCACCAATTTTTTATAGAGTTTGGAACTTTTTCCTTGGCTGAGGTAAGTCGAAATTACGTCGAGTACTCTGGCGTCTCTGGAGTTTCGCCCAGGTGTTCTATAAGCCAAAAAGATTGCGGGTATTTGGATGTTGGGATCAAAGGCCTCCGCCTCAATGGTTTGGGTGATGGGGGATTCTTTTGGAAAGCTCCTTTGAATTTCCGGACCTTTGGGAATGGGGCCAAAATATTCTTGAATCCACTTTTTTGTCTGCGGAATGTCAATGTCTCCCGCAACGGACAAAGTGGCGTTGTTGGGGATGTAGTATTTTTTATTAAAGGCTATAAACTCCTCAAGCGTAGCAGCGTCCAAATGCTCCATTTTTCCGATGGTTGTCCGGCTGTAGGGATGGAGTTTATACAAATAGGATTTGACTTCTTCATTCCATTTTCCGTAGGGGCTGTTGTCATAACGCATACGTTTTTCCTCTTTGACCACCTCGTTTTGGGTGTTCACTCCGGTTTGATCGATGATGGGATGGAGCATGCGCTCTGATTCCATCCAAAGGCCCAGCTTGAGATTGTTGGAAGGAAAGTTTTCGTAATAATAAGTAAAATCATTGGTGGTATAGGCATTGTTGGAACCTCCGTTTCCGGTGACGATACTGAACCATTTCCCTTTGGGGATGTTTTTGGTGCCTTCAAACAAGAGATGCTCAAAGAAATGCGCAAAACCTGTTCTTTCGTAATTTTCATCCTTGGAACCCACATGATAGAGTACTGAGGTGGTGACTATGGGTACTGAGTTGTCTTGATGCAAAATCACATGAAGACCATTATCAAGATCGTATTCTTCAAATGCTACTTTTTGACTGTAAATAAATTTACAGCCCATCAATAATATGATCAAGAAGTTGAGGTTAAGTATTTTCATATTACAATTGAGGTTAAATTTAGTTCAATTTAATAAATTACAAGCTAAGAGCGCTAAAACTCAATTATTTTTTAAATAGAAAAGCCGAAGAATACTATTGATGATCGCAAATAAAAAAAATTACGTCTTATTGGGAATGATTGCGTTTCTGAGTTTGTTCATTGGGTGTGGGCCTGATTTCAAAAAAGATCACAATGTGTTAACCCGGTTGCTCAATGAAAGTGAGGATTCTTTGATTCAAAAAATACGCTCCAATGAAGCGGCACACGAAATACAAATCTTGTACACTCAAATTCAAAGAGACAAAGAGGGTAATCCCATTTTTAAGGAATTTAGTTATCAAGAAAATCCCAAGCGATATTTTTATCCTGCCAGTACGGTCAAACTTCCGGTAGCGATATTGGCATTGGAAAAAGTAAGAAAACTACAAAGGCAAGGGGTTGGGATCTCACCTCGCTCACCCTTCGAGATTCTCGACGAAAATCAAAAGACTTTGGCAGTATTGGACAGTACCCATCCCGAGGGTAAGCTTACCATTTCCCATTTGATCAAAAAATTACTTTTGGTGAGCGATAACCGGGCTTACAATTATCTTTTTGATTTTTTGGGGCGGGATCATATCAATAAAAGCCTTCGTGAGAAAGGGATCCGTGATTTTCAGATTTATCATAAATTTTCCGGTGCTACAAACAATGACAAAAGCCCGGAGTTTGTATTTTTCTCTGTGGAAGGCAAGGAGATTTATCGGCAGCCTGCGAGAGTGTCCAAAATCGAATCGAAAAGGGATGATGTTTTTGGTGTTTACAAAGGAAAAGGTTTTATCGAGGAAGGCATATTGATCCAAGCTCCAATGGATTTCTCAAAAAAGAATTACGCTTCCCTCCGCGCATTGAATCAAATTTTAAAAAGATTAATCTTTCCGGATCAGTTTACCAAAGAAGTGTCTTTTGATATTACAACCGAGGACTATGAGTTTTTGAAATACTGGATGGGGAGAACCCCTCCCGAAGTGGATGTCCCCCTCTACGATAGAGATCATTATTATGACAGTTATTTTAAATTTTTGATGTATGGAGATTTAAAAGGAGAAATGACGGATCAGATCCGAATTTACAATAAGGTGGGTTTGGCCTATGGAACCTTGACCGATGTGGCCTATATAAAAGACGATCAGGGAGTGGAGTTTCTTCTGGCAGCAACGGCTTTGTTTAATCATAACCAAATATTTAATGATGGTGAATATGAATACGATGCTTTGGGGATCCCTTTTCTGGCAGCTCTGGGCAGGTTAGTTTACGAATATGAAACCCTCAAAGAGGGATTTAAACAACCAAGATAAATTTCTTAATAAAAGACCTGCCTGTGGCAGATAGGAATGATTAAATATCAGCTAATTAACTTAAATTTGAAGCCATGCAATCTAAATTTTTAATCACTTTAATCTCACAATTATTTTTTTATCAAACATTATTAGGGCAGGTATTTTCCTACACAACCCAAGAAAATGGTCAGGACATACACCATCGAATCCTGATGGATGAGGAGTATTATGTAGAAACTCAATTCACGACCAAGCCCAATCAATTCATCAAAACCATAGGGGGTTTTTATCAAAAAAAGGGGAACGAAATTAGGGTTTTGTTGGAGTTCAATTCCAACTTCTCCAAAGACAGTCTGAAAGATGTCGAGATCAACAATCAAAATCAATGGAAAAAAATTTCCAAGAATACCTTACCGCTTCAGGGTAAATGGTTGATGGCAGGTCGGGTCAATGGTGACCAAGGGCGAAAAAGAGACACCAACCGCCCCAGAAAAACGATGAAAATTCTGGTGGAGGGTTATTTCCAGTGGATTGCGTATAACACAGACAGTTTTTCCTTTCATGGAACCGGAGGAGGAAGTTATACCGCATCAGACGGAACTTATACGGAAACGATTGATTATTTCTCCAGAGACAACAATAAAGCGGGTATTTTTCTGGAGTTTGAATATGCAAAAAAAGGGTTAGATTGGCATCATAAACGGTTCAGCAGTAAAGGAGACCCTTTACATGAAATATGGACTTTCAGAACTCCTTAGCCATTGCGTATTTTTAACCATATCCCTGCTGCTTTTCCTTGGATCGTATTGTCGGCTTCTTGCTTGGCCTTGTACCATCCTCCTATTTTTACTTGGTTTTCGGGGAATTGGATCACCTTGGGACTGGGGGGCATCATGTTGGGCATGGGCCTAAGCTTGCGATTGGAGGATTTTCGTCGGGTGACCCAGACTCCCAAGTGGGTTATGACGGGTTTATTTTTACAGTTTACGGTCATGCCTTTTTTGGGATGGCTCTTGGGAAAGGCATTTGATCTGCCTCCTTTTTTTGCGGTGGGACTGATCTTGGTATCGAGTTGTCCCGGAGGTACGGCCTCTAATGTGATCGTGTTTTTGTCGCGATCCAATTTGGCATTATCGGTTACCATGACGGCCCTTTCGACCATAGCGGCTATAGTGTTAACCCCCTTGTTGACCAACAGTCTTTCGGGCAATCAGATCGATGTGGATGCCTTGGGCTTGTTTTACAGCACCCTCAAAGTGGTTTTAGTCCCGGTTGTCTTGGGTATTTTTCTCAATGTCAGATTGCCGCGCTATACTCAAAAGATTCAATTTTACTCCCCATCGGTAGCGGTAATGCTGATCACATTGATCGTGGCCAGTATCATTGGTCAAGGTAAAGAAATCATTTTAGGATCCGGGCTTTCATTGATCTTTTCCGTCATGACCCTTCATCTGGCAGGATTCGTTTTGGGCTATTTTTTGAGTAAATTTCTGTTGAAAGATGAAGCGGTGAGTAGGACCATTTCTGTAGAGGTAGGGATGCAAAATTCGGGTTTGGGAGTGGTTTTGGCGAAGGAAAATTTTGTTAATCCTGCGGTGGCCATTCCTGCCGCTATATCCAGTTTGGTTCATTCGCTTTACGGAAGTATTTTCGTAGCCCTTTTTGGTGCCAGGTCTTCTGAAGGCACCTCTGAAAAGGGTAATAAAAGCGGGTAGAATATTTCATCGTATATTGAATAAAATTTCACGATAAACTAAAAAAAGCATTCATGAAAATGCAGCCTTATGGCCGTCGTCAGTTTACTTCTCAATTGGTCGGAGGAGTGATCAGTTTGGGTCTTTCTCCAACACTATTTGCTCAAAAACCCTTGATGCCGGAGGGCGAAATAGATTGGTATGATGTAAAAGAAATCGGGGTAGAGGGGAAAGGTTGGACAGATACCAAAAGATATTTTGACCGATTGCCTTCCAAGGCGGAGGGAATGGTTCGAGAGCCGGTATGGAATCTCTCCCGTCATTCTGCCGGTATGTGTATGCGTTTTGTATCGGATTCCCCTAACATATATGTCCGCTATAGTTTGTATTTGGAACGACTGGCGATGTCACATATGCCTGCCACAGGAGTAAGTGGTTTGGATTTGTACGCTAATGATGATCAGGGTATTGACCGTTGGGTAGGGGTGGTAAGACCCGAAAAACAAGAGATAGAAACTGTCATAGCAAAAGACTTGGGTCCCGGATCCCGACGCTATACGCTCTATTTGCCTTTGTACAATGGAGTAGATTCATTGGATGTGGGTGTACCCAAAGGAGAATCTTTTGAGGCTCTGGCTCCGCGCAAAGAAAAACCTCTACTCTTTTATGGAACTTCGATCATGCATGGTGCTTGTGCCTCTCGTCCCGGTATGGCTTTTCCGGCCATTTTGGGCAGAAGGTTAAGGCGACCGACCATCAACTTGGGATTCTCCGGTAATGGACGTATGGAGGCTGAGGTCGCTGCTTTGCTGGCCGAACAAGACCCCTGTGCTTATGTAATAGACTGCCTGCCCAATATGAATGAAACGACTGTCTCAGCACGAACGGTTCCTTTGGTGAAAAAATTGAGAGAGGCGCACGACAAAATACCCATATTGTTGGTAGAGGATCGAAGTTTTACCAATACACCATTTTTCCCTCATAGAAAAACCCATCACCAAAAAAGCAGAGCAGCACTCAAAAAAGCTCACACCGAATTGACTGACGCGGGTGTTGGAGACCTTTATTACTTGGATGGAAATGATCTTTTGGGCCATGATGGGGAGGCAGCAACAGACGGCTCTCACCCCAACGATCTTGGAATGTTGCGTTACGCCGATGCCTATGAACCTATATTGAGGGCTATGCTGAAACAGTTTTAAAGTAAAATGATTAATTTT
>VMHT01084358.1_pt1 | contig 11940 bp, 13 predicted proteins | sample 4693611 | NCBI WGS metagenome assembly VMHT01 (sample SAMN12280063, study PRJNA550983) | marine metagenome | isolation source: seawater sampled from same location over 5 years 0.02-0.2 micron viral filtrate | place: USA: collected off the coast of southern California halfway between the port... ...
AAACATCACCTGTGTTATTTATAGTAACAGAACTTTACATAATAGTCTATGAGTATAAATACTCAGTTTTGTATTGGTAACTGAGGGGACAATACATTACGATCAACAAATTCATCAAAGTTGAAGCGAGCAATGATAGGATGCAACCCAGTTATAGGACGTAAAGCATTGAGCAACTCCTTCTTCTGTCTCCACTGTTGTCTATGTCCATTCTGTGGATGAAGTTTCTTTCTATACTTCTTTCCTCTACTACCAAATAGTATTCCACATGAACCAGGATAATGATTGTATAACTTCTGACCGTTCACTCTATACTCTTCCTTTCTTATCCATCCATCCTCAATAATATTCAGTTCAGTCTGTTCCAACTGTCTTGCTGTGTCGAATGATATCTGATCTCTATTAGTACCAATCAATGAGTACTTCCACCACAAATCACCAAAATTATACATGTCCTGATCTAATACTCTCCATATAGATGCCAGTACGGGACTACAATACTCCTTGAAATTATATCCTAGATCTTTTATTGTCTGTGATATCTCTATCGCTTCGTCAAAAGTACACATAGATGGTAGGAAACTTTCTAGTATCTCCTCATAGTAATTGAACTTCTCACAGTGTCTCATGATAGTGAACCTATGCTCACTCAGATATTCCTTACACTTTTTGACATACTCAGGTGTCATAACATAACAACCATCTAACCATACAGTCTTAGTACCATAAGGGAATACTTTATGAGGATTGATCTTGACATACGCTGACCTTCTCCGGAGACACGGGTGATCACATGGTATCTCTCTGAACTCCCAAGGTCCTTTCTTTTTTATAGTACCATCAGTGAACATAACATACTTGACATCAGGATCATAGTAATGTTCATCAGGTATCTCATCATACCCATTGGTAATACAACTGTATATTATCATCTGTGATGCTTCTCTATCCATTCATACAAGAACTCTTTGTTTCTCCAATGTTTATTATACAGTATATGATTCATACCTATAATATTTTTGACTTGTAGTAACATATCATTCATAGTCTTCCACTGATCTTTTGATCCTATCTGAGGATGCTTCTTTCTTCTACCCACATTACCTTCTCTTCCTCTACCCTTACCATCAACACCTCTAAAGTTTACACCTGACTCCAACCAGTCTATAGTATGCCACTCTAGTCCTGTGATTTGTTTTGCTACCACAAATGCTATCTGATCACACCTTGTAGATATCTGTGATAGTTCCCACCATAGTTCATTGAACTCTATGTCTCCAACAGTGTTCCAGAATGATGCCAAGATAGGATTAGTATACTTTCTAAAGTTGAACCCTATATTATTAGCAGCGTTTGTTATGTTTATTATATCTTCTGTGGTATTGTATGATGCTATGTAACTCTCTGCTATCTCCTCATAGTATGTGAAACTCATGGGGTGCATCATATGTGCTCTAGTATAGTTCTCAAATAATGTCTTGGTATATTGTACATACTCCTCAGTCATAACATAACATCCATCTATCCATACTACCCTATCTCCTTCAGAGAATAGTTTGTGCTGCATTATCTTAGGGTAGAGTGATAGTCTTAGGGGACAAGTATGTGTGATCGGTATATCTCTGAACTCCCATGCTCCTTTGTGATCAATCGATCCATCAGTGTACATGATATACCTAATATCAGGATCATAGTAGTGCTCATCAGGTATCTCATCATATCCATTAGTAATACATGAATAGATTGTTATCTTAGAATCCATTTATTATTACTAGGTTCTTATCATTCTTATTCCAAAACTCTGACCTATCTCCAAACAACCAGTCTCCTGTCTCCTTCATAATAGCAGCACGATATCTCATCTGCATACTAAGTCCTGTTATCTTTGCTAATTTTTCTACTGTCTCTGTAGGATCAATCATTTTCTTACCATATCTACCTCCTTTATTCTTCCACCATGCACCATCAACAGGGTTAGCATCAGACCATCTACCTACACAACTCCTACATTCTTCCCAACCATATGGTTTCTTTGAAACAATATCTGTCTGTAATGCTATTGATAATGACACCTGATCTCTTCTACCACCTCTCATATACCACTTCCACCATAGCAGATTGGGCATCCATGAATCAGAGTTTCTCCATAGAACTGTACCTAATGGTGAGAAAAATTTAGAGAAATCAAAACTAGTTTCTTGTTTTACTTCTTGTGTAAAATTTATTATCTCATATGGATCAACAAATCCTCTATGAATATACTCAGCACACTCCTCAAGATATGAATACTTATGTGGGTGTTGCATTAGGAAGAAGTCATGCTTGTTGAGTATGTCCTCACTCAACTCAAAAAATTTATCATTAATTGTATGTAACTTAGAAGCATCAATGTAAACACTCTTACCATTTATGGGACATAATATTTTTGGGTTGCGTGATAGTCTGACAGGATCATCATGCTCATAATGAATGAGTTTTAGTTCCCAACCCTCTTGCTCTTCTACAGTACCGTCATGGTAACATACAAAATGCTCACCTGATTTATTAGGTGGTAGTTGAAAGTATGCGTTGGTGATTGCTGTATAGTAAATCATATCACTCCAAAGTATTTCATATAGAAATCATGATGCTTATATCTTACATACATTTTCACACTAAGTCCAGTTATCTCAAATAATACTTTCATCAAATTATTTGTACTCAAATATTGATCCATCTCTCCATGCTGTGGATGTTTTCCTACCCTACCTTTCTTATTCATAAAACCAAGTTTGATACCTGAGTCATCTCTCTTGTCATAGAACAATGGTTTTGTACCTGTGAACTGTATGGCAGCATCAAATGGTATGTTGTCACGATTGACTCCTCTTGTTCCCCAGTCATACCATACCTCATCAAACTTTTTGATATCATCAGTAAGTTTCCTCCACAAAATAGTGCACTGTGGACTAGAATAATTTCTAAAAATATACCCTGCTAGTTTTAGATCTTCACACATCTCAACTAGATGCATCTCATCAAAGAAGGCACAAGTATATCCTTCTAACACCTCATCATAGAATGTGAAGTTACCACCATGTTTCAACGCAGAGAATGGAAATGACTTCATACTATTGTCTATGAATTCTTTAGTAAGAATAAAACATCCATCTATCCATACAGTGTATGAATCCTTAGGAAAAAATTCATGTGGGTGTGCCTTGACATAGTATGCAAAGTCTCTTGGATCTTTTATATCAAGATCTAATTCAACATACTGCCATGGTTCTCTGTTTGTTTTTATAGTACCATCATGGAAGCAAACATATCTAACGTTGGGATCATAGTATGACTCCTCCGGAAATATATCATAAGCATTAGTGATGCAGGTGAATACAATCAACTGCCCATCTATTCCTGATCCAGATTCGTATGGTTTAGTATCAGTAGATGCTTTTATAATAAGACTCGATATGTCTGGCGAGTTCCATATGTTATTGAGTTCTTCTTGCAACTCAACAACTGATTTATTAGTTGGCTTAGTAATATTATAAGAATGATTGTATGGTTTTATCCTACCAGTACCAATAAGATCTATGTACTTACGCTTTACATTCTTAGGTGTATTCATTAGCATGGACACACTCTCATACTTCTTATCTGTCTCAACCAAATCTTCAAAGTCTATTCTATCTGCTTTACATACTAAGAACTCAGCAATAGAACTAGATATCTGATCTCTATTGACACCACCCATATACCATTCCCTCCATGTCTTACACCACTCTATAACTTTAGGTGTAAGTCTTCTTAGTATCACACAGTTTATTGTTTGATGATAATCCTTCAATGTATATCCTCTACTCTGCATCAATCTTGCCATCTCTATAATCTCTTCCTTAGTAGAGAAACCATGAGCATGTAACTTGTTGAACTCTGCTAGTAGTGTTCTATTGTATGGATGTTTTGGTAAGCATAGGTCACCCTTATATTTCTTAGCATAATCTATAAGTTCTCTTGTTATATTATACGACCCATCAACCCACACAACATAATCACCTTCATCAAAATATAGATGAGGGCAATGTTTAGGATGATATGATCTTCTAACTGGACACTCTTCCTTCTCATCTAACTCTATGTAAATCCAAGGTTCTTTTGTAGTATCTATACTACCATCATGGAAACAAATATACTTGCAGTCTGGATCATAAAAAACATCAGGTACTTTATCGTACCCGTTAGTAATGCAAGTATAAAAGATCATCCTTTTGCTTGACTCAGTGTCTTCTCTGTTACGTTACCAGGTTCCCTTACAAACCATCCTGTTGCAATATATTTTGACTGTTCTCCTGTTAGAAATGCACCACGATGCATGTGAGTATATGCTGCTGGCCACAGAACTACTGTTCCCTTCTTAGGTTGGAATGATTTTTGTTGATGAAAGAAGTCTGTTGCTCCACCATTCTCATATGGAATATCATTTAGATATATCATCCATGTAAGAACTCTGTCTCTATACAAGAAGTTACCATTCTCACAGTGCCATACATGATACCCTCCACCAGGATCAGTACGTTGTAACTTACATGTCCATGATGACACAGGATCAGATGCATCTACTAGACCTGTATACTTCTTTACATACGTTTCAAATGCCATACCTACAGACTGATTTACTTGCATAGTCATAGTCTGATCACATATCTCTAGGTATAGTTGATGATCTTTTCTACCCATGGCACCCTGCGGAAACTGAGTCTTACCATTATTGAAATGATCTAGTGTAAACATATTACCTTCTAGTTGAGTCACATCATGTGTTGATGGTTCATTCTTGAAATACTTTTTGGTGTACCAGAACTCAAACATATCTACAAGTGAGTCACAAAACTCCCACTTGACAAAGTTTTCAAAGACACCTATAGCACCATAGTCTTGCATCTCTGTGAAATCTGGTTGTGCAGCAGCAGTGTTACCCACTCCAACATTTGTTGTGTCAATCTCGTTCATTGTTCTTTCAATTGGTTTAGATATACTGAGGGTGGAACTCTACCCACATACTCATCGAGTTCCATGATCTCATCAATAGTGTGATCCACTGCTTGGTATTCCCAGAACTCACTTAGTGCATTCTTACTCCCTTTGTGGAAAATGTCAATATGTTCTTCATGAATTGAAGAACCCATGTCAGTTCTGTAATTGAATAGTGGTGTAGAATATGACTTACCACTATCAAGTATTAGATCTTCGGAGACTGCCCTCGGTCTGATGTTTTGGTCGAGTTTCCATTGCGTCTTTCTTTGGTGTAAACGGATGCACTTAGTTGCATGATGACGAGTAATAAGGTAGCAAGCAGCAGAAAAGTCATTGATAAATCTATGGTGTAATTTCAATGTTATACCATTAGGATTTATAATAGTAAGTTGCAGACAATCAAAGTTTATTGGCACACGCTTACGAACTTCTTTCCATGTGAAAGTCCAACTGGTAACAGGAGATAGATCTACATCATCTTCCATGATGATTATCTCATCTAGGTCTGTCTCTTCTACAAAATATTTTAGTGCGTTTAGATGTGACATAACACATGCTATCTCACCCTTGTTCATGTTATGTGGTAGAGTTCCCTTCAAAAATTCTTCATACTCGTCACCATCAACACCAGAAATTCTATGGTGGTTTTCTATCCCCCAATAGGATAGTTGTTCCTCCATATATTTTTTTCTTTCTGTGACTCGATCAAGGTTGATCCATAATACATGAGGGAATCCCTCAAGTTTCTTTATTGCTTTATTCTTTTCCGGCATCCTTGACACCATCCTTCACACCCCTGACTGTCATGTAGTCAGGGTTTGCATAATATTCAACGAGTTGTTTACGTGTCTTTGATTTTAGTTTTTCCCATAACGATCTGTTCTCTTCAATGTGTGGGTTGTTGAACCATGAGTTTGGAGTACGTTTGTGCTCCATGTGGAAGACTAAATCATTCAGTCTCAATACACTAGAACAACTATTGAATCTATGATACCTCTCATCATCTTCATAACCGTATGCTATAAACCCTTCGTTCTCTCCACCTAGTTTGATGTATTCTTTCGTGTCAAAGAACTGACAGAAACCAAACTTAGCATCATACTTGTTTCCTTTTTGTTGGAACGCTCCAAAGTTGAAATTAGAATTGATAAAACGAGTAACATCATTGTCATTAATAAACAGTTGGTATTGGAAGTCACCGAAACCATATGGATATACCACTTTGATTTCTTCTGGTGGTTTCTCTGGATCAGGTTGATAACCTTGTAGTATAGTATTCTGTGCCAAGATGTAGGAGTTCATCGGGAGGAGGATGTCTGCATCATAGTTACATACCACAGGTGTCTCAACTAGCATCAACATATCGTTGATCAGTTTGGTACGATGGAATACTTTGTCTTCTGCTTTCTCAAATATATGATGTATGTTCTCTAATTGCTTCAAGGATAGTATCTCTTCAAGCATAGGTACAACCTGCTTTATGAATACAGATTCATAGTCATGTTCCTTTATAATAACTTGAGTGTCAAAATTTCTCAGAAGATATATTAGAGACGTTGTAATATTTCTCATCCTATCAGGAGACTCTATCCTGAGTGGAATGATAAAGGTTGTCTTGGTAAGATCCCAAGAGTTTATCGGTTGTATTTGTAAGTTTTCATACGATCCGAGGTCGGGTATTTCAATACCTTCTTGAACCACTACTTCAGCCATGTTTTAGTACCTCCCAGTTACTACAGTATAAATCAGATGTGTTATGGTTCTTAGTATAACCTGTTCCGAACCATTTGTCAGGTGCTATTATCCTTTTGTGAGGATTCTCGCTCAACCATGACCCCCACCATGAGAATGATGAGTTCGCAATAATAAAATCAGAACACATAGACATCATGCACAGGTCTGCAACATTATCTCCACCTTCTGAGATAAGGAACCTGTCATCAGTGAACTGAGTAGAACACCATTCAGGATCGTCAGAAAAAATAATAACAGTCCGCTTATCATCAAACTGTGAGATGGCAAGATCATAGTATCCTTTTGGACAAGGTGGATGGTTAGCTGCGTTCTCTATATAGTCACCTCTACGGACGTGTAATGCTATAGCATTAGGTACGGTATCCATCATCTCTTTACATGCTTTCACTACATCATTCTTGAATGCAAAGTCTTCTCTGATCTCCTTTTCTATATGCTTGAAGTACTTCTCTGATTGAAGATATGCATATACATTATGTCCATCAGGTATGGTATTGAATAGTGTTGAGTCATAATGAAAATATTGTTCTCCCACATAAGGACCTGGCACCTCACAAATGTTAGTTAGTCCTACTAACTTGAATGCTTCAAATAATTGATGGTCATGCCATTCATCTTTAAAGTTACTAGGAGGTATGGCAAACTCAAACCCACGGTTAGCAGCAATACCTCTGAGTCCTGCATACTGGAACATTTGATTACCCAGTCTACCATGTCTTCCTAGATGGTTGAATCCTATCATGAATGTTTCTCCTTTAGATATTCAATCTCCTTGGGTAAAAGAGATTCATATTGACGTTGTGTTTGGTTGGGGTGTTCCCTGTTAGAGATATGATAATGCTCTAAGATCTTAGGTTGTCCATGATCTTTGTACAGTCTATAGTACATGTCACAGTCCATCAACATAACTAAGTCCTCATCAAAGAGCATGTCAATTCCATTCCTTAGTGCAAGGATAGATGGTGAACTCAAAGTGTTCACACCTTCGAGTAATTTATCATTGTAGAAAGGTATCTTAGGATTGTAATGTGTCTTACCCTCATCAATAGAATGAGCATATCCTGTGACTGCCCATTGATAAGGTGTGTTATCAAATGCTTGTATCAATTCTTGATTCAATGTTCTTGTTAAGATAAAGTCATCAGAAAATAATACCTTTAGTATATCACCGTCCGCATGACGTAATGCGTTGTTAGTATTAGCAGAGATGTTACCTCTCATCTTATCGTTAGGTACATACTTTATGTCTAACACATCTGCATAGTCCTCACATGCAGCATATACTTTCTTTGACTTACTATGGTCTGATATCCACACATCAAATCTCTGATCAGTTTGTGCTTCCAGAGCATGGAATATATCAAACAAATACATCTGGCACTTTGCATTGCCATCATGTGTGGGTATACAATAACTTACCTTCACTTGTTGACCTCCTTGACGATTTTACTGGTGAGTCTTGGTACCACATCATTATCACTATGGTATTTCTTTGCTCTCTCATAGTTTTCCTCTATAGCATCTAGTCTTACATCATACTTACTTGCATCTAGATTTGATAATATAATATCTAACTCATGCATATCTTTGAATGTTATTATACCATTAGTATTGAACCACTTACTTATGTTAGGACAACCAAAGTATATTGGTACAGTTTTAGATGCAAAACAATCTATAATTTTCTCTGTAAAATAATTCTTCTGTCGTGAGTTCTCTACAGCGATATGGAACTTAGCAGTCTCAAAGAAATCATTCCTTCTCTCATGAAATGGTGGTGACTTATGTGAATAGAATTGTAGACCATTAGATACATCTATATCTTTCAGAAGTTCATAGATTTCTAAGCGTAACTTATGTCCTGATGTCTGATACTTCTCGCTAGTGACAAACGTGACGTTGTTACCTTTGTTTAGTTTTAAATCCTTGAAGTCTAACCAACTACTACCCCATTCAAATAGTTCTGCTTGTGGATAAGTATCCAATATTTTCTGAGTAAATGTGTATATCTTATCAAACTTACTTGCACCACGAAGTGCTCCCTCTGTGATAGTAGGGAGGATAGAATATGGTTCTGCTAAGAATAATATCTTATAGTCTGCTCTCTCATCACAATCTAAATTATCGATTGAGATACTTACATTCTTGTTGAGGTCAAGTCCTCTGTCACCCCACGGATTCCACCATAGTGGATAGAATTTTGTCATCGTATTTCTTGGAAATGATAATGGAAACCAAAGGTTTCTTCTTCACTGTCAGGTAGAGTATCTTCTCTAGAAAATTTACTCGCCACCTCGACGGGAGCATACACACATCCATGTGCCTCGAAGATGTGTCTGTTGTGAACGCATATGTTCCCGTCCTCATTATATAGTCCGGCATTCATGTGCTTATAAAACGTTCCTTGGTTTACTTCCCAAGGGACGGTGACTTTACTGGGGACTTCGAGAAGACGCTTGGAGCGTAAGGAAAATCCGCCATTTCCGACACGCTGGTTTCTTCCCCACGGATCGAGGAAGGCTGTTGGGTCATCTCTCCACGGTGCACCGATATAGTCGTAATTAAGATACTTATTATCCCATAACTGAGGACGAATAACGTAGCCGTCTGGATGTATGAGAAGGCAGTGCGAGGTCCTGACGTGATTAGTAAGATTGTAAATACAATAAAAATTAAAGTCATTTATACTTTCGATTGGATATGTCTCTTCATATTCTACTTGATCACAGAGTCCTTCGGGTTTCTTACTACCAAGAAACTTTGCACGACCCCATGTAATCTCTTCGCATGATTTATTTATTGCGTACACTGCATCTGGAATGTCTAAATCCGCCAGTATAATCAGTGTGACGTCAGGAATTTTTAGCATGTTTGACTGCACGATTGAAGACACTGTATAAGTGTAGCAGATTTATGTCTAGATTTTTAGATTTTGCATACAAATCTTCATTTTCAAACAAAAGAGTCTTGTTTATATTGGTATAATCATCTACCCATAGTATAGGAAAGTCTTTATACAACCTCTGCAGGTATGCATTATTCTGCATGATAGGAACACGCTTTAGATATAGTACCTCCCAGTTCCTATGACAATCAAATGCATTTCCCTCAGGACATATCATGAACTTATGATTTTGTATCTCTCTAACATACTGATCATACACACATCTCTCACCCACTGTAGCAAAAGATCTCTTAGAAAATATTTCTCTTATGTTACCACGTACACTAAGATTAGTGTGTTCTGCATGGTTGATGTATAATAACTTCTTAGGATTAGGATCCATCTCCATTGCCTTCAGTAATATATCTTGTCTCACATCATCGTGATGTAGTTTTCTACCCACACCATAAGGAAATGGATGCAACTTCTGCTTGTAACCTAATGCATTAGCTGCAAATACCCCCAATACGTTATCAGGTATAGTAAGATCACTGAAAATAGGAGTGTCTTCATTGTTGCAGAAGATAATAAACTTTCTATAAGATATAGTAGCACATAGTTCTAGTAAGTCATTATTTCTTTGAAGATGATTGATCCATCTTTGATCTTCTTCATTGTCACACTCAAGTCTAGTTTGTGTTCTTCTGTATAACCTCACGTTATCTATGAACAGAGTTAGTACATCTTTCTTTGACTCATCAACAAATTTTTTGAACTTATGATTCTCTTTGTTTGCATCCTCCATAAAGTTACCATAGACCTGACCTACTACCCCAGCTTGATCGCCAAAGGTATAGTCACACATGTCAGAGATAGCAGGTCCTGATATTAATTTCATACTTCTTTTATAAACTTCTTCATCTTACGATTCTTCTGTGACCTAATATATTTTGGGAACGAATCATCTATAGGTACGGTAGTAGGTTGGTACAGATAGTTTCTACCATAAGGATCTTGATTATGCTTTATCCTCTCCTCCATAGAGTCTCTAAACTCTGGTTTATTATTCTCTTGGTGTTCATATGCATCCATCTTCTCCCTGACAGTATCAGCATCCCCAAAGAAACTCCAGTGCCATGATGCATCAGCAATCTTGTATGCATGTTGATGTGACTGACGTAGTTTATCTACACTCATACTCTTCAAAGTTTTCATATCACATACCCTAGTACCCATCCATTGATCTTCACACTTTACATTGAGGTAGTAATAGTATAAAGGACCTGTCAATACATAATGATTTGCTGGATCAAACCAACTGTCTATACATTGTATTGCTTCTGGGTTGGCAATCTCATCAGCATCACTTGTTAGTATAATATCATTGTCCTCTGCCATTTCTAGAAACCCATAGATTGCTGAGTCCTTATGGAAACATGCTCTCTGATAATGTAATGGTAGATCTTTGATACCTTCTTCCATCATACTACGATGATATGGTATGTTCTCATAGTATGCTGAGTAGTCTTTATTATTATCTTCTGTCAGGTGATATATTATCTTATCATCCCACTTCTTGAATCTCTTTCTATTCTCTGCAAAGTATAGTGGTTTTGGTTTGCCTGTGAAGGTTATGTTTGCTTCATTGATAACAAAATAATCTACTGAGTTGCCTAAGATATTCATTCTTAGTTCTAATAGATCTAGTTCATTATAAAAGGTGAAGACGTCAAAAATTTTCATGGGTAATAATTTATGTTGAGGGTAAACCTAGTGGTCTTAGATGGTGAAGAACTTGAGTGGTACTGTGACCCATCAAAGACTACAATCTTTCCTCGTTCAGGTGTTTCTCTATGTATAATGTTTTGAGCATCGTCAAAAAAGAAGGTGTCTCCGTCTGCTTTATTAGGATAATATAATGCTACTATACATTGTTTATGTAACTGATCTACATGAGAGTTATGTGGTACACCAAAGACATCAGGTCTAGGATATTGTAATGTCATGTGTGCTCTCAACATAGTATGATTAGGCATACCTATTGCTTCACCGATTGGAATCCATGGGAACTTACGAAAGTGTTCTGACTTCTCTCCTTGTTCGTTTAGTAATGTGTGACTGAAGTACGGATGCATGTCACCCTTTAGTTCATTCTCAAAATGACCATAAGCACAATCATCAAAGTAATAGTATGGCAACTTCTTACACAGAATCTCAATCAGTTTCTGATCTGTAAGTTTAAGTTTGTGCCTTGTAATCAAAAAGGAATTGTCGTTGCTCATCAG
>VMHT01137115.1_pt1 | contig 11938 bp, 8 predicted proteins | sample 4693611 | NCBI WGS metagenome assembly VMHT01 (sample SAMN12280063, study PRJNA550983) | marine metagenome | isolation source: seawater sampled from same location over 5 years 0.02-0.2 micron viral filtrate | place: USA: collected off the coast of southern California halfway between the port... ...
ACGAAACCAACAGTAGCGTAAGGAGGTAGATTAATGAGTTATGTAAACGCAGACGGTCTAGAAGTTCTTACCGCAGGTGAACAGGGAACTCCAGCAAAGCGTGTAACTTCTCTTTCAAGTCAGAAGAAATCATTGGTGATGAATATCACAGGAACAGAAGTTCCTTCATCTGTGGCAACCCCACAAGATCACGATGCTTTCATTCCAGCAGGTTCGTACATCACTGGTGCTCACCTTCTTGTCTCAACAGCTTTCACCTCAGGTGGTTCAGCTACATTGACAGTAGGTACTTACACTCAGGCTGGTGCTGCAGTTGATGCCGATGGTATTGACGCAGCGATTGCTTTAGCTGCTATTGGTGCAGACAAAGCAGTAGCTTGTGATGGTGCAGCAGTAGGCGGTACAGCAACTGTTGGTGGCGCAGATGTTTATGTCGAAGCTATCTATGGCACAGCAGCATTTACTGCTGGTGAAGCCAAGTTGGTTATCGAGTATATCGAAGCCTAAAACAATGGGGTGTTCCTTAGGGAGCACCCTTCACCCACTTAATACTGGATAGTATCTAATGAAAAGCACTCTTCTACAAGTAGTACAATCTATTTTATCTGACATGGATTCAGAAGCTGTTAATGCTTTAGGTGATAGTGTTGAAGCACAACAGGTAGCCTCAGTAGTTGAAGATACCTACTTTAACATTATAGCTGCTAGAAACATACCAGAGCATAACAAGTTAATACCCTTGGTTTCTTTAAGTGATAATGCAAGACCTACTCATTTTACTTACCCTGCAAGAACAAAAGAATTAATACGTATAGATTACAATATAGGAACAGCGTCTAGTCAAGACTACAGAGAAATAGTTTACGTAGAGCCTCTAGTGTTTATAGACAGAATGAGTGAGACAGACCTAAAGGTAACTACTGTTGACCAATCTGCAGAGTTGTTTGTAGCTAATAACAAAGATCCATCCTACTACACATCTTTTAATGACAACCACATTATAATGGATTCTTATGATGCTGCAGTAGAAGCTCATCTGGCTGCTAATAAGACCAGATCGTTTTGTTCTATCTACCCAACTTTTAGCCAGACAGATAGTTTTGCTATAGACCTAGACCAAACACTAATGCCTTTACTTTTGTCTGAGTCTAAGTCAGCTTGCTTTAGTTTGTTCAAAGGTGGTTCTGACCCTAAGATTGAACAGGCTGCACGTAGATTAAAGTCTTACGTACAAAATGACCAATACAAAACTAGACAAGCTTCTAGAAACCAATACGGAAGAAGTTAATGATTGAAATAGATGTTGACACAGTGAACCAACATTGTGTAATAAAGTCTGACAAGATGGTTTCAGAGATTTATGTCAGTAAAGAAGAAAGCGGATACAGTTTCTTTAAAGTAAAGTTTGAGAAGGGTTCAGTACCAAGTGAACTATCTGGCAGATACTCTAGCTTACAAAAAGGCAAAGAAGCTGTAGAGCATTACTTAAGAAACAAAGTAAAAACTAAAACTGTTCAGCGTAATGAATACGCAGACCAACGTGAGAAAGAACGTAATGGCTCAAAGTCTAAATCAGAAAGCAGTTAACAACTTTGTCAAAGGTCTTATAACTGAGGCTGCTGAACTTACGTTTCCTGAGGGTGCTTCTGTTGATGAGTCCAACTGTGACTTACGTAGGGATGGTACTAGACGTAGAAGGTTAGGTGTAGTTTATGAAGGTAGTAATGCTTTCTCTTCTTTTACCCTAAGCAACTCAGAACTTACAACCACAGGTAGTTGGATTAACGTAGGTGGAAACGCTAACTTAGAATTTTTAGTTTTGCAAAAAGGTAGTACTCTTTACTTCTACAACAAGGCTTCAACTCCTTTCTCCAATCAAGTTCTCTCAAACTCAATAAACTTAGCCTCATACCAACACAGTAGTTCAGCAGGTGCAGGTACAGCCAAGTGTCAGTTTACCTCTATAAAAGGTAACTTAGTAGTTTCTTCACCCCAAATAAACACAATAGTTATTCAGTATAATACCAACGGAACTTTTACAACATCTGCAGTATCATTTGATATTAGAGATTTTGAATGGCAAAGTAATGTTCTTAATTTATACGGTGAAAGAAGTACTATAATTAATGATCAAGACAGAGACTACGATTCAGCAAATGCAGGTTGGGTAGGAACTAAAGGTGCAGCAGCATACACTGCTTACAAGTCAGCTAACACAGCTAGACCGCCCTTGACACATCCTTGGTATGCAGGTAAAGACACTGATGGAGACTTTGATCAAGCTGAATGGAAAAAAGTTTTTGGTGGCACTTCTCGAACAGCACACGGTCATTTTATACTAGACTTTTTTCTTAAAGACAGACAAACAGCATCTGGTATTAGCTCGATGACTAAAGCTACTGATCCAGAAACAGCTAGGTTTAAATGTGCTGAGTCTTTTTCTGGTAGAGTTTTTTATGCAGGTCTTGATAGTGCTGAAAACTCTGGAACTATTTTATTTTCTAGAAGTGTTGAAACTATAGCTGACCTAGGTATTTGTCATCAAGTAAATGACCCTACGTCAGAGTACTTATCTGACCTACTAGATACAGACGGTGGTGTTATAAGAATACCTGACGCTGTTAAAATACAGAAACTATACGCTTACCAAAACTCTCTCTTTGTATTTGCTGAGAATGGTGTATGGCAGATAGCTGGTGTTGACGGTGTGTTTAGAGCTAGTTCTTTCTCTGTCAACAGAGTTACTAGAGTTGGTCTATTACAACCAGAGACATTCGTAGAAGCTGAGGGTATTCCTTTTTGGTGGTCTAACTCTGGTATTCACACACTAACTACAGACCCTGTGTCAGGACAAGGTACTGAGCAGAACTTAACTATTCCTACTATTCAAACACTTTGGGATGACATAGATAGTACAGCTAAGTCTAGGGTTACTGCTGTTTACGACAGGGTTAATAAAAGAATATACTGGGGCTATCCTAACGCAAGTGAATCTGTAGTTTCTAAATTAAATAACTTTCTTATACTAGACATCCCTCTTCAAGCTTTCTTTCCTTGGAAGGTTTCTGATCAAACGTCTAATACTGATGCAATAGTAGGTTTAGCTTTTTACCCAACTTACACTCCAGCTAACACAGGTGACCCTGCTGTAGTCTTAATATGTAGAGAAGGGTCAGACAGTAAGATAACCTTTGGTGGTTTTACAGGAGTAACTTTCTTAGATTGGGGTAGTGCTAACTACTCATCGTTTGCTGAAACAGGTTACGACTTTGTTGGAGACTTAGTAACTAAAAAGAGTTCTCCTTATATTGTGACTTACTGTAGAGTTACAGAGACAGGATTTACTGGTAGTGAGAGTGCAGGTTACGAGGCTGTAAGACCATCAGGTTTAAAAATATCTGCTGCTTGGGATTTTGCTGAGGATTTTGGTGCATCACAACAGGTATACAGATTGAAGTATCCTGTGCTGCCTAACAGCAGTAACCTAAATGATTTTAATTATCCTGAGGATGTAATAACTTCAAGGGTAAAAGTACGTGGACACGGACGATCCATGAGAATAAAATACGAAAGTGAACAGGGTAAAGACTTCTTGCTCCTAGGTTGGGGTATGATACAAGGAAGGAACCCTAGATACTAATGACTATACAATCCAAAAGATTAAAGGGTGTACAAGGAAAAAATTTTAAAGCTGACATAGAATACAACGAGAATTTAGTAGCAATACACTTACCTACTATAGACGTTATGAATAGAGATACAGTCCTTGAGATGAGAGAAATGTTAAAGGATTGGAATGAGTTTTTTAAATTTGTTGGATACGAAGAAACATACGCAGCCTTTGAAGAGAATAACCCTAAGATGATAAAATTAGTTAGACTATTAAATTTTGAATATGTTAGAGATAACTTAGGTTTCTCTATATTTAGGTATATAGGAGAATAATATGCCCCAAGTAGTTCCAGTTTTAACAGCAATAGGTGCTGGGTCAGCCGTAGCAGGTGGTGTTATAGTAGCAGGTACTACATTAGCTACCGTAGGTACAGTAAAAAGTATTAAATCTGCCAAGGCTTCTGCTGGTGCAGCAAGGTCTGCAGCTAACGAACAGATAAAAGCAACTAAACTAGCTGCCAACAGACAAAGAAGACAATCTATAAGGGCTTTCTTATCACAAAGAGCATCTTTAGCAGCAGCAAGTAGAGCCTCAGGTATACAAACATCTGCAGCAGCAGGTGGTCTAGGTAGTATGTCCTCTCAATTTGGGGCTAACCTAGGTTTTAGTGGACAAATGACAGGTATTAATCAGAACATTACTAGATTATCTGGTATACAAAGCACACAAGCTGCTATGTCAGGTATGTATGGTAATATAGCAGGGTTTGGTATGCAAATGATTGGTAGTGCAGGTACTATAGGTAAAATGTTTCCTGCAGGAAGTCCTGTTGCAGGTGCTACACCTTATCAACAACAACCCTATGGAATGGGTGGCGGTGAAGCAGGTAGAAGATAATGTCAACACTCTTAACTCTTGAAGATAAAGTCTTCAATGAATTAGCTTTAGTTGATGACAGCTACGACAGAGAAGAAGAAAAATCCTTCAACCCTCTAAATACTGTCGATAAAAACAAAGCTGAAGAAATATCTATAGTTACTGAGATACCTTCTGATCAAGTATCAGCAGAACTTACTCAAGGTATTAACGACTCTGAGGTTGCTGCTTTACAAAAGGGTGTCAACTTTAACTACGCATCAGCTATAGAAAAAGCATATGAGGATGGACTCAGTGCTTCAGAGATGGCAGACCTAATTAAGGAACGTACAGAAAAGGGTGAAGACATGACCCTTGGTGAGTACTCCTTGATCCAAGGGCTTATGCTAAACGACAACGGTATCAATGGTTATGCTGCTCGTACTCTAACAAACATGAAGATATGGAACGATCTGTTATCTGATGAGTTAGAAGCAAACGAGCAGTCTACTATTTCTAAGATACTCTCATTCTTAGATGTCAATGTACTTAGAGAAATAACTATAGGTGCTTTTGAAAACGTAAGTTACAGAACTAATCGTGAAGGTTCTGACATAAGGGGAGCTTTTAATACCCTATCTGCAGGTGAGTTTAAGGAATGGGCTAAGGAGTACTTAAACGAACGTAAGAGTGAGGGTATCTTCTCTGACGATAGTATCTGGAACCTATACAAAGCAGCCAACGATGCCACTTACTTAGGCGATGACCCTATGGCAAACCTATGGGCTATCTTTGGTGTAGTAGATATAGCTACACTAGGGTCTACCAAGGCTGTCTCATCTCCTTTAAAGTCTTTAGTAACTAGAGGTGTAAAAGAACTAACTGGTGAAGAAGGAACTACTCTAGCCAAAGTTTCTGGACTAGGTAAGTCTCGTAAACCTATAGATACTGTTGCTATTATTAACGGTGAAGAAGTTGCTGCTGAAGTAGCAGGTAAAATAATAGATGATGTAGGGGTGCAATCAGACTCAGTTACTGCAGGAAGACTACTACCAGAAAGCTTAGACCCTACGTCAGGACCAAAGAGTAGACCCAACGGTGTTGGTATTAGAGATGTAGTTAGAAAAAGTTCTATCTTTGAGTTCTTAGAAAGAGCAAACAGAAGAGGTAGCTTTGGCTCTTTAGCTTCAAAAGAAGCAATAGATACAGCAGCTACACAAATAGCAGCACGTATCTCAGCAAGCGTTAATGATGCTGTAGTAAACGTAAAACAAACTAGGGTCATTGACCAGAACTCAGACGATCATTTAGTAGTAGTTAGGTTAGGTAAGGATGGCTCAGGTGCTCCCTTCAGAAGAAAGATGGATGCTGAAGCTGTAGCAGCACAAGACCCTAGCCTGAAGGTTGTCAAGAAAGAAGAAGGTAGAGGTTGGTTTGTTGAGGCTGAAGAAAGAATAGATGCTCTAAGCTTACCAGATGAGATACCAAGATTTGAATTTCAAGGTGGTATTGTAGGTAATGTTCTAAATAAAGTATTTGGTGCTGCTACAGTTAGACTTGGTGACAAGATTGGTGGTAAATTCTTACAAGCTGAGGCTGGACAAGGACTAGTCTCTAACCAAATAAAACCTTACGAAAAACTAATAAGAAAAATAAAAGGGAAAGAGAGAGAAAACCTATCAGACTTCCTTACTCAACTACGTGATGGTGAATTGTCTAAGGAAAGAGAGTTTCCTACAAGACAAGGCTTCCAAGCTATGTACAAAACTATGTATCAAACTAAACCAAGTGATGGTTTGCTTGATGCATATGATGCTTTAGTTGACATAAGTAATGCTTCTTGGCACATCCAATCCTCTGCTAGGCTCAAACGTGTAGTAGCTGAGGGTGGTGTATTCGTAAGTATAACTGATGACTTTGGTGCTATAGGCTACCGTGTATCTAATGTTCCTGATAATGAGTTAGTTCTAGATTTAAAAGCAAAGGGTGGTAAGGGTGGCTCCTTTAGACCTAGTGAACTAAAATCAGACCAGCCTATATTTAAAATACCTGATACATTTGCAGACCATTTGTATGTAACTAACGTAGATTCTGTACGTGTACTAGAGCGTATAGACGTAATGCCTTACAATGCAGGTGGACCTAGAACAAACGCAGAGTTTAGGTACTTTGTAGGAACTGTAAGAGAACAGATGTTACTATCTGGTAACACAGTATCCACAGGGTTTAGAACCTTACTAGGTTCCTTTGGTCAAGATCAAGCTAGACTAGCTGTAAAGCAACTCAACGCTATAACAACCAAAGTAAAGTCTTTAATGGATGACATGGGTGTTGATGACATACAAAAACTTAACTTATCCAAAGAACAGTACGATGAGTTAGGTGATGTTATACGTGCAAACAACGACTGGCACAAGCACGTAACAGACCTAGAGGACTTACAGGCTCTATCTAAGAAACATAACTTTAGGTTCACAGAGAAGTTTAACTTAAAAGCTAGGGATCAAAAGGTACAGATAGATGAAGTTGGAGAAGATCCATCAATAGCTGGTGTAAGCTTTGGTGAGGTAGTAGGTACAAGACTAAATATGAAGCGTGGTGACACCCCTCTCATGGAGTTTGGTGGTAAGAAAGCTACCAACGCTAGTCCTATCTCTACAATAGCTGATCAGTTTGCTTCAGAAACTTTTGGTTATGCTAATCGTACAGCTTCACAGAGTGCTATGGTTGGCTGGGTAAAGCTTGCTGAGAATACTCAGGGTATAGTAACTTTTCCTAAAGGTCTAGCAAAGAACGACTACTACAATAAGTTCTTACAGGCTGAGGTTACTAAGACAGGTAAGTATAATGACCTAGCTGCACAACTTAGAGAGCAGCAAGATGTAATTAAAAGAAGAATGAACCAGTCTACTTGGTTTAGTGACAGATGGGATAGCTTTACATCCTCTGCTACAGAGTTTGTCTTTGGTAAAACAGGTAAGAAGATAGACTTTACTAAAGCTGACCCTGCGTCTAGACTATTGCAGGTAGGTTTCTACTCTAAGTTTGGTTTCTTTAACCCTGATCAGTTTGTTCTGCAGGGTATACACTCGCTTACAATAGCAGCAATATCACCAAGGCAGGGTGTAAAGGCTCTAGGGCTTGTGTCACCTATGATGGTGTTAGCTAATGCTCCTGATTCAGCTTCAAGAAGACTAGCAGTACAAAGACTGTCTAAGTTCTCTGGTATTGAAGAAGCAGAGTTAGGTACTTTACTTAAGTACATGGATGATAGTGGTAGAAACTTTATCAATAACGAGGTTATAGAACTTCAAGGACCAAATACTTTTGGAACAGCAAGCACCCTAGCAGGTAAAGCCCAAGAGAAAGTTGGTAGTTTCTTAGACTACAGCACTCTGTTCTTTAGAGAGGGTGAAAGAGTATCACGTTTAACTGGTGTTATTACAGCTTTCCTAGAACACAGAGCTAGAAGACCTAACATAGACCCATTGTCACCAGACGGTAAGCTTTGGATAACAAACAGAGAGCAAGACCTAACCTTTAGAATGACTACTCAGTCACGTAACCTTGCTCAAAGTGGACCTATGAGAGTACCTACACAGTGGCTTTCCTTCAGTATACGTGCTATGGAGAACATTGTAGTAGGTAGAAACTTTACTGGTGGTGAGCGTGTTAGAATGTTTATGGTTATGGGGCCGATGTTTGGCCTAACAGGTCTTGGTGCAGGTAAAATGGCTACTTACTTCACAGAGCAGATGGGTTATGACCCTAGTGATGAGGCCGCTGTAACCTTTCATAACAGAATAAAGTACGGTTTGATTGATGGTCTGTTATCAAATGCTCTAGGTACTGAGACAGCCTACGCAACTAGGGTTGCTCCTATAGATCAGTTCTTTGACACACACAAGAAGCTTACTGAAGAGAGTTTCTTTACAGCTTTACTTGGGCCATCAGGTGAAATATCTAGGGATATGTTGGCTGTAGCCTCTACTGCAGTTACTAGCCTAGTATCAGGTAGGTCTGAGATGGTTCGAGAGGACTTGACACAGTTAGTTCGTAACCTTTCTACTTTTGATAAGGCTGTAAAAATTAGAGAACTGATAGAAACAGGGTCATACCGTAGTAGAACTAGAAAAGAAGCTGTGTCAAACCTAGACCCTATGGCTGCAGCAGCAGTTTTATTTGGTGCTACTCCTGCTCCTGTACAGAACTATTACGACTATACAGAGATGGTTTACGACAAAAACAATTACTACAAAGACATGAGAAAAAGATTACAAAGTAAAGCACTTCAAGCAGATAACCTCTTGACAGAAGGGGATAAAGATGATATGGTAAGAGGACTGAAACTTAGAGAAGAGATTCGTGATGAAATCTTTTCTTCTAGACTGTCAAGTTCTTTAATGCTAGAGCTACAGAGAAGTTTAGTAAACCCTGACTCTACTATAAATTACTTTAGAAACGCTGTCCGTCTTGATATGGGTTTTGCAACAGATATGTTAACACAACAAATTAGGTAAGGATTTACTATGGTTGATTACTCCATAGACATTAAAGATGAAGGAGTAGCTTACGAGAAAGCTGTAAGTATGCCATCAGCAAGTGACTCAGCAATAGCTATAGCTGGTGTAGCAAAGCTAGGTGATGGTGTATTCAAGACTCTTGATGCACTAGACGCAGCTAAGAGAAGGTCTGCCCCGACTGATAGTATGATAAAAAGAGCAGCCTTTGGTGAACTATCTCAGGAAATTAATTCTACAAAAGGTTTAAGTCCTCTTAATAAAAGAGCAGGAATTAATGCTGCTATAATAAAATACACAAACGCTGGGTTTGAAGTGGGTCAGGCAGAAAAAGACTTAGCTAAAATGGCTGGTGTTGACATTGATTACATAGGGTTTGACCCTGCTCAAGCAGCTATAGATGGTGCTTTAAAACTTATAAACGACAACCCTGCACACATAACACTTGCTGCTCAACAGTTAAATGCTGCAGAGAAAGATTATACACAAGCAGACCTGCTTAACCTAGCTATTAGAAACGTACAAAAGACAGAAGCTGCTACTTTATACATAGCAAACTCTCAAGTAGTAGATCAAGCAGAGTTTCAGAGTCAGTTTGTTCCACAAGCTGAGACACTATTGTCAAACTTAGAAGCTCAAATCATGGCTGGTTTGTCAATAGAAATGCAAGCAGGTAAAAATATCATGCCTGAAAATGTTATGGAACTAGAGGTTGGTTTAACTCAGTTAAGAAGTTTTATAACAAGCAGAATACCACCTAATTTACCAGAGGGTACTAGTAGACCCTTGCTTGATCAACTAGACGTTTTAAAAACACAGTTAGACAACTTAAAAAACTATGATCAAAATGTTATAGATACCAAAGTAGCAAACTATATGAGACAGAATACTGAAGTTGCTATAGAAATGATAAGAAAAGAAGTAGACAACCCAATCTTAGCCAACGCTCTGCTGTCAGGAAAGTTTGATGCAACGACAATGGTTGAAGGTCAGATTACTCAACTAACAAAAGCTATGAATGACCTAGAAGCAAAGGATATGGAGTACATTGATCTATTTACTTACAATCCAAACGTACTAGGAAACACTAAGCCTGACCCTGACAAACCTGATGTTGATATTTCTGTTATAGACAACAGCACAGATAAGTTACATGGTCCAGATGAGGTAGAAAAAGCTACAGACATGAGCCTTGTGAAACGTAAAGACGTTCTTTTCTTTACATCTCTCTCAAGTATTAACCTTGTAGAACCTAAGAACATGAATGTGGCAGAACATAGAGACAACTTCCTTCAGGGTATTGGTCATGCCTCAGTTGTCATAGCTAAATCACCAGAGATTTTTAAGACTGATACTCTAAATAATATTTTCAATGAGAATATGTTTAAGAAATTATCTGTGTTAGACCAAATAGACCCCAACCAAGCTGCTATAGCTAGGGCTAGACTAGGGGATGCTCTTGTACGCCAACTACAACTTGTCAATACTGCTGTATCAGGCTCTGACACAAGTTCTTACTTCAAGGTTACTGGTCTTGGTCAGATAGAGTACGACTTAGACAAGAGAATAGACACAGGCCAAATAAGAATGGACAGGCAAGTTGGTGACATGGTAAAAATGTATGCTAACAAGAGGTACAATGGTGACATTACAGCTATGATAGCAGACAGAGGACGTAAGCTAGAAACTTTAGAGAGAAGTCAGATAGAAGACTTAGGATTTAAGTTTCAAACAGCTTATGCTGACTACAGAAAAGTTCTTAAAAACTCTGACAAGAAGAAATACTACATAAAGAACTTACGTAGACTTGGTGTTCTCACAGGTTCACTAGAGCAAAGCCTAATTCAAGAAGTAGAAGTTGGTGAATCAAGCTCAAATGGCTCACTGCAGAACCCTTGGGTTATAGAGTGGACAGGTAAAAGAGAAACAGACCTTAAGATAATGGCATCAATAGGCAGTGGTGAGCACTACTTTGATAGTGCAGGTCAAATAAGAGTTAAAAAGTAATGAGTGATGTATCCTTATCAGGCGGTTCTTTAATAGTTGATGTAGAGCGTAAGCAAGTAACAGAGACTATAGCTGCAGTAGACCAAGGTAACGTATCTCTTGATAGTGGTTTGTTAGTCACAAAGAGATTTGCTAGTAAACTAAACGAAAATATAAAAGGTGCGATGGGTGCTATGAGAGCAGCCACGATAGAAGGTAACAAAACTGTAACAGAACAATCACAACCTGAGTCTGATAATGTACCCTTTGATCCAGACAGAAAGTTTTCCCAAAGTTTTCGAGAGGGGATTACTCCTAATGAATTAATGGAGCCTGTGACAATACAACAAACTACCGATCAACCTATACCAAAGAAACCAGATGTTGAAATTAAAGAATTACCTGATGCTGCTGCTGCTAGTGGGGTGCGGCCTACCGATGGGAAAGTAGAGGTCTCACCTACAGACGAAGATTATAAAGACCCTACTGAAGTTATTCCTAAAAAACCTAAACAAGCCTTAGCACAGAGTCAATCTCTACTAAAAGAGACAGGACATTATAGGGATAATGTAGATGGTTTAACAGGAGCAAACACTACAAATGCAGTCAAAACATTTCAGTATGAGAATGGTTTGGAAGTTACTGGTGAACTAGACTTACAAACTAGAACTAAATTAGGTAGTGGTACAGCAACTAAACGTCCAGAAATATCTGATTCAAATAACCCTCTTCTTTCTTTCATAGCTAAAGGAGAAAGCGGTGGTTATGGTGCTGCTAATAATGGAACCACTGATAGATTAAGAGATCAAGGAAAATTATTCTCTGTATTTGACTCTTTTTATTCTGATACTTACTCTAAACCTCTGGAAAAAATGACTGTAAAAGAAGTTATGACCGTACAACTAGCTAAGTCTGGTGCTTCTATGGACGAGTTATTAAAACATGTAAAGGACAATACTAATAA
>VMHT01003005.1_pt1 | contig 11935 bp, 11 predicted proteins | sample 4693611 | NCBI WGS metagenome assembly VMHT01 (sample SAMN12280063, study PRJNA550983) | marine metagenome | isolation source: seawater sampled from same location over 5 years 0.02-0.2 micron viral filtrate | place: USA: collected off the coast of southern California halfway between the port... ...
AAGGTGCTGTTGGAAGTGTTTTAGTACAATCTACTGGCCCTTATTTTGCTTCTGTTGGAGATGGTCAAAATTCAACAACTTATAAATATGTTGCTAACTTTGGACAAGACAGTAGCTTTGCAGGCAACAAAACAGCACAAGGCAACACAGATGGAAATGGTATAGGTGACTTTTATTATGCACCCCCATCAGGTTTTTTAGCAATGTGCTCAGCTAATCTTCCAAAGCCAACTATAGGGCCTGACTCTGCTACACAATCTGATGACCATTTTAATACAGTTATTTATAGTGGTAATGATGATGCAACAAGAACTTTTAACATAGGGTTTCCACCTGATTGGACTTGGTTTAAAGTTAGAAATCAAAGTGGTTATGGACATCAACTATATGATAGCTCAAGAGGTGTACACAAATATTTACAATCTAACGTAGCAGGAACAGAACAAACAAGTACAGAAGGTGTTACTAGTTTTGATACTAGTGGAAATTTAGTAATAGGTACTAATGCTTTCTTAAATGAAGATGGTTCAAATGGAACTATTTGGAATTGGAAAGCAAATAATGGTACAACCACTACTAATGATGCAAGTGCAACAAGTGTAGGTACAATAGATAGTGTATATCAAGCAAACACTACAGCAGGATTTTCTATAGTGCAATTTGAAGCAACTGGAAGTGCTGGAACTATAGCACACGGGCTTTCACAAGCACCGAATTTTATGATTCTAAAAAGTCGTGACCAAAATGGTGCTCAATGGATGGTATATTATGGTGACAATACAGATTATTTAGTGCTTCAAGGCACAGATGCTACTACAGATGGTCAATCTACTTGGAATGATACATCTCCAACAAGCACAGTTTTTAGTGTAGGTGTTAATGGTGGTGACAGTAACAATAGTAGTGGTGGTAGTATGATTGGTTATATATTCCATGATGTAGAAGGCTATTCAAAGTTTGGCAGCTATACTGGAAATGGTAATAATAATGGTACTGTTGTATTTACTGGATTTAGGCCTGCTTTTATTATGACCAAAAGAGTTAACTCAACTAGTAATTGGGTAATACAAGATAGTGTACGCCAAACTATTAATCCAATGGATGCTTGGCTTAGACCTAATACAAATGATGCTGAGGGTACTACTAGTCCAGACCTTGATGTAGACTTTGTAAGTAATGGTTTTAAAATACGAAACAATGGTACTGATAATAACATAAATGGTAGCACATACATATACATGGCATTTGCTGAAGCACCATTTAAGTATGCTAATGCTCGGTAGAAACATTATAAATAGAATTAAAGAATTAGGAGATTAATAATGCCTTGGAAAACAGCTGATGGTAAATATCTAAAAGAGGGTAGAAGTTGGACTGATTCTAATGGTATTAAACACCCATCAAATTGGATGATATGGACTGAAGATTTTAAAAAGAATGATATGAAATTAACATGGGAAGAGCCACTTGGGCCATTTGATGGTTTTTACTATTATGGGTGGAACTCTGATGGAGATGCATTATTACCAAGGCCTCTTGCTGGATTACAATCATCAAAAGTATCAGATGCAAAATCAATATCAGCAAGTCTTCTTGCACCTACAGATTGGTATATAACTCGTAAGATTGAAAGAGATGTTGCAATTCCAAGTGAGATTACTGCATATAGACTCGCAGTTGTTACAAATTATGCATCACTTAAAACTGCAATTAATTCTGTATCTGACATCGCTGGGTTACAAGCACTATATGAAACACCAGCTGGTGCATCATCAACTGCAAAAGAGATTGATGCAACATCTACAAGTGTGATAAGTACATCTGCTAATGCTATTACATTTGCTAATCATGGTTTTGTAAATGACGAACAAGTTTATTATAATGTAGGTGTTAATTCTGATAATGAAAATGCAGCAGTCATAGGTGGTCTTGTAAATAACACAACATACTTTGTACATTCATCTACAATAAATACATTTAAACTTTCTGAATCTCACAGTAATTGTGGAGATGAAGCAATAATTAATTTAAGTGGAGTGTCAAGTGATGGAACAGCACAATCATTTACCTCACAAGGAATACCAGGCAAAGGACAGACATGGCCTGATAATCGTATGTTGAAGTATGATGGTTCGTAAAATAACGTAAAGGAATTATAATATGCCATATTTAGGTAGAGGCCCAGGCTTCGGAATAAGACAAAGATACTTTTATACTGCTTCAGCTGATGACACTTCTGTTTCTGGTTCAGACAATAATGGTATTACATTATCCTTTACAGATACTTTATTTGTTGATGTATTTTTAAATGGTGTTCTTCTTGATCCAAATTCAGATTACAATACAACAACTGCAAACACAATCGCTGGATTCGCAGCATTATCTGCAAATGATTTTATAGAAGTAGTAGTCTTTGATTCATTTTCAATCGGTGATGTAGTTCCAGCATCTAGTGGTGGTACATTTTCTGGTGCAGTTAGTGTTAATGCAGATGTTACTGTTTCGGGCACATTAAATGTAACTGGGGATACTGCAGCTGGTGATGATGCTTCAATTGGTTTTACTGCGGCTGAGGGTTTAATACTTACTGGTCAAGGTTCAACAAATGATGTAACTATAAAGAATGATGCAGACACAGCAGTTATACAAATACCTACTGGTGGAACTGCAACAACTTTTGTTGGTGATATTACTATTGGTGATGCTAGTGCTGCAGATAGGAAGATAGTGTTTGATGGTAACGCACAAGACTTTCATGTAGGACTAGACGATAGTGCTGATGACTTAGTAATTGGTTTAGGTTCTGCATTAGGAACAACCCCTGCTATATCAATAGATGAAAATTTACTTGTAACAGTAGAAGATGATGTAAAGGTAGATGGTAGAGCAGTTGGTCATGTTACTACAGACAATGATGGTGATTTTGATTTAGCAGTTGGTAATGATTTTAAATGTACAAGTGGTGGTAACTTAGCTCTTACGTTCACTAATGCTGCAGCAGGACAATCTGGTAATATAATGTTTGTTAATGGTAGCAATCATACAATTACTGCAGCTGCAACTGTAGCTATAAATGCAGATGTATTAACAACTATAAGTGCAAGTGGAACATACCACTTATCTTATTTCTGTAGTGCTGCAAGTGGTAATGATACAATTCTAGTTTCAGCTTCTGCAATATTGACATAGGAATATAATATGAGTATTATAAAATCAAATGGTGCTGGTGAATCTGGTGGGTTTTACAATGGTGCTGTATCAACGTCATTAAGATTTGATAGAGCTAGTGCTCATTATCTATCAAGAGATCAAGGTTCAGCAGGCAATCAAAAGGTTTTTACACTTGCTTTTTGGGTAAAACGAGGAATAATAGGTGTTGCAGATACAGCTTTATTTGGTACTCAATCAGATGGTAACAATCGTGTTTATATGAGGTGGGAAGCTGATGACACATTTAAAGTGTATTTTGCAATAGGTGGCACTGCTTACGATAATGGTACAACTATGAAATTTCGTGATACGTCAGCTTGGTATCATGTTGCAGTTGTCGTTAATATGGCTGGTTCTGGCGATACTGGTAAATTAAAAATTTATGTAAATGGTGTAAATCAAACAATGACATATAATTCTACATTGCCAGATGCAAACATAGCTATGTGTGCTGGAGTTGCAGAAACTTTAGGTAAAAAAGATGGTGCTTCTAATTATATGGATGGTTATTTAGCAGATGTATACTTAATTGATGGAACTGCTGTTGGTGAAACTAGTGGTTATCTTGATGAATTTGGTGAAGTAAAAAAGGGTATTTGGATACCCAAAAAATATACTGGTTCTTATGGCACTAATGGATTTCATTTAGAGTTTACTAGTTCTGCACATGATGCTCCTGCAAGTGAAGGTTCAGCAGATACAGATAATATAGGTGCTGATTCTTCTGGACAAAATCATCATTGGACTGCCGTGGATTCAATAAGTGCCCATGATTGTGCTATACCAGATTGCCCAGAGAATACCTTCTGCACCCTTAATCAGATAGAAAATGATAAAAAGTTTGCCGACTCTAATCAAGCTTTAATGACACAGTCAGAGGGTAGCTTAAAATTTAGTGGTGGCAGAAATGTTTTTGGTACTATTGCAGTAACTTCTGGTAAGTGGTATTGGGAAATCATAAACACTTCTAGTACAGTAAACTCTGTTTCAGTAAGTGGTGTTGTTACACATGGAACAAGAGCAGAACATTATGCTGTTTACTATAATAGAAATGGAAACAAAGGCATTGGTATAATGGCTAGTGGAGCAACTGAATCAAGTTATGGTGCAACTTATACTGATGATGATATTATTGGTGTTGCATTAAATATGGATGATAAACAAGTAACATTTTTTAAAAATAATGCAGATCAAGGAACTATTACTGATGCAAACCTAGCAACAGGAGAAGTTCATGCTTGGACACAAAATGGTGCTAATAATGGAACATTAGTTGGTGTTTATAACTTTGGTCAAGATGCAAGTTTTGCTGGACAAATTACGGCAGGAACTGCAACAGATGGAAGTGGCAAGGGAGTCTTTAAATATGCGCCACCATCAGGATTTCTTGCGCTTTGTTCAGCTAATCTTCCAAAAGCAACCATAGGGCCTGATTCTACTACACAAGCTAATGACCATTTTGGCATACTTACTTATACTGGTAATGGTAGTGGCCCAAGAAGTATAGTATCAGGTGCAACTGGTATTGGTGGTGAATTATCTTTTAAACCTGATTGGTTGTGGGTAAAATCAAGAAATACTACTTATTATCATGGTACATGGGATTCAAGCAGAACAAATAAATCTGCCTTATATACAAATGCAGCAGATAATGAAGACACCTCAACTGCTGGAACGCTAGGTTCTCTTGATGACAATGGTTTTACTACTCCAAATGTAGGTTCTGGTGGTTTTATTAATATAAATAGTTCAACATATGTTGCTTGGAACTGGAAAGCAAATGGCGGCACAACTACTACAAATGATGCAAGTGCGACTAGTGTTGGAGCAACTGATAGTGTAATTCAAGCAAACACTACAGCTGGGTTTAGTATAGTTACATATACTGGTACTGGTTCAGCAACAACAATAGCTCATGGTTTAGGTGGTGTGCCTGAAGTAATGATTATTAAAAATAGAGATGGCGATCATGGTTGGTCTGGATTTTACCATCATTTAATGGCAGGAACTGCAGCTGCATCTGCTACTGACTATTTAACTTTAAATGGAACTGGTAATTTAGTTGATGATAACACAATATGGAATGATACTCCACCAACATCCACAGTCTTTACTGTAGGAACTGCAAATAATACTGGTTCAACTGATGCTTTCGTTGGGTATTTTTTCAGAGGCATTGAGGGCTATAGTAAGTTTGGCAGCTATACTGGAAATGGTGAAGCAGATGGAGTATTTGTCTTTACTGGATTTAGGCCTCGTTACGTTTTGCTAAAAGCAGCATCATTAGGAAGTCAATATTGGAACATTTTTGATAGTGAAAGAGACCCTTTTAATGACCAAGCATCTTCACCTTTATATGCTAATGCAACAGATGCTGAAGGAAATGGAAATGTAGATATAGATTTACTAAGTAATGGTATGAAAATGAGAGATAGTGGAAACAATCATAATTCAAGTGGTCATACATACATATACCTGGCATTTGCTGAAGCGCCATTTAAGTTTGCTAATGCTAGATAAAAGGAGAAGATAAAAATGCCTTGGAAACACAATGGTAGAACCATACAAATAGGAAAAGCATGGGTTAGTGATGATAACACTAAATACCCTCGTCAATGGAACAACCTTACAACCTCTGAAAAAAAATCTGCTGGGTTAGTGTGGGAAGATGACCCAACATCATTAGCACCTTATGATAACTTTTATTACTATGGTTGGAACTCTGATGGAGATGCTTTACTACCAAAGCCACTCGCAGATTTAAAAAGTGCTAAAGTAGAACAATCAAAACAAATGTCAAGAAATATGCTTTCAGATTCAGATTGGTATGTTGTTCGTAAGACTGAAACTAATACAGCAATACCAAGTGGTATAACTGCATACAGAACAGCAGTCAGAACAAACTATACTGCATTAAAAACTGCTATAAACAATGCCTCTGATATTGCTGGATTACAAGCAGTATATGAAACAACTGCTGGTGCATCATCAACTGCAAAAGAAATTGATGCAACATCTTCAAGTGTTGTAAGTACTTCTGCAAATACAATTACAAGTAATGGACATGGTTTTGTAAATGATGAAATGGTCTCGTATACTGTGGGTCTTAATTCTGATGATGAACAGTCAGCGGTTATAGGTGGTCTTGTAGATGGTGCAACTTACTTTGTAATATCAACTGCCACAAACACATTTAAATTATCTGAAAGTCATAGTAACTGTGGAGATGCAGCAGTAGTATCATTAACTGGATTATCTTCAGATGGTGCAAAACAAACATTTACTTCACTAGGTAAACCTGGCCAGGGTCAAACATGGCCAAATGAAAAATCATTAAAATATAATGTATCTTGACAATTAGTAAAGTTTATAAATAGAATAAAAGGAAACGAATATGAGTAATGCAAGAAATTTAGCTAATCTATTGTCGCCTGGTGCAGCTGCTCTTGCGGCGGCAAAAGTTCCTACTATAACTGCTGCTTCAATTACAGACCCAGAAAATTTGCCTGGGCAAGATGATAAAATTGTTATGGATAGTTCTTCAGTTGCAACTGTTACTGTTAATAGTGCAGTAAGTTCTTCAGCAACTGTTGCTGTAGATGGTGTATCTGGCACAATTGCTGTGGGAATGGTTGTTACTGTTTCGGATACTGATGTTCGTTCAATTTCAGATGCCTCTAGTGAAACTGCTGTTTCAGTTGATAATACATTAACGATTACAGCAGTTGCTTCACAGACTTCATTTACTGTATCAGAAGCTGTTTCAATTGCTGATAATGTAGTCCTAATTTTAAAAGCAGATGCTGGAGATAAATTAACACTTGATGCTTCTGCAGCTAGTACAGATGTTGGTGAAGAATTTCTATATGAAGCTGGAAGTGGTGATGCTTCATTTGTACTTAGTAGACCAGCCATCATATCACAGTTAGGTGCAGCTCCTGCTGGAACTATATCTGCATTTGGTTCTGTAGGTAATTCACCACATGGTTGGTTGCCTTGTGATGGAAGATTACTTATTAGGACAACATATATAGAATTGTTTAGGGCAATAACAACAACTTGGGGTCATGGAGATGGTGCAACAACTTTTGCTGTACCAGATTTAAGGGCTGCTTTTTTAAGAGGTCAAGGTGTTCATGGAAGTGAAACAAATGCTGTAACTGTTGCATTTGATAGAGCAGATGCTGGAACATTTCAGAACGACCAATTTCAATCACACTTTCATACTTTAGCAAGAGGTGAATCTTCACAAGGTCAAGCAACTGGTGGTAGAATGACACATGGTAACAATGGTGACTCAGTTTCATCTACTGTTGCTGTTACTGTACCAACAACTGATACAACAAATAGTAATGGTACACCAAGAAAGGGTACAGAAACTAGACCTTTTAATGCTGGTGTTCAATGGATAATCGCAACTGGACATTTAACAACTGGTAGTAATACTGTATAATATTAAATAGGAGTATATTATGGCTGAAACTATTTCTGATATTCAAATATTAAGAAATCAAAGAAACACAAAACTGGAAGAAACAGATTATCTTGCCTTGTCAGACGCTACATTATCAGACAACATGAAAACTTACAGGCAGGCTCTAAGAGATATTACAAGTTCATACACAAGTATAGACGATAGTGGTTTTTCTTGGCCAACGAAACCAGATGCATGAGATAATTAAACCTTTCGGCCCTAGATTATTTTACACAAAAGTTCCAGACATAATTATAAATCAATTAAATGATGGTTTCGATTCTATGATAGAACGTCAAGATCATTCTGATAGATTAGTTGGTCATGTTGCCGAAGAAATTACATTAGATATAGAACAATTTCCTATGTTTGGTGCTTACATGAGTAATCAATTAAACACCTTTTATTCTGAACACAATAAAGAGTATGACAAAATTAATGGGTCTGAAACACCAGATGAAGAATATATAATGTGTGTTTCTTCATCATGGTTTGTAAGAAGTTTTGAGGGAGATTATAACCCAAGTCATTTTCATAATGGATGTGATTATAGTTGTATTCTTTACACAAAACTTCCACCAACAATATCAGATAAAAATACAAGAAATACAAATAAAAAAGCAACAGAAGGATATATTGATTTTCTATATGGTTCAGATCAATTTATGTGTTGGGGAAGTTATCGTAAACAACCAAAAGTTGGAGATTTATACATCTTTCCATCTTATCTAAGACACACAGCTTATCCTTTTTATGGAGAGGGAGAAAGACGTTCTATATCAATGAATATGATTTTAAGACCAAGAGGTAATAATAATGATGAATAATAATGAAGCTTTAGATTTTTTTAAACAAAATTTAAAAAGAATTGAATGTAATCATATGTTTAATACAAACATAGGTGTGGTGTTTAATACAGAACATGATGAAATAGAAGAAGAACTAAAAGAACATTGTTTGAATATAAGAGAAACAGTAAAGTCTGGTGGAAATGATTGGTTAGCTCCTACATATAATACAAGTACTACTAATCATAGCGTGTATAAAGATAAAAAATTTCATAGACTAAATCAATGGGTAGATAATCAAGTACAACAATATATAGATTTTTTAGGTATAAAGTTAAGAGGAGAAAAATACATTCCTTTTGAAAAAGATGGTTGGTTTAATATATATGAAAAGGGAGACTATCAAGAATATCACAATCACCCATGTATAATATCTGCAATATATTATTTAAGTTCTGATAGGGTAATGAACGCAAAAACATACTTTAAAAGTCCAGTTCAAGAACATTATCCAATATCATACGATAGTGAATATGGAACTAGTGGTAGAGCAACTTATTATCCAGAGAGAGGAAAGTTATTAATATTCAGAGGATTTTTAGAACATTGTGTGGAGAAAGAAGAAAGTGACAATATAAGAATTAGTCTTGCTTATAATTATGAATAAATAGTTCTTATAAATAGAGATATAATAGTTTGAGGAGAGAGATGAATGGCACTAAGTACAATAGGAACTGCTGGTCTTGCAGATGATGCTGTTACAGCTGCAAAGATTGATGATGATGGAACTGGATTTACTTTTGGTGATGTAACTACAGGCGCCCTTACAGCAACTGGTGCAACAACTGGTATAGTAACTTTTGATAAATTAACTTTAGATGGTTCTTCAGTTGCAACTGTTACTGTCAATGGTGCTGTAAGTGGTTCAACTACAGTTGCTGTAGATGGTGTATCTGGTACGATTGCAGTTGGAATGGTTGTTAATGTTTCAGACACTACTGTTCGTTCTATTACAGATGCTTCTAGTGAAAGTGCTATTTCAGTTGATGACACATTAACGATTACTGCTGTTGCATCTCAAACATCATTCACAGTAAGTGAAGCTGTTTCAATTGCTGATAATGTAGTTTTAATTTTAAGAGCAGATGAAAATAGTAAAATGGTTTTAGACGCTTCTGCAGCTAGTACTGATGTTGGTGATGAAATATTATTTGAAGATGCAACTGGTGATCCAAGTGTGTTAAGTGGTGTAGCAGGAAGTGTGTTGCAAGTAGTTCAAGGTGGTAGAACAACAAGAGTTACACATAATAGTTCAACTTATGGAGATGTAGGTGTTACAGCTACTATTACTCCTAGAAGTTCTTCTTCAAAGATTTTAATACAATTAACTGGCACTTTGAGTAATGCAAATGCAAGTAATCTGTGTTTGATTAGACTATTTAGAGGAAGCACACAAATTGGAAGTGGTACTGGAGGAGGAACTTCTAACTACAATTCATTTATGTCTATGCTCCAAGATACTACTACCTATTCTTTTAGTGGAATATCAGGCTCTTTTTTAGATTCTCCATCAACAACATCTGCAACAACATATAAAATACAATTAGCAGCTTACAATGGTACTGCTGTTATGGGTGGAAGACCTGATAATACTAATGTTGCGACACCAACACTACTTACTTTAATGGAGATTGCAGTATGACAGATATAGCACAATCAATATTAGCAATAAATTCTAATGCAAAGTTTACTGTATTTGCTGAAGATGCAAGTACTGTTGTTTGGTTAGAAGATACAACACCCATAGCTGAAGCAGATATACTTGCAAAACAAAAAGAATTACAAACTGCTTATGAAAACAATGCTTATCAAAGAAACAGAGCTAATGAATATCCGTCAATGGCAGACCAACTAGATGACATATATCACAATGGTGTAGATGAGTGGAAGAAGACTATTAAAGCTGTTAAAGATAAATACCCAAAACCAAGTTAAGGAAAACAAATGGCAGTACCAAGTACAAAAGCAACACTCAAAACTTATTGTCTAAGGTCTTTAGGTTTTGGTGTTATAGACATAAACGTATCTGACGATCAAATTGACGATAGACTTGACGAAGCATTACAGTTTTTTGCACAGTATCACTATGATGGTATTGAGAGAATGTTTCTGAAATATCAGATAACTGCTGATGACCTTACAAGAGCTGCAACAAACACCACAACAACTGCAACAGATTCTATAGACAGTTCTATTACTGCATCTTTTGGTGAGGGTAATGGTTTTATTCCTATGCCGTCTTCTATTGTTTCTGTAGTAAACATATTTCCTTTTGATGACAATGCAACAAACAATATGTTTGATATTCGTTATCAACTTAGACTAAATGATTTGTATGACTTTAGTTCGACATCAATTATACATTATCAAATGACTATGCAACATTTAGATTTTCTTTCTCACATTCTTGTTGGAGAAAAACCTTTAAGATTTAATCAACATCAAAATCGTTTATACATTGATATGGATTGGTCAAACGATATATCTGCTGGAGAGTTTTTAATTATAGAGTGTTATCGTAAAATAGACCCAGCATCTTATTCTGACATTTTTGATGACATACATTTAAAAAGATATGCAACGGCTTTGATAAAAAGACAATGGGGTGCAAACCTTTCTAAGTTTAATGGTGTTGCAATGTTAGGTGGTGTAACCATGAATGGTGAAACTATCTACTCACAAGCACAAGAGGAAATCGAAAAATTAGAGGAATTAATATCAATAACTAATTCTCCACCTATGATGTTTGGCATGGGTTAATGCCATGGCTGTTAATACTGCATTTCACACAAGTAACTTACACTCTCTTGCAACGGAGAGAAGTCTATATCAAAACTTAATCAAAGAAGCTATACAGATTTATGGACATGATGTTTATTATGTCAATCGTGATACTGTAGCGTTAGATAATGTTCTTGGAGAAGACAGTCTTTCTAAGTATACAAAACAAACACCAATAGAAATGTATGTAGAAGACTCAGAGGGTTTTGGTGGAGATAAAGAAATTATAACAACTTTTGGTTTAGAGAATCGTAATGAAATTACATTTGTAGTTTCTAAAGAACGATTTCAAGAAATGGATAGTCAGTTTGTTATTGAGAGTGGAACAGATACAACTGGTGGTAGTTTTCTTTTAGAAGCTGGAAGTATAGACCAATCTGAAAACTCATCTACACTTACAAGTGTACAAGGAGATAATAACTTTTATGTTTTACAAGATATTGCTTCTACAGATGCAGACAGACCACAAGAAGGTGACTTAGTTTATCACCCAATATTTGCAAAGATGTTTGAAATAAGTTTTGTAGACCATGATGAACCATTTTATCAACTGGACAACAACCCAGTATATAAAATAAGATGTAAGCAGTTTGAGTACAGTTCAGAAGAGATTGATACTGGT
>VMHT01068064.1_pt1 | contig 11935 bp, 12 predicted proteins | sample 4693611 | NCBI WGS metagenome assembly VMHT01 (sample SAMN12280063, study PRJNA550983) | marine metagenome | isolation source: seawater sampled from same location over 5 years 0.02-0.2 micron viral filtrate | place: USA: collected off the coast of southern California halfway between the port... ...
AATCTAGAAGATAATTCATTTGATTTAATATATACTTCACCACCATATGGTATAACTGAAGCAGAATGGGATAAACCATTGAATTGGGATATGTTATTTCCACAAATGTGGAGAGTATTAAAACCTAATGGGATTATTATACTTCATGCTTCTATGCCTTTTACATATGAATTATTAAAATATCAAGCACCTAAATATCATTATACTTGGTTAAAAAATAGAAAAACTAATTTTTTTAAAGCTAAATTACAACCATTAAGAAATACTGAAGAAGTGTTTATTTATTATAATAAACCTGGCACATATAATCCACAAATGATTGGTAATGAAGTTTATAAAAAAAGATATATGAAACAACAAGATAATAATAAATATTATGGACATAGAAATAATATAGATAAATCTTATGTTTCAGATACTGAAACACATACAGGTAAATATCCTTCAACATTATTAGAATATAAAGTAAGAGCAGATGATACAGGTATAAGTCGAACCGATGAAATGATTGATTTTTTTATTAAAACTTATTCTAATGCAGGTGATAATGTATTAGATTTAACTTGTCATAATAATTATGTAGGAGACAGATGTCAATTATTAAATAGAAATTATTTAGGTATAGATATAAAATTAATGTTAAAAAAATAATATTAATTATATATAATGGATTATGTTTCAATAATTATGCCTATTTATAATCGTAATAATTTTAAAAGAATAATATTATCTAATTTATTAAAATTAGATTATGATAAATCTAAATTAGAATTTTGTTTATATGATGATGGTACTGAACCATTTTTTAAAGATGATAAAGAAAAAGATCATTTTATTGAAATTATAAAACCTATAAGTTTTAAATATAAATATAATAATATTCGTAAAGAGATAGGATATAAGAGAAATAGTTTAGTAAAATTAGCAACACATAATATTATAGCTTGTATAGATAGTGATGATTTATATTTACCTAATTATTTAAAACATAGTTTAAAAATAATGAAAACAGAAAAAGTAGGTTTAGTAGGTTCACCTCAAATGTTATTTTTATATCCACATTTAGAATGGAGGATGACAGCAATAGATTGTAATGTTAAACGCATGATACACGAAGCAACAATGGTATTTACAAAAAAACATTTTAAAACTATGGGAGGTTTTAATAATAAAGGGACAGGTGAGGGCTGTAAAATGATAGATGGTATGTTAGATAAAAAAATAGGTAAGAGTGAAATAGATGAATGTATGATTTGTATTTGTCATAAAAATAATACAGTAGATAAAAAACATTTTGAAGATAAGACAGAAATAGAATATAAATTATGTGAATATGATAAACAATTAATAAAAGATAGTTTAGGCATCTCTGATATGTAATGCTATAGTAGTTTTACCTACAAGGTCAATTGCGAGAGTTTCATCAGCATATACTATATCAATTTCAACTGTAGATAAAAATAAATCTTCTGTATTATTTAATTTTAAATAAACTCTTTCAGTAGGTTCAAAAAATAATGAACCTACACGTGAACCTGTAGTAGAAAAAGCAGGTAAATGATATAAAATTTTAGAATTAGAACCTTTAGAAATATTAACAGAATTAAATGTCATATTTTTTAATCTAACGAATAATGTATTAGTGCCTTTAATTTCAGGTGCTTCATCAGATTGATATGTTTTAGTAAATGGACTAGAACCTCCAGTAGAATTTGGAACATTTACCAGTGAACGATTTGGGAATCCCATTAAAAATTGACTATTACAATTTGATGTATTGAGGTATCTTTCGTCATTAGCTAAAAAGAATTGAACTTTATAATCACATTGACCATTACCATTCAAACCTTTAAGATCTAGTGGTGTTATATTTTTAACAAAATCAACATCTATTAATTTAGCTTGTTGTTGTTGTTGACTTGCTGGGCCAGTAAAAAATTGTCCAAGAACTATCCAAGCGTGTGCCCACCAATCTGTATAACAAGGTATATTATCTCCATTAGTATCTACACTAAATCCATAATATTCATGATTTGCTATATTTACACCTTCAAACTCTTCTATTTTAACAGTGCCACCTGCTCCCATTGCTATTTTAGGATATAAATATCTACAAGTCATTGATACTGGTTTTAAATTTTTAGAACTATCAACATTAGTGCCATCAGTTAATACTGTTACAGCACCAGAAGCATTAATAAGTGATACTTTAACTCTTTCATTTTGAACATTAAATATAATATCGGTTATATTATCATCTTTTACATTTTTAGTAGCACCATATAAAACTCTAATTCTTTCTAATTCGTCATTACCTTCACTACCTACATAATATAAATCAATATCATTATCACTGTCAACTTCTACTTCAAAATCATAGAAGTTTTCACCCATATCTGCTCCCTCCTCAAACCAAGTAGGTGCTTCATCTTTAAGTGCTCTGCATAAACCATATTTAGCTGGTGCTTCTTGAATATTTTTTAAATGAAAAGATCCATTACATAAAGATATTGGATAATCAATACCAACACAACCATTACCGCTATCAGTTGGAGCAGTTAATATACGAGTTGTTGGATTATAAGTATAATCAGAACCATCTGGTGTGCCATTATATTCAGCACCCATCCAACTAGCTGAAATATTTGAAGCGTTTTTAGAACTATCAGTGCTTGTCACTTGTATTTGCCAACCTAACCAATCAAGACCACTACCATTTCTTAATGGTGTAACATTAGCACCAGGATTCCTACCTGTTGAAGCATTTAACATTAACATAGGATGCCATAAATTTCTATTTAGTGATTGTTTCATGATGCGTGCTACATTATCCACATTACCTGAATATTTACCAACACCTCTCCACGCTACGCTCCCTAACATATCATCATCTGTCACTGTTAAAGAAAATCCAGCTTCAACTGGTATTGAACATACTTCTCTATTTACATTAGGAGCAGTATCTACTCCTAACTCTTCACCAAAATAAAAAGCATATATAGAATTATCCCTATCTAATGTTACATTACCACTTCTATTTATTTTTACACTTTGAACTGCAATTTCTGAATTTTTAGGTATTTTAAAAGTGTCATTCAAATGATTTTGATAAGAATATGATTTATTTAAACCTTCTTGATTATATCCACTGTTAAGTATTTTATTTGTATTAGAAGTAATTATCAACGACATTTATATTTAACAATTTTTATTTTTTTTATAATAAAAAAATTTTATAATAATATAATGACAAAACAAAAAAAAATTAAAGTTTTAAAACCTGTTGAAAATAATGGCAAAGCTGACAGTCCATTACAATTTGAAGTAAATAAGGATATAAAAAAAAGTAAAAAAATTAAACCAAAAGATGTATTTGATGTAAAAGGTAAAGTTATTGTAAAAAAACCATATAAAGGATCTAAGTAAATTTAGTTTCATTATCTATATCCTCCATTGTCTGCTCATAATTATAATCTTCTTCTGAAATATCAGAAGTTTTTTCTATATTAAATAAATCTTCATATTCGTCTTCTTCACTTTCAGAAATATCTACATCAAGATCTCTTTCCTTATTTCTGGATTCGTAACAACATTCTAATAAATGTTTTATGTCATCTATACATATATGATTTAATATTTCACAAATAGATCTATATGCGTCATCAATATCTCTTTGAGTAGTTAATTCTTTTTTAGGCATATTATTTAATTATTCTATCGTTTTATTTTTAAATACTATATCTTGAAGATAATTAAATAAAATATATTCATAATCTTCTTCATTAGGTCTTTGTTCAAGCATTTTTTTTTTAAGTCTAAATTTTTTCTGTTTCCAGCGGTCTGCATTATCTTTATTATGATGAGGCTGAAATACAAGTTTATATGTTTCTTGAAATAGTTGTTCTCTATTCATATTATTATCTATATTTATATGTGTTATGTTTTTAAATGTTTTTACAAATTCTAACATAATATAATAATTACATTCTTTATCTTGATTATATCTATTTATTAAATCTCTTTTCCATTTATTTATAATTCTATTATCATTATTAAATATTTTATCTAATAATTTTTCATTATCACATTTCATTCTATTTTTATATAAAATATTAGGTGGATTAAAATCTATATCTTTTCTGGTTCGATTAAAAATTAACTTTTTCAATTCATCTTCTGATAAATTTTTTGCAATAACTTCTTTATCTTTAGATAAATTTTCTAATAATTTATTTTCTATTTGTTTACTGAATGATTTAAATATATCAAAATCCATTTAATATTATTATAGTTATATTTTTAAATATGGTTTCGCAAAAGTGACAGAGATAAAAAAATGTTAATATTTTAATGAAAAAAATACTGAATAAAATTTAAAAAAATATATGAATTAGATTTCTAAAAAACTTAAAGTTATAAAGTTAGAAACTTATGCGAAACTTTTTAACATTTATCACATTTTTCATGTTCAATATTTTGTAAATCAGTAGGCAATGAAACATCACTAAGTAGTTTACCGTCTTCAGCTATAACTTCTTCAAAATTTTTTAATGCTTTACCTTCTTGAACTTTTAAATATAAAAAGTTAAATTTACCTTCAACTGCTTTATGATATATTTTAAGAAAGTTTTTAATGTCACCAAAAGGTGGGTGGAACTCTTCAGCAATTTGTAATAATTGTTTATTATTAGTTTGTTTAAAAATAATTACATCAGTAGCATTATTTCTTAAAATAGTATCAACAGATTTAAAATTTTGTGTAAATATACCCATTAATCCTATATTATGGTGTCTGTATCTAGTTGCTAAAAAACTAATTTCATTATTTCTTTTCATATTAGAACCTAAAATATCATCTAATAATAAAGCAATAAATGGCATATCCTTTTTCTCCCCGTATGATTTTTGTGTATCTATTAATTCACTAATTAATCCATCTGTGTAATAATCTTGAACATCAAATGCTTTTCTTAAAAATCTAGCTGTAGGATCGTTTAAAATAGTATTTGAAATGATTTGGACATTATCAAAATATTCTTGACCATAAAACCCTTCTTCACGAGGTCTTAACAATAAATTATTTATTAATGTAGTTTTACCTGACTTAACCGCACCGATTCCTAATAATAAACTAGGAGGTTTAGGTATATTTGGGTGTACTGGTTTAATACGCTTATCAGGTTCTTCTTCTTTAACTGGCATAATTTTAGGAGCATTTTGAAAGATGTTTTCTTCATCCATTTTAAATTTAATTAATATTTTTATTTTTTATAGAAAAAAATTAAAGTTTACAGTAAATAAATAGAAATGGATTTATTACCTAATATAGAATATCCTGATGAAAATCTAACAGTAGAAATTGTTGATAGTGACCCAGACGATGATTTAGAAAAAAATAATAATGAAATAGATGAAGAAGTAATAGATAAATTACCTGAACCAACTGAAAAAGAAAAAATACAAGTAGATGAAGTATTTAAAAAAGCTGAAGCATTGCCTGCTGTGCCTAAACTGCAAAAAATCAAAAAGAAAAGGACTATGACACCACAAGCTAAAGAAAGTTTAGCTAAAGCAAGAGCTAAAGCATTAGAAACTAGAAAGCGTAATGCTGAGTTGCGTAAAGAAGGTAAACTTAAAACTAAAAAACAAATAGAAGAAGATAAAATTAAAAAAGAAATTGAAGATAGAAAACCAGTTATAAATAATATTACTCATGAAACTAAACATATAACTAATAATATAACTGAAGAAGATATAATGAGAATTGCTTTAGAAACTTCAAGTAAAGCAACGCAAAAAGTATTACAAGATTATGAAGAAGTAAGAAAACAGCGTAAAGAAGTAAAGCGTAAAAAAAAAGAGGCAGAACAACATAGGACTATTGTTAAAAATAAAATAAATACAGCATTGGGATATAATAGAAATGACACAAATTTTTATGATAGTTGTTTCTAATAATTTTCTTTAAATAATTAAAATCTTTATATAAACAAATGAATTCTATTCAATTGTTAGATTGTAACCATAAAACTAGTTCAGAATTTGTAGGAGGTAATAGAAGTAGTCCAGCCTTATTTACTAATAAATTAGGTAGTGGAATCCAGATAAATCCAGGTGATAAGATCTCAGTTCATAATGCTTTTATAAGTGAAACTGGATCTGATGATAATGCTATTCAAATAACAAATGATTTTATAGAAACAAAAAGTTTAACTTTTACAACTTTAACAAATCATGTTGAAGTAAATGGTTCAGGTGAAAAAGTATTAGGATATGAAAGGATAACAGCAGAAAATAATGCTTCAAATATTCAAGTAAATGCTAATAAATGTTCAATATTATTAAATTATTATAAAACTAATAATGGAGAAAATCATTATAATTTACCTCGCAGATTTTGTTATAAAACAAATCCAACAGTAGCAGCAGATTGGTTAGTTTATGATACTTGGGGCACTGGTCGAACTGGTGGACCAAATGTATTATCAACATCATTAAACGCATCATTTAATAATGATAATATGAGTGTATATGTAGTAGATGATGATTACCATTTTTTTGCTGTATTACCTAGAGCAGAATATAATGAATTTAAACCAAAAAATAATAATTCAAGATTTCAAATATTTATTTCAAAAGATACAAGATATGGTGTTCAATCAGATGCGACATTAGCAAGATTAACTAATGGTTCATTTACAACACCAGCAGTATTAGATTATATTGAATATATAGAAAAATTAGATTTAGAAATACCAGTAGGTTTTAAATCACCTGAAGCATTAGCAAATAATATAACAGAACAATTAAGGAAACAAAGTCAACCTAAAATAAATAGTATTTATGGAAATTCAAATATTTATACTGCTAATTTAATATATCCATTAGAAACTGGTGTTGAAATAAATTCACCTACATATCATACATTTTACGCAGCTAGTGAATTAACTTCTAATGGAGCATTATTTGATGATTTTGAAACAGCAATAACTGTAACAGATGAAGATAATGCTTCAACAAATAGATATTTAGCTGGATATCAATATATTGGTGTAAAAAGACCAGAACTATGGTTAAGAGGTAGAGAATGGGCAAAATACTATATGGATTATAGAAACGCAGTATTACCACCTGCTTCACAAATACAAAATATAACTGGTTCAGTATTATTTTTACAAGATAATTTAAATGCTAGTCATTTTAGAGTAGTAAATGCTTCAGATACAGGTATAGGTTCACATATTATAGTATTTGACCAAGAATGGGACTTTAATATATTAAATAGTTTAAATAAAATATTTATAGAACAAGGAAAACATCCAGAATTATTTGAAAATAAATATAATCAATTGAATGGTTTTACTAATGTAAATAATTCAAGATTTTTACATATGAATGCTTTATCAAGTGACCATAGACCTGCTGAATATAAGTTTACATTAGGTTGTGACCATTATTTAGCAAATGCTTCAAGTGTTAATTATTTAAATGCTGTACCTATATTTTTTGATTTTAATCCTAAATATGAAAATATATATACAGAGGGAGATAGTTGGGAGAGTGGATATGCTTTTGGTTGTTTTCTAAAACATACTGTTGGTAATAAATCTTATATAGCACTAACAACTTCACATATGGGAATGTTAGAAGCAGGGACGGCTGGAACAATAGACCCTAATTTTACAACAATACCTAATAATTTATTTACTATATTTAATAATGGTGATTTAACAAAATTTAAAATAGTATCTGCTGATGCTAGATTTGGTTGGGATTGTAATTTTAATTCATATGGTAATGTATGTATAGGATTATTAGATGGTTGGGCAAATCAAGGTTTTCATTCAGTTGAAGCAGGTGATATGTTGCCCGCACCTTTTCAAGCAACTGAAATAAAATCTTCTAATTATTCACAACAAATATATTTAGGTGCTAATGAACCAAGTATAGAATATAATACTACTTCAAATAGATTTGAAATATCTAATTTACATTCACCTGAAAGAGTCCAGAATAGATTTAATGCAGGTGGTGTAGCAGATGATACAGCACACGATCAATTTATTGTTAATGAATTTGCTACAGCTGGAGATAAAGTTTATAAAATAAATAAAAGATTATATAATACAAATTTTACTCCTAATATATTACCGTATGGAGCTAATAGAATAGATAAATTAGTAGTAGGGGCGGATGATTATCAAGTTGATTTTTTAAATCCTAATTTAAGTCCCTGGACAATATATGACCAATTAACTGGAATAATAATAAAAGATTTTGGATATTCTAAAGAAAATTTTGAAAATGGGATATGGGGTGTATTAGGTTTTACATATGAACAATTTAATGCTTCAAGAACTTCTGATAATGATTTGACAACAAGAATAGGAAATAGTAATAAAAATAATTTACCATATGCTTTAACTAATGCTGAAGTAGGTCAGTTAGCAACAATGGATTTTGTAACTAATATTTTTGGAGCAGGTATGTATTCATTACAATTACCTTTAACAATGTCTTTCAATGCTAATAATGCAGCAGCAAATGCTAATGCTAATTTTAGAGATGTTTTAAAATTTCAACAATATCCAGCAATAACTGAGAGTGCTCATTCAGTTAAATTAACAGCACCTAATCTACCTCGTAAATTAATAAATCCATATTTTTGTATAAGAACAGATTTATTAGATACAGCAGATTATTATGGTGGGGCTGATAGTGGTGAAATATATCCAGTAATAGCAATAGTGCCTAAATCAAATGATTATGGAGATTTTTTTGTTAACACTTCACCAGATTTAGAATTTATCTTTAATAAACCAAAAATAATAACAAGTATAACAACTTCAATTCATAATCCAGATCAAACATTAGCAAGTGTTGATGATAGTAGTGCTGTAATTTATAAATTAACTAAAGCAATACCACAAAATAGATTTGATATTATAGGTCAAATTTTAAATGATAATAAAAAATAATTATTTCTTTTTCTTTTTTTTCATATCTGAATTTTTCATTAATTTACCATTAGGCATATAATGGAATCCAGGAGGTGCTTTTTTTTTAGCTGGTGGTTTTTTCTTCATTGGTTTTTTCTTCAAAGGTTTACTACCATATCCAGATCCTTGAGGCATTTTTATTAATTAAATGAAAATAAATTATTTTATTAAATAAAAATATGCCTTTACAATGTTGGACTAGAGAAAGAAACGATGGTAGTCAATATATAAATTGTAAAAATAATGGTGGAGCAGCACCTGCAAGAACTTCAAATGCTCGTGTACGTCGCAACGCACCTTTAAAACCCAGACCTAAACCACCGCCTCCACCTAATAAACCTACAGGTGTTATGGCAAAAAAAATAGCCCAAAAGATAAAAGAAAAAGAAGATAATGTTAAATTAGTTACAGGTATGGTTGCTAAACAAAGAAAAGCAGCAGCAAAAAAAAAGATAGAAGATAGAAAAAATACAGGTATTATGGGTAAAAAAATAGCAGAAAAAGTAGCACAAAAAAAACAAGCAGCTGAAGTTAAACAAGTAGTAGCAAAAGTAAAAGCAAAAAAAGCAGAAAAAGATTTTAAACAAGCACGTGCAGATTTAAAAAGTAAAGTAGGATCACCAGATAAAAAAGCAACAAAAGAAGATTTTGATGAAGCAAAATTATTAATAAAATTAGGTTTAAATAAATTACCACCAGCTAAAACTGAAAAGAATAAAAAATTTTTAAGTTATCTTAAAGAAAATAGACCAATAAAAATAAAACAAGATCCACGAAAAGTAGGTAAATCTTTTGACAGATTTCAAAAATATAAATCTGCTAAAACTGTTGTTGAAATGATTAAAAAAGGAGGGACTTTTTATGATTTAATTAATGATGTTGAAAAAGGTATTATTACTGTTGGAAATTAATAAATTTTTTTTATAAAAATATAAACTATTAATATAAAAATGTATAAAATTTTTAATAATGATTGTTTAGAAGAAATGAAATCAATTGATGATAAAAGTATTGATTTAATTTTTTGTGATTTACCATATGGACAGACATCTTGTAAATGGGATTGTTGTATAGATTTAGATATTTTTTGGAAACAGGTAATGAGAATAAAAAAAATAAATACACCTATTATTATGACAACTACAACTAAATTTGGAGTCTCATTAATAAATTCTGCACCTAAAAAATGTCCATTTAGATATGATTTAATATGGTGTAAATCAGCTCCTTGTGGTTTTTTATCAGCTAAAAAAATGCCAATGAGAAAGCATGAAATGATATATGTTTTTTATGAAAAATTACCTTTTTATGATTTATCTTCACATAAACATAAATTTATACAAACTAAACCAAGAACAAAAAAGAATATTTATGGAATGAAAGCACATGCAGATGGTAAAGAAGGCAAATATGATCCACCATTACCAACTTCATTAATAGAAGAAGGTAATAATATTAAACCTACAGATGAAGGTACAATAACAATATCAAATAATACTACTTATGGAAATAATATTATAACAAGTAATCCTAAAGAAAGAAAAAATGGAGAACCACGATATGAACCACCATTACCTAATTCATTATTACAAATAAAATCAACAAGAGGAAAACATTCTACTGAAAAACCAGTAGCATTAATGGAATGGGTATTAAAATATTATTCTAAAGAAGGTGATACTATTTTAGATCCTACAATGGGTAGTGGGTCAACTGGAGTCGCATGTAAAAATATGAATAGAAATTTTATAGGTATTGAAATGGATAATGATATATTTAAAGTTGCTGAAGATAGATTAAAATAAATTTGAAATATTTTCGTCAAGTATTTAAAAATAAAACAATATATAATATAAATGAGTTTAACAAAAGAACAATTAAAACAAGATATTAAAAATATCAAACCTAATTTAACTGATAATAGTTTAAATAAATATGTAAAAGATATATTTAATATTTATAACAAATATACTGGTAATCAATCAGATGAAATAACTGATTTAGATATATTTAAAGAAGTAGATAATATTGATACATTAATAAATAATTTAGCAATATCAACTCAACGAAACTTTTATACTGCGATCTTTACATTATTTAAAAGTCAAAATGAATTAATTACAGCTGATATTTATGGGAAAAAATTATCAGAATTAAATATTAAACAAAAAGAAAAATATGAAAATAATGAAATATCTGATAAAACTAAAAAGAAATTAGAAATTAAATTTAAATCATTAGGTGATTTTATTATTAAATTAAATAATGAAGAGAAATATGAAACTGCATTAATGTTAGCTTTAATTACAAAATATTTATTTAGAAATGAAATAGCAACATTAAAAACAATTCAAGAAAAAGAATATAATAATTTAAATGAAGAGGAATTGAAAGATAACTACATAGTTTTAAAAAATAAAAAACCATTATTTATTAGTAGAGGTATATATAAGACAGATAAAAAATATGGGATAATAAAAAAAAAATTAGAAGATAAATTAATTATAAAAATATTCAAAAAACATTATGAAAAAATGACAGATAATATTGTATTTAAAGATGCTAATGGAAATCAAATGAATTCAAAAAGTATATCTAAAAAAATAGGTAGAATAACTGAAAAAGAATTAGGAGTTTCATTAGGAACTTCATCAATAGCAAAAATATCAATTGAAGAAATTAATAAAAATCCACAAGCATTAAAATTATTAAAAGAATTAGGTGAAAGCAGAGGCACAAGTATTAATGTATTATTATCAGCTTATTTTAATAATTATAAATAAGGGTAACGCAAAAGTGATAGACTATTGAAAATCAACAAAAAATTTACCATATTTTACTTGAAGTGTTGGAACACTTTTTTTTTTAATCTCAACTTTTTCATCTAATGATTTTTTCAAATTTTCTGAAATAATAATTGGAATCTGAATATTTAA
>VMHT01031006.1_pt1 | contig 11934 bp, 14 predicted proteins | sample 4693611 | NCBI WGS metagenome assembly VMHT01 (sample SAMN12280063, study PRJNA550983) | marine metagenome | isolation source: seawater sampled from same location over 5 years 0.02-0.2 micron viral filtrate | place: USA: collected off the coast of southern California halfway between the port... ...
CACGGGACTGCATTACAGCCATATTTATTCTCCTTTATAGGATTTGTTGATAAGAGCTTTACCTTCATCGGTCTTAGCAACTGCGGCATAAGCTACAGCATATTGGCTCTTCTTGATTTTGTTCTCGTCCATATAAGACTTAACGAGGGCATCTAGCTTGTCTTGTGCAGTAGCGAAGTTGCCATCAGCATCTGACTTACCAAATTCTTCCATAGACTCCGCAAAGACTGCATCAGCACCCTTCAAGGCTTCCATGACACTTTCATCTTCATCAAACTTAGCAATAAGTGATTTAGCTACGTCGATATTGAAGTTAGGTAGAGCTTCTTCTGCACGTTTGGTCAGTTCAGCATCTGCCTTAGCAACTTCCGCTGCTTCTAAAGCCTTAAGGATAGGCGCAGGGATGTCAGCTTTGTTGATTTGTTCACCTTCATATGTTACATACTCAGGCTCGACTTTCTTTTCGATGATGTCAGCTTTAATGACATACCCATTGTCGATAAGTGATTTACGAAGACGTTCGTTCTCTTCTTTCAAAGAGGCTTCAACGGCTTTAAGGGTTTCAATTTCTAGCTCTTCAGCAGTTGCTTCATCAGCCTTCTTCATGTCCATGTTGTACATCTTCATGGCCTCTTCTTCAGACATACCTTTATCCATGTATGGCTTCAGTTTAGCTTTTAGATCATCGGACATTTTTTCTACTTCATGTTCCATAGGTTCTCCACTGGAATTATCACGCTTGTACAAGGAGACTGTTGCCTGTGCGTTTGCTGGACGATCCACCAAAGACAATTCCTCCAACTCAAGCTGTTTTAAAAGGTTAGGCACTATAGTCCTCCTTGATTGCACGACCCCCAATAGAGAAGGCCGCAAGTTCACCAGACTTAACCTTCGCCCAGACATTATCGTCATGGACTTTGAAAGCTACGATCCAGCCTTCACGGTCACTCTGTATGCCAAGGGAGTCACCAATCTCTTTAGTGATAGGCATGGAATGGATAACTGACCCAATCTGATCCCCTGTATGCATCTGTTTACCGACACGAATATGTTCCATAAAGCTGTTGACAGCCTTAACAAGTGTCTCAGGTTCTATTACGTCACCTTGACGGTCAACCACTGGCTCACCCTTCTCAGTAACGACTGAGGCCCACCCGTAGACTAGACGTTGTTCTTCGTCAGCCTTTAGGATTTGACCTTCAATACTTTTTGTAAGAGGCCTATTGTGAGTGTAGCCTCTTTCCTTCAAATCAAGATGTTGCTCATAAGTAGCTGCCATAAGAGCATCGCCTGTCTTAGGATCATACATTTGATGAGGTTTAAAATCTTCTTCTGCCTTGGTCATACTACCCACAGTTGCCCCACTCCACATACGACAGGACCAGTATCTAGCAGAGGTCTTATCTGTAGCTGTATCACAAGAGTGCCTAGAGCGGAAATTAGCCCTTGCCTTTGGATCATCTCGACGGATCTCCATGTTAGGATCTCCGAAGGTAACTTTCTTAGTCTTGTCACCGTCTTTAACATATACACCAAACTTCTTGCTAGAACCAGCGGGAAGTCTAAAGGGTTTGTTAAGAGGTTTATCAGCTTTGTCTACATAGTAACCATCGTCCATCTTCTTAGTGCTAGATGGATGACTAGAAGGTAACAAATCTTTGTCGTGCTTAGGTGACTTAGACCCTGCCACAATCTTAAGATAGCTGTTTACTCTAGCCATTGCCCATTGCTCTGGACCAGTTACGTTAGGTCTAACAGAAGAGGGATTAGTTCTGTAAGCGCCTACACCACGATTATACACTGTCTGCAACATACCTGTTGTAACTTTATGCTTAGATTTAGCATTGTGGGCTTTTACTTTTTCAGCTAGTCCTTTAGGCATTAGTAATCTAGTCCTTCTTAACTAAGTTCTCTGACTACAGAGATTGTCAAGTTCTGGTTATTAGGGAATGTCTCAATAGTGTTATCTCCGTAAGTAACCTCAAACTCTACTGAGTAAGATCCTACAGTATCGGTATCACCTGTCTGCCAATCATACTGAACAACACCATTGTTAGCATTCGTAACTGTCATAGCTGCATCAACTTTCATTGTACCGTCTAGGCTTTTCATATGAAACTTGACACTAGCTCCTGTCAAACTAATAGCTGTACCAGCAGCAGTAGTAAGTGTGGCTTGCAAAGAAGGAGAGGTATCATTCTGCTTAATGTTAAAAGCCATTCTTAAGCTGCCTTATTATAGTTAGAGGAAAGTGTAGCAGTGTTGTTTGAGTTAGCAGTCACAGAAACAACTCGCCTTACGGATGCGTTATAAACAGGAGAACCAAGCAAAGGTGCGCCAGTTGTAATGCTATTAGGCTGTATAGCGTGCTGTTGCGTGACAGCAGGACTACCTAATACAGGGGCACCAGTAGAAATACTGCTGGCTACGAAGGTTTCGTTTTCTACCATTGCCACAGAAGAGACTGTGGGGTTACCTGTAGATATGTCACTAGGGGCTAAGAAGTGATCTTGCGACATCACCGAAGAGCCTACAGTAGGTGCACTTGTGGTGATGCTGGATGGGTTTAGTCCAGTACCAGCAACTAATGTTGTGCTGTTTACTACAGGCGCACCAGTAGAAATACTATTAGCTACTAGGGCTTGAAGTTGATTTAGACTTGGTTGGCCTAACTGAGGTTCACCGGCTGTAAAATCTGCTGTTGTGAATGTCTCACGTTCAGCCATGTTACACTGATTGACAATAGGATTGCCAGTAGAAATGTTGGATGCGACTAAGCTATGGACTTGTCCGAAGGCAGTGCTTGCCAGTGTTGGACTTCCTGTGACAATACTGTTGGCTGTAAACTCTGTTACAGGGGACCATATTAGTGTACTACCAATATAAACACCTGTAACAGTGCTTGAGCCAACAGCTATATCGTTGAAGTCAGCAGAACCAAGGAAAGCGTTTTTAGTCACTTATCTACCCTCTAGTAAAAATTAACCAGTTACGAAGTAAATAGTATTACTATCTGGACTAGCTGGTAGGGCAGCAACAACTGCTATCTTATAACCACCAATGGCAACATAACCACTTGTGGCTGAGATATCGTTTGTTTGGTGGTTAATGGTCAGCGACATTACTTACTCCTTTTTAAATACAACGGAATCTTCACTTGTACTTTTAATAAGCAGGTTAGTGAAAGCATCTCTTGATACACGGTGACGATCAAGGACATAACGAGCATTGTCTACATCTCTGTCTAAATCCCAGATGTGCTTGACAATATTTCTCTGCTGCTCTGTTAGATCTTCGATATTATACTCTACACCTTTAATAGAGATTGTTTTTGTTTGTTCTTCCATCGGGTACTTCCTTTTATTATCGGGTTAATATTTACTTATACGGCTGTAGAGCCATTCATGTCATCTTGAGCCATAACCCAAGCATAGCATTTATCTAAGAATGTAGCACCTGACTTAGCCTCTACATCTGTTAAGTTAGCGTTATAACGCTTGAAATCCACCTCACGGGTGTTTTCAGTAGGTGAGCTTGTAGCATAAGCTGACAAGTCAATCATCACACTGAACTTAGGATCATCACCGTTTTGTCGTGATACAGCCGCCGTTACAATGCGATAGTAAGCGTTGTTGAATGCAATACCATACTGGCTTGCATCTTCTGCGATATTATGTTTAATAGCCATTGGTATCTCCTTTAGGCGTAAGTTACTTCGCTGGTTCTAATATTAGCTACCCAGCGTATGTTGTGGTTTGCTTCACCAGTGCAGGTGATAGCTAAGGCGTTATTTGTATTATCTGCTGAGAGTGCCAAACCCCAGTTTGATGAGTTTTGAATTACGGTAATTGCACTGTTGGCAAGTGTGGTTGTACCACCATCATTCACCAGCAAGCCCTCTATTTTCCACGAGCCATAGGCTTGAGCGCCGTTTTGCATTGCAGTGATAGTACCGTCGAAACTGATGCAGGTATCAGAATTAGCTATGACTTGGTTGTCTGAATCTACAGCTTCGTTGTCTGTTGTAAGTACTTTTGCAGTTGCGTCTGTGGTATTCCCACGAAGAATAAATTGACCACCTTGAGCATCTCCATATGTGCTAAAAAAGTAACCAGAGGCATATGCAAGTTTTCCGTAGATACTAGACTTAGAAGCAAAACCAAGCGCCGTTGAATAAAGGGCTGTAGCATTTGTTTGTCTGCCAATAGATGTAGCGTAGTGGTTTGAGGCAATCGGCATGTCACCTATAGCAGTAGAATTATAACCTGTAGCCTTTGCCCTGTCTCCAACAGCGAAAGAGTTGGGATTACTAGCACCATAAGAAGAACTGGAGTTTTCAATGTTTAAAGCTGTTGCACCAGTGGCAGATGCCCTTGATTTGCCTACAGCAAAAGTGTTGTACCCAGTAGCTGTAGCCTCTTCACCAATAGCTACACTACCGCTACTACTTGAAACAGCATTATCACCTATAGCTATAGCATTGGAGCCTGTAGCTTTAGACTGATAGCCAACTGCAAACGAGTAGTTGCCTGTTGCACCATAAGAAGTAGAGTTAGTGCCTATACCTAGTGCAACAGAGCTAGAACCAGAAGAGTTAGAGACTGGCCCTGCAAAAGCATTCGCAGCAGAGGCTAATGATCCATGACCAACAGCGGTTGAAAGTGAACCACTAGCCACGGCAACAGTACCAATAGCTACTGCATTTGTACCAGAAGCAACAGGGTCAGTAGCACTTGAAGGATTAGCAGCGTAAAGATCAGCACCTGCTGCTGCCCAAGTCAGAACTCCAGAGCCATTAGTCTGTAGAAACTCTGATGCATCTCCATCATCATTAGGTAGGGTAAGAGTGTAAGAGGCACCAGCAGAATGTGGGGGTGACTTGATCTTTACACCGTGCGAGTTGGCTGAACAGTTTAGCTGTAATGTACCATCGTTACCGCCAGCACCCTTAACTTCAACAACACCTGTTCCATTTGGATTGAAGACTATGTTACCGTTAGTGGTGCTAGTGTTAATCTCACGGGCTTGAACGTCAAGGTTGCCACCAAGCTGTGGGGAAGTGTCTTCTACAACATTAGAAATACCGCCACTAGCAGCAGCAAAAGTAACAACTCCAGAGCCGTTCGTAGTAAGCACCTGATTTGCAGAACCGTCTGAGGTAGGTAAGGTGTATGTCCCAGAGATCTTTACAGTGTCTGTTGTTCCACCAAGAGCAATCTGGTTTGCTGTAGTGCTTGTAGCAGTGTCACCTATAGCAATACTATTTGCTGCTGTAGCTTTTGCAAGTTGACCTATAGCGATACTATTAGCACCAGTAGCGCCGTAGGATGTTGAGCCGTTAGAAATACCCAAAGATACTGAATAATTCCCAGAGGCATAGCTATATGGGCCTGTGAACGAGCCTGACCCTTCACTCTTTGAGTACGATCCAATGGCAACTGCATTACCACCAGTAGCTTTTGTGTTGTATGAACCAGCACCACCAAGAGCAACAGACCCAGACCCCGTAGCCATAGTAAAGTAGCCAATTGAAGTGGCATAGTCAGCCGTTGCTCGTGCGCTGTAACCTAATCCTACTGCCCCATCGCCAGTAGCTTGCGCTTGATAACCTACGGCTGTTGCGAAATTTGCTGTTGCGTCAGTTTGACCGCCTAAAGCAATAGCCTGACTTCCACTAGCTGTTGGCTGGTCAAGTTGATGTGAATTTTGAGATAAATTTGTCTGTAACCCATCGACCCTAGTTCTTAAACTAAAGAAGCCAGAGCCATCACAAACTAAGTGTATGCCTTCAAATCTGCGTAAGTATATTAATGGTGAACCATCAATAGTTTCACTTCCGTTACCGTCAATAGTTACAACATGGGTGGCTGTGCTAGAGCTGTTCCTAATAAATACATAGAAACCATCGCCTAGTGTAGCAGCCGCTGTAAGTGAAATGGTGACAGAGTTAGAGGTAACATCAATTATCTTACCTAAGTCACCAGATACAACTGTGTAGTTGGCAGTTTTAGTATCACGAGTGTAGTCAGAAGCACCACCACCACCAACAGCAGTACCATCTAAAAGTAAACTTGTACCATCAGAGCTAAGGGTTATACCACTGCCAGAGCCTGTGTGGTCTAGTTGAATCTTACCCATTATTCTCGTACCTCACTTCTGATGTGTTTATCGTCCCAACCCATCGGATATTAGTAGATGCTGCACCAGTGGCAGATATTTTTAGACCGCCGTTTGTAGTGTCTGCTGTTAAAGCAATATCCCATGCAGAAGCACCTGATGTGTGGTAAAGATCGTTGATAACAGCTTGACCTAATACAGTAGACCCAGCGTTAGCATCCCTTAAGATTGTACCTTTAACTTCCCACGCTGCGTAATCAGACCCATCTCCTTGGAACTCACGGGCAACAACTGTACCGCTAAAACTAAATGCTGCATAGTTTGTTAAGATAATCTGGTTATTGGTAGAAGCTGTGTTATTGTCGTTTGTGGTTAATGCCTTAGCTGTTGCATCTGTAGTTCCAGCTTTTAAAAGATATGTTCCAGTTTGACAGTCATCATTGGCCGATTGAATTTCCCCATTTGAAAACTTATATGAACCTATTATGCCGTTGGTACGGGCTTTTTGCCCTATAGCTACTGAATAAGAAGCATCGGCTGTAACTACACCCATAGCTATAGAGCCATACCCACTAGATGTGCATGTGTTACCCCCAGCGCTTATAGCAAGAGAATTACTACCTGATGCGGTTGCATAAGAACCTATAGCTGTAGCTCTACTGTCTGATGCTATTGCACCAAATCCAATAGCCTTACCGCCATAGCCTGTTGCCTTGGCGTTCTGTCCCATAGCAATAGTGTTGGTCCCTGCAGCGCCATAGCTTGAGGAGTTGTTAGTTATCTGTGCAGCAAAACCGCCTTCACCACTTACTCTGGAATTTCCTAACGCTATAGCATTGGGTGCCCAAGAAATGTAAGAATCTTTACCTATAGCTGTAGCACCAGCGGATGTGCCTGTTGTAAAAGCGTAAGTCCCAATAGCTAGTGTATCATTAGAAGATGCACCGACCTGAGCACCCCTACCAATGGCAACACTATAAGTACTGCTAACCTCGATTTTGGCTTGAAACCCTAGAGCAATAGAAGCCGAGGATTTGGCATAAGACTGATATCCAGCAGCAAAAGAATAATTAGCCAAAGCCCCATAGCTTGAGGAGTTGTTAGCTATATTTAATGCAGTAGAGTCTAGGCCAGTTGCCCTTGATGTACCCACAGCAAAACTTCGTTGACCAGTAGCTACGGCACTATTACCAATGGCTACGGCATCTGTACCAGTAGCACTGGGTGCTGTGTATCCAGATACTGGATTATCGTCATATAATACTGGATCAGCCATTGTTTAGCCCTTATGATGGATCTGGAATACCGATAGTAAATGAGGCTAGGGTAAAGGTGTTGCCACTCGTAACTGATTGAGAAGCACTGAGGGTGCTAGTAGCAAGCAAACGTGAGTTGTTTGTATCTACGATAGCATAGTGTGTTGCTGTACCTGTAGCTGTAATTGAACCATTTGTGATAGCTGCAACTACTACTTCACGACCACCACCAGACCGATCAGTAGGGGCAGCGATAGAAAGTGAGGTTGAGTTGCCTAAAGCGTAGGTTGCATTAGCATTAGTGAATGTTGTAGCTTCCTGTGAGGTCACTACGATCTTATTGGCTTCCGTGTCTAAGACAGCTAGGCCAGAGTCAAGGACTCGATCATTTAAAGTTGCCATTATTCAGTTTCCTGTTCTTTTGTTTGTGTTGACTCTGGGTCATACTTTAGTTCAGCAATATCCATCAGGTCTTGAATAACTTCTGGATGATCACTTACGTTAATGTCGGCTCCATTCAAGTTGCGTAGGAATGCTGCAATCTCACGTAAGTCGTGTGGAGCTACATCACCAGCTACAATAGTCGGCATCAGGTCGTAGTTCAGACCGTTCAACTCCCAGAGGCGCTCGACAAGCTGTTTATTGAGGACGTCAACAATAGCTTGGATATAACTCTCTAATGCACGAAGGAACAGGTCTGTCTTACTCTTGGAGAGGGCATAAGAGCCAGTGCTACCACCACCAAGCATAAGAAACTCAGAAAGAACACTACGAGCAATGTCATGCTGGTAACGTCTTACAATAGTATCTATTTCTATATTACGACTGCCACTAGAAGACATAAGCTCAACATCTACCAGTTTCTGGTTGGTAGGCGCTCCGTCTTTATCGGGATAGGTGTCGGAAGGCAGAATAATGTATCCTTGCTCATTGAACTTGACATCCCTGAGAATAGATTGCAGGTTATTGACAAATCCAGATTGCGAGGCTGTTGCATCCCCTGACAAGTACTCAGCAGGGATACGAGCAACAGGGATACCAGCAAGTTCCCTTTCAACGGCTATGGCCTCAATAGACTGTAGGTTATTGACATATTCATAAGAAGTATAAGCATTGCGAAGTATAGAGCGCCCAGCAGGGTCACCATTAATCGTTGTCGTGCGGTAGTACAAACTTTTACGAGTAGGTATATAATTAGAGTTGTTATAGCTCGACCCGTCCTGATAAATACCCTTAACATCACCAGTCTGCTGATCTACATCAAACCTAGAGATTGTCCAAGGCGCACGAATAGCAATCTTCCGTACACCCATACGGCCATCAGAGTACTTAGAACGCTTCTTATCACTTCTTTCAGCAGGGCCATTACGTCTTTTATATATGACTTCAAACCAAGCAAAGCCATACGACAAATTCGATAAGGACTCAGCAATATGGTCATCAAGGGTATGGTCCATATCATCAAGTACAGACTCAACGAACTCAACTTCTTTCTTAGCTTCTGCACTATCATTAGCTGGCATCACCTTTAAATCGACATCACGAAGGACTTGTTCAGTAGCATACATGACAGCACCAATAGTACTGTCGTTATCTCTCATCTCACGGTACTTGCGTATGGCTTTCTTGCCACGCAACTCAGGTAGAAACTCATCAGCCCTTATCTGACCATTGTAGGTGTTGTCACCCGCTACACCTAATACCTTCTTGGCCTCTGTCTCTGAGAGCTTCTTAACCATTATCTTAGTCCCTTGGCGCTACTATACGCTAGTTTCAGCGTAGGTTTTGCGTAGCCATTGAGTGATAGGTCCGTTATAGCCCAAACTAAAGCATCAAGACGGTCTGGTGAGCCTGTGGACCCTAGAGGTTCCCACTGTACCATCTGATCTTCTAATTCATTAAGACCCTTTACGTGTTTTACTTTTCCTTGTTCGTAAAGAGCAGAAACTGGTTCAGCCCGTGCCATCTTCCCTCTGGATGCATGTACGAGCTTAATGGGTAATGTCGGATCTTCTGTCTGTAAGGTATGACGAACCATGTCACCACCTTGGTTTCTTTCCGCCACAATTCTATCTGCTGAGTGAGTGTGGTAGAGTTCAGAGGCTTTTGCTGCCCATTGTTGCGGTGTGTATCTTGCAGTGTGGTCTTCTAAAGCGTATGCTATGCCGTTGACATCAATACCGGCCACTACAATACCAGTCATGTCACTTTCTGCATTGGATGTGATAGCTGGATCGATAGAAACAACCACCCTATTAAGAGATGGTAAATCATCCTTGTCTATTTCACACTTCGCAAGTTGTTGTCTATTCCATAATGCGCCAGATGCTTCATCAAGTATTTCTGCATATAGTTCTTGTCTACCTAACCTTGTTCCCTCATACGTCTTCTTTACTGCTTCTAAAAAGGTATCGGCTAGATTGGCTGCATTATCATAGGTACTCCCTTTGCTAATGATCGTCTTATCGTCTGCTAGTATAGTTCTAATTAGCTTGGTTGTCTTTGGTGTGGTGGTGACAAAGACTTGAGGTCTTTTGCCTAGACGTAAACCAAACTGTAACATATCCCATGTTGCTTGTGCGTTGTTCCAAGCACATAACTCATCAGTCCATGCGGAATAAGCTTGCGGCCCCCTTAGTCTTTCTGGGTCTTCCGCTGAGAAGAATACAGCCTTAGAGCCATTTTCCCATGTGAGAGTATTGTTGGTAGGTGACCACACAGGAAATCCAATGTCTTTTCCCCTATATGTCTTGTCACCCTTCCAACAGACATTGAGTAAGCCACTATCCCCCTCAACCATAACCCTGCGAACATCACCTTTAGTAGGTGCAACACAGTGGACAATCTTATCGCCCTTCTTGATCCTGTGTCTGACCCATTCGGCACCAGCACGGGTCTTACCCCAGCCACGACCAGCAAGTGCAACCCAAACATTCCATTTACCCTCTGGTTCTAATTGTTCAGGTCTAGCCCAGAAGTTCCAGTCATGCTGTAGCTCTTCCGTTTTCTTTGGGCCTAATTGTTGTAAAACTGATGCAACTTCAGAGTCGGGTAACTCTCTAAGAGTCTGTGCTGTTATCACTACTCTTTCCTAACAGGTTCATCAGAGCATCAATGGCACTTTCATCAGTGTCAGCGTCCTCTGTACCCTCTACCTCTACCTGTGTCTGTGTAGGTGACCAACCACCCTTACTCCGTAGGAATAGTTCAGCAGCTTTAAAGTCACCGTCTAACGCTTGCTGAATGACAACAGAGCCTACAGCCCCTACTATAGAGGCCTTCTCTTCTGCTATGTCTTCTCCATAGAGCTTGTAGAACGTAGCTGTGCTAGAGGGAGCATTCTGATACTTCTGTATTGATGACAGAATGTCCTTGACAGCTACTCCACTGCGAATACCTTCTCGCACTTTCTTAGCTATGACAGCACTATATGGTAATGACGGTAAGGGCATCTTATATTAAGCGAGGACAAATCAACGTCCCTCGTCTTCCTCTTATACATTATGTTGTGTGAAGGTTCGGACGGTTTTGTCCTCTGATTCGTATTGTGACACAAAGAAGACAATTTGTCAAGTAAAAAATGAATAGAATGACAAATAAGTTGTCTTTTCTCTATACTATAGTATAGTTCTATTGTTTTGGCAGGGTTATTTTTTTTTACCCTGCCTGTTCTATAGTATATACTATAGTATAAGGACAGAAGTGATTCGTGTCAATAGTTAATTTAGTAGGTGCGACAATTTGTACACTGTTTGTACTGTAGTTGTTCCGCATGTACAACTCTAACGTGTACTATACCTGATCGAACTAAAATTTTTATGTTGTCAATATGGGTGGTTAAGGGCCGATGGCAAAATGTCGGGCTATGATTCGAGGGGCCCCATGCACGAATGCATTGTAAACGCAAGGAAAAACGACCGGTCGGCGGGGCCTGTGGCAAGCCCTATGGTTCCCCTTTGTGATCACACTTGATCGATCAAACGAAAACTTGTGATCACAGAACCAAAGATAAGACCCTGACAAAACAAACAAAAACCAATTTGTCAGACAGGCCCAAAAGAGGCCCATACAATAGCCAAAAGCAAAAGAGGCTATCGACCCCTTTCGCCTTTGGTTTAGGTGCACTCAGCGGCCCGTTTTAGTGGGTCGCAAAGGCGATTGCTTTGGTGGTTTCATGCCAACATAAAGCACAAGAGGCACAAGACTCCGTTTTGCCCTCTTGTTCAGGGCAAGCGATTGCGTCCCCTTGATCAATCAAGCGATCCGTCAAGGGGTCATCAAGTGACAGGGCCGAGTCAGTGATCCAAGGCTGACCGGACCATCTCACCCTGAACCTGTCAGGGAAACGAGTCTTGATTGCGTCAATGGCCCGACCCATCACTGAGTCTTTACGTAGGGCCGTGAATCCAAACACATGCAAAGACCGGTATCGCAACAAATGCTGATACCATTGGTCAATGTATTGGATCGAGTAAAAGTCCCCTAGCACATGCAATCGAAGGGCAAAGGGTTTCCCCTTTCGATCAAGGGCCGATAGCTCAGAATTGATTTGCATCTCTAA
>VMHT01096717.1_pt1 | contig 11934 bp, 12 predicted proteins | sample 4693611 | NCBI WGS metagenome assembly VMHT01 (sample SAMN12280063, study PRJNA550983) | marine metagenome | isolation source: seawater sampled from same location over 5 years 0.02-0.2 micron viral filtrate | place: USA: collected off the coast of southern California halfway between the port... ...
AGTTTCCCGAAATGCAGCGAGCAAAGGGGGAAGCGCAATCTATAACCTACTTTTTTAACCAAAGAAATTAAATAATCATCATCAGCGAGACACTTACTAAAATTTTGATTCTCAAAGATTTTTTTAATATAATTGAGGTCTTTTGCCTTCTTGTGCTCCTGTGCAGCCGGTGCTCGTGCTTTCGCAAATACATCGCATATATTACGCGTTGAAATATGGAGGAGGAACCCATCCTTGTATGTATTGCTGTCGATGTTGTGATTTCGCAAATTATTTGTATCGGACCAACTTATCCATGCATTCATATCGTTTGGTTGAGCGCGACTGCAAACCCTTATTATTTTTTTATTAAACCCCACCGTATATTTCTTTTCCTTCTTAATCATGGAAATATGGGTTCCCATATTCTGTAAATATTTACTTTTAACCATTGATTTATACCATATTTTGGCCGAATTTTCTTGCTTCCCAATGAGCAATTTACGTGTTGATAAAATTTGTTCTACACTTTCAGCAGATGTTGAAAATTTATGAGCCCACAACCAACCAAACTGAATAACATTCACTTTTTTATGCAGTGTCACATAAAACTCGATCACCTCGCTGATATTTAAAAAATCAGTATTCAGCACCAGAAACTCATCTAAATCAACAGTTAATATCCATTTATAAGTATCGGTATCAATTATATCTTTATATCTATCAAGCATTAAATTGCCACAATTTTGCACTTGTTCAATCGTAACATTATCTTGATAATGATTTGGTAGTTTATAATTCGTATTTTGGGTGTCTTGATATAGAACATATATCATATCAAACCCTAGATTAATATAATGCTCAATAAATGCATTTAAAAAATGTGATTCATCTATGCACCGGACATATACACATGTTTTCATAGTAATATTATAATATATCCTAAATTATTAAATCATACTAATTTCCTCTGGACAATGTCAATAGGATATAAGCGGCTTCTATCATTTCATCGCGGTCTTTTTCAGCGGTTCCTTGATGTTCAAATATTTTAGACATGGATCTTGTGATCGGTGGCATTTTTATTATTATATTTTTAAAATAGAAAACACTTTCAATTTTATTATTAATCCCCTCTCTCTCTCTACATTTTGTAGAAAATCATTGTCCAAAAAGAGATAACAATTATCCATTAAGGACAATGATTTTCTACAAAATATGATGTATAGCTATTTAAAACCATCTTGTCTATAGTTTATAGACAACCATATGCCTATTGCGTGTGACAGATGTGGTCGTGAATTTAAAAAAATGGATAATTTACGGAGACATCTAAACCGAGTATATATATGCCAACCGAATAAAATTGATATACCAATCAATGTGTTAAGAGCGAAATATGCGTGTAAAAAAGGGATATACACATGTGAAAATTGTGGGAAGGTTTATAAAACATCCTCGGGGAAATGTAAACACAAGAAAAAATGCACTGTCATAAAGGAAAGCGAAAAAGACACTATCATCAAAGAGAAGGATGATCTATTAAAACAAGCATTGGCAAAAATAACTGCAGAACAAGAGTCACGTAGTTTACTGGAAAAGCAAGTAAAGGAATTATTGCTTCAAAAACAGTGTGTTCAAAATATAACAAATAATAATTTTATAATTATAAACAACTTTGGCGAAGAGAACACCGACTACTTGAAAAATGATACAGGTTTTCTCCAAAAATGCATACAAAGCCCGATAAAATCAATCAAAAAATATCTGGATGCGGTTCATTTTAATAAAGAGCATCCTGAAAATAGTAATATCAAACTCACTAATTTACAGTCACCTTTTATGGACTATTTTAAAAATGGCAATTGGAATAAGATTGAACAGCGTGTTTTGATTCCGAACATTATTAATAAAAGTGTAAAAACTATACATTCTTTGGTCGGGGAGAAAGATTATGCTGATTCAAATGAGTGGTATAAATATCGAAATGAATTGAATGATAATACATTAAAACAGCAGGTTCGCATAAAGGCAAAGAGTTATATTTATAATCGTTCATTACTGTGAAAAAAGATATACATCTAAACTAATGGTTTTACAAAAGCCGCCCAAGTGGGACGAAATGAACTTTAACGATAAACTTAGGTGGTATGCCAAAAAAGATACAGATCTGAAAAATATATATGCTGATAAATATAAAATAAAATTTATTCTCAAAAAAATGAGTTTACCCGGTTTACATTATACAAAAACATTCACACATGTTAAACCAATTCGACCCTCCTCTGAATTGAAATTTATTGTCCCGTATGAAATGGAATTGGAACCCCTTAAAAATCAAATGACAGTAAAAAATATAAACGATATTATTGAAAATGTAAGTTCCCCTGAAAAATTTTGGGGTGTGTTGAGAGAAAAATATAATATTTATCCGGATAACGCCACCAATACTACTCCCTCATCCTATCTTTACAAAGTAAATTTGGGCTGGAACGCCATGATATTTATCAATAATAATAGAATTCTCAAAATTGTTTCGGGAACTAAAGAATTTGAACCAATAAGTGATAATATGGAAAAATGGAAAAATCATGTAGTAAAGCATTACGCAAAAAAAACACCAATAAAATTTTTTATTGAAGAATTTATTGGGTTTGATTTGAAAGTGTTTGAAATATTTTGCATTTATGGTAAGCCACGGATATGTTCAGTTTATTATGAAACCAGTGGAGCTATGTTTGAAAGCAATTATTTAATTAAACTACCCGAAGAAAGTGAAGATGGCAAACTGCATCTAGAATTCTTGAAAGGGCATTTTTTATTTGAGGGATCTGTGGAACTAAAGCAGACTATTAATAATGATATCGTAACCAAAATATGTGATTATGCCAAAGAATTCGCCAGTTATTTTGAATTTGTCAGAGTAGATTTTTTCGTTCACAAAAAAAATATATATTTTAGCGAATGCACTTTTAAACCCGGGAATTTGAAACGCATCAAATGGCGTTATATTGGACAAGTGCTTTCAAATTATTGGACCAAAAAAGCACTTGTGTAAAGACTTAAACATTTAAACATAAATAAATTAATCGCAACCATGAACAGTTATATTTTAACTGATGAAAAGGCAGTTGCTTTTTTTGAAAAAAATAAGCATTTAGATTTTAACACAATGAATGGACTTTTTGTTGACATACTGGAAAAACTCCATCAAAATATGTGCGATACGATTGAATCAGATAATAATACGGCATTAATCAAACAGCTATCAACGAGGCTAGAAATGATGGAGTCATCTTTTACACAGCAGAGTGCGGTAGTGAATCAATCTATCCAAAACATAACCGCATCCTTTTCTTCTTTAATCACAAACCATTTAGATTCAACACTCTCAAATGTGCGAGATACAATCAAATCAAATAATGGTGATAGTGAAAAAAATATAATGACACGCATAAATGAGACGACGGAGCTGCTGCTTGGACGTGTTTCCGATATGGTCAAGAATGAAAATGCGCAATCCTTTTTAGTTGCTGAAATAGAGAAAATTAACAAAAGGGTCGGGGAGGAAGGAGAGCGACTGATGTCCACATTCGGAAGATCTAGTGAAGAAGAGGCAATCGCAAAAATCAACAATATGATTATTACACAGTATAAAGAACTGGATACATCATTTAAAGCACGTATCGACTCTTTTTTTTCATCTCAATCCGCGTCCCAAGGTTCTATGTATACTGAAATCATGCATCGTTTAGAGAAAACCACTTCCGCGGTGGATGTTGTGGGCGAGTATTTTCAGAAACAGATTGGTTCAACGAACAAAGGAAAACAAGGTGAGGCAAAACTGGAGATTATTTTATCACAAATGTTTCCCTCCGGTGTTATTACAAACACGTCGGGAATGACGGCGTGTGGTGATTTTATTATTGAACGGAATGATAAGAGCAAAGTCCTAATTGATACTAAAGATTATGACACTGTTGTTCCGGTGAAGGAAGTCGAAAAAATTATACGCGATGTCGAAAAAAATAATTGCCATGGCATTTTAGTCTCCCAAAAATCGGGGATTGCGCAAAAAAATGACTTTGAGGTGAATGTTCACAATCATAAAATTCTGATTTTTCTCCATAATGCGCAGTATGATAATGAGAGATTGCAACTGGCATTTAACATGATCGATTATCTAGAGCCGTATATTGTTAATAAAAGTGATATTGAGGCGGCAGAAACGATATCATGTGAAATTTTATCGTCAATTAACAAAGAATATCAGGAATTAGCTTCACAAAAATTGAATATTATCCAAACTATCAAAAAATCGCAAAGTGAATTGATTAACCAAGTGCAAAAAATGGATATGCCATCACTTACAAAATACCTAGAGAAGAAGTTTGCAAACACCGGCAAAGCAGTATTTAAATGTGATAAATGTAATGTTTTTATAGGAAAAAACGCAAAATCATTAGCGGTTCATAAGCGGCACTGTAAGCCGGTGATTAATGTTATAGAAACTCTTTCACTTGAAAATAGTTAAGCGTTCATTGCTATTTATAAATAGAAATGAATGATGATCTTGCACTAATAGTGCAACTGCATAAATGTGTTGGGGATACACATACTCCCCTCCCTGATATATTAAAAAGACAACTATATGTGTTTATTCAAACACACACCCCTGAACATCTTGTGTTGGTGCCTTCGAAAAATAAAACCCATAAAAAGCGAGCATACACTAATAGAACTCGTAAAAAAATGGCAGTTCGAAAAACACAAAAGAGGAAGGCACACAACAAGGAGGGAGGCACAGCCCGCAAAAATCTAACACGTAAACTGAAATATTAGGATTTAACAAATAATGTATCAACCTTTTTACCTATTATAGAAATGAGTTTTAAAAACTTATTAATGTCTATAACATAAAATGATTTTTTTATTGCTTTGTCGATGTTATCTAAATGGTATTTATTCTGTTCGCAAATATAGTGCGAATTACACAAGGTGTTTTTGTGTTCGATTGCTTTAATATTAGGATTAATATTAATTTGTTGTAAATGCAAACATGCCAAGGGGAACTTCATTTTATACCCTACATACGATGCAAATGTATGCAGTGTTGTTTCATCACATTTTTCATTAAAATTATAATTGTTAACAAAATTTTTCAATTCCTTGAATTTTTCAACTCGTTTTTTCTTGTTTTGTGTCGAATGAATATTAAACCCTTTGGTAATAGCATTCATTATATTCCGTGTATTAATGTGAATTAAAATTGTCTCTGTATAGGTTTTTGTCGGGTCATATGGATAATTTCTTGGTAGTAAATTGATATTATCATCAGAATCTATTGTAGATAAATCAATATTATCATTTTCCACTATATCTCCATTTACATAGATTATAGGGTCAGTTTTTAAAATACAATTATGACATGTTAAGTATTGTATATCTTGTATTTTACACATTGATTTTACCCATACGGGGGAGAAGCTTCCTCGTGCGTTTGAGAGCGCGCCGATAAATAGTTTATAATTGTTTAATATGTCATTAAGTGTATAATCAATACTGGGAGCGAACGCATGTATCCATGCCCATGAAAACTGAAACATATTAATATCTTCATTTACAGTGGTTAATTTATCCTGAATCAAATCTTGAATACAATTGTATTTTTTATCCAACGCTAAAAACTCATCCGAGTCGACATTTAATACCCATTCGTAGTCATCGTTAAAAAGATGCTTATAATCATTGATGAGTTTGTTTCCTGAATTTTCGACATGTATAATTTCTACATATTCTATTAAATATTCGGGTAAATTATATTCTACGATATCGTAAAATAAAATAAAAATTTTATCAAATCCGAGCTGCAAATAATGTTCTAAAAAACTGTCCAAATATTGAATTTCATAGACAAATCTGGTATAAACACAACATCGCATTACACTTTTACTTAGACTAAAAATATAGCATTAAATCTATTTATTACTCTTTCGATAGCAACTACCATATCTTTATTGTTTAGTATACTCTCTCTAAATAATTTATAATATGCGTTGGTATCGATTGTCCTAAAATTATAGTGTTGATTTTCCCGCAAAAAGGAATCAATATTTATTTCGATTTCATTCATTTTTAAACAGTTCAATGGCCATTCAATTTTGTAACCAACATTTTCTTTTATATTTGACATTATACTGAATACATTTTCATTTTTCATATCGTAATTTTTTATATATTGTTGCAACCCTCCCAGATTAGCCATATTTTTTTTTTTGACTTGAGTTTTATGAATATTATTTGATTTGAAAATAGCATTTTTCATACTGCGAGTGGCGATATGTATTAAAACAGCATCTTTATAAAAAGTTGATTGGTCTTCTTTTTTATTATAAGAAAGGGTTTTTATTTTGTTGTGCTGGTCTTTATTATCAATACTAATATATTCATTACAGTATATATTATAGTTATTTTTCATAGACGGACAATGTATATATAAAGTATCCATTTCTGTTCTTTTAAACATTGATTTTACCCATACTTCATTTTTATGCTTGTTATTATGGTGTCGGTCTCCGACCATCTTTTTGTAATTTCGAAATATTTCATTAAGTGTAATGTCATCATCATCAAATTTGTGCACCCAGGACCAAATAAAAAAAAATATATTTATCTCTGGAAAATATTTCACTTTTTCGGCGACATAATCATTGATGGTGTTGTATTTTTTATGAAGCAATAAAAATTCGTCAGAATCGACATGTAAAACCCAATCAATATAATTAGGTATAAACTTCTTATTCATTTCGGGAGTCTTATTGCCATTATTTTCGACATTGTAAAGTAATACATTTTCCTTGTATTTTTCCGGAATTTCGGCCTCTATAACATCAGTGTATAATATTATTACTTTGTTAAACCCAAGTTTAATATAATGCTCGATAAAGGCATTCATATAAATTATTTCATTAAAAAATCGTGTAAAAACACAACATTTCATACTAGTAATTCTTAACATTTTATTATATCATTTAAATTAAATATATCTTCTATTTGATCCTTTGTATAAACAGTGCTTAAAATAATAGGTGTCTCTTTGTGGATAGGGTCGTTCTTTAGCTTTATAAATGGTAATCTATCTATGATATTATTTTTATTGCCATCAAGTGCCACACCCCCGACACATGAAAATATATGTGAAAATGGAATTGCTTCATACAACAAGCGAATTTTGCCATTTGGATTTTTACTGGTGGAAGGATAAATAAATGTTCCTCCATTTAAAATAATTTGATGACAGTCTGCAACCATTGCACCGATCCACCGCTGTGTACACTTGGTCTTTTTCATCAACCGAATAAATGTTTTGGCCTCATTGTCATAATCATAGACCATATTTGCGGAAAAAAACATGTTTGTTTTTTGGCTGTCTATCGTGGTTATATGAATAAAATTATTGTTTTCATTTAATATATATTGCTCAAGTGTGTTGGAAGGTGTGGTTTTGACCATAATGGTAGCCGCGCCGTAAAGGCAGTAACCCGATTCAACAATCGATTTAATCTGGTCGTTTTTATTGTCGTATTCATAAATTGAGTAAATTGTTCCGACTGTAATATTTGATTTTACATTTTTAGACCCATCCACCGGATCAAAAACCACCACGAGTCCATCTCTGTCATTTTTTAAAACAAATTTTTCATCCTCTTCGGAAATATATCCAATAAGTCCGTCATGAGACATTACAGCATCGATAATAATTTCGTTTGCAATTAAATCAATCGGTTTTTGAATATCTAATGAGGTATTGGACGATGAGGTGTCGGCACCCAATTTTGATATATCGTTGAATCTTAATATTCTTGATATTTTTTTGAATGCGTCGTCCAAAAATTCTGGCATATGGTATTATAACCTTCTGGTATATTATTATAATTCAGATGTCAACGTATACAATGAACTTGCTTCTAGCTCCTCTGATTCTTCCTCCTGGACACTTTGTGGTTGTGCAATAACATTAATTTTTGGCACATATTCTGAATTTAATATATTATGTGCTATGTTAATGTTTTGGATGCCATTTATAACCGTATCAACCCGAGATTTTTTTGAGGGTTTTTTTGCGATATGTTCGAAAATGTCTTCTTCTTCATCATTATCTTCGTCATGTGATATATTTAATATATCTGCCAACCCGGCAAACCCACTTTTCACACTCTTTTTCACTTTTTGTGTGCCCGCTCCTTTTTGGTGTAGCAGAGGCAAACTTGTATTCAACTTTGAGTCACCAATTATACAGTTATAATTAAATCGATGTTTTAATGATACTAAATCATAAGCCATATTATTGATACTATAGGAATTAATGATGTTTGAAAGGAGTAGCTCTAATACTTTATACGGATCGCAATCTGACCCACACCTCCTGTCGCGAATGAAGCCACTTTTATGGTCTTGCATGACAACCTGGATACATTGTTCATCATTTTTTTGTGAGTAAGTAAATTTTTTAGAATTATTTGGGGAGAGTGTTAAATAGTTGTGCAGGTGCTTCAGTTTAATCTTTTCACACACATCAACTATATTTTGGAGCCCATTCTCTATATCTCTCATGGCGGGCGTGCTAATGGAAAATTCGCATCTAGATGCGCATTGCCGATTATTCACAGGATTATTGTGTAAATTAAACACAATATTATGTTGAAAGCAAATTTTTTGTGCAATATATCTGAATAAAATCACATTATCGCATGCCTCGACAGCATTCGTTGTGTTAAACAAAAAATGCCATTTGCCTGTTATCTCTTGCATCTTGACTGAAGCAACTGGTATTTCTGAATAGATGAGGGCATCAATAATACTGTTTACAATTTTTTCGCTATGTCGAGAGAACTCGTTTTTGCCAGTATTGTTTTTTGCTATATTATACTCGTCGTGCCAGCCAATCGGTTTCTCGTTTTCAAATAACACAAACTCTTGTGAAATCCCAATTTCAGTATCATTATTATCTTTGATCGTATTTTCTAACAAACATCGTGTATTATTTTTATGAAGGGTGTTATTAGGATATTTGCATTCGGTTAAGACAATCCAGTGATTATCATCGCGATAATTTGGGTTTCGAATAACCTTTACAGGATATAAAACCACATCATAAATATTTACACTATTTTCAATAAGTGATGAACTAATTACGATTGGAGCAACATCTTCAATATTACTATCATTTATAATAATTTTGCTTCTAAATTTATTATCACTATCAACGCAAATATACTCAAAAACGTTCATATTATATTCAATATATTTATAAATACGATAAATAACTAATACAATTGTAATGTAATCAGCATAAAATCTTCTCTCTCGATGCGCTTAATATATGACACCGAATTCATTTTTCTTTTATATTCTTAATGGTAATGCTTGAATCGGTTTATGGGTGACTTTATTAGAGAGAAGTAAATAGGTTTTGCCCTTCAATCGGTGTATTTTAGGGGCATACTCACTTTTAAATTGCGACTGCTTTTTGTGCACCATCTCTTTCATAACATCCGCACACATTTGGCAACATGTTTTAAGAATAAATATTTTGCCATCATATTTTAAATCAGTAGATTCGTTTGTTGCCCGGTAAAGACCTTTCTCATCTGGTCCCATATGAGGGCAGCAATTTTGCTTGTAAATATCACATTGTTCATTTCGGGTATTCTTCAACATCGATGATGTTCCCACGCGTTTTTTGCGCGTCATTTTCCTTTTATGAGATGTGCGTTTTTTCTTGGTGTAGCATTTATCATATGCGTAGGTGGCATATTCCATGTTTAACTCCTTCGCATACTTTTTATTATTCTCTCTCTTTAGTGCCATCATTTTCTTTGCCATTTCATTATGTGGCATAATTTCGCCTCTGATCATTCGAGGATACATATCTTTCGTTTTGACCTGGGAGAGAGACATAGAGCCTGTTGCAACTAACATGCCTAAGTAAATTGTGGCATAGTTTGCCCCAATGCCACCACACCGTGCGGTGAGTTCTTTTTTCAAGCCGTCATAGTTAAGCGAACCACTAATTTTAAGAACATCGCACACTTTGTTTTTAGGAACGTAAAATTTGACACTGCTGTAAAAGTAATCATGATGTGGGCGTGGAACGCAATGTTTTACGTCTTCATCTATCAGAAGATGTTGGGTGAAGAGCCCTTTTTTTTTCCATAGCGCATGGCCGTGTTTTACATTAGCGACAAATGTGGGGTTGCCAAATAATTCGACACAACGGGGGAAATATTTTTGGGGACGATGATGCTGCCATTGTGATACTGAGTATTTCATTTAATATTAAGAGAGAAAAAAATAAAACGTATCCCAACCGATATAATACATAACAGTAACAAAAATTTTTGTAAAAAAAAATATATGTGACTATAATAGGTATAAATGTTTCATCAAAAACAAAAAGGGAATTATTGTCGATGTCATGCAATAAATAATTTATTTGGGCGTGAATTGGTAACTTTGGGAGAATTTGATAATTATTGCAACGAATTTGATAAAAAGAATGGTTTTATAAGGGGTTCATCAAGAAATACCCACTTATTTTACAATAATGGTGGGGTAAATAATATTTTCGGATATATTATAAAAAAAAAGGGGATAAAAATCAAAATGCTCCATTTTGATTTTTATAGAACAAAAAAAGTAAAGGCGAATAATAATGCAATAGGCTATATAATTTATAATCGTAGCCATACATATTGTGTTAAAATAAATAATGGAGAGAAATGGATAATCGACAGTATGAAAGCCCGTCCTACGAAGATTGATTCCATGACGCTTTTTGAGAGGAGGGGAATAGGTATCATCTGTGTTATGAGAGAATAATTACACGAAAATAAAAAAGGGAGGGGGGGAGATTTTTTTGATTTTTTGATTTTTTGATTTTTTTGATTTTGTTTTTACCCGAGCATCGCCAAAAACCTAGACGAAATAGCGTGCTGTCTTGATCGTTGACATCTCGAGACGGCGTCAAACTCATTTCGAAGTGCGATATTGGCACTTTCGGAAGGAGTTGCGGCGCCTCCGATGCCCCAGTGTCCAGCTTCCTCGGCATATTCCAGAAGTTCATCCAGGCGGGAAGCCTCGGTGCTCCAATCGCCACTGTCCGGGTTCATCCAACCGCACGGTTTCCAGGTCGAGTTCCATACACATGTTGGACCGACCAAGTGGCTGACAAATGCGGCATCGGACTGATGCAAGTCATCGTCACTTTCTTGAGTGAAGGTGTCGCCCTCGGCGGTCGCCTGTGGGGCTTCATCCAATTGAGCGTCTTGAAATTCGTTCAAAAGTGCAATATTGTCACTTTCTGGTGGGATGGCGCCGCCATCGATGCCCCAGTGTCCAGTGGCAGCGGCATATTCCATAAGCTCATCCAGTTCGGCATATCGACCATTTTCGGTTCCGTGGGCGGTCATTCCCGGTTCAAATTCAGTGGCGGCTGCGTTAAGTGTGAATGGCATGATTGATTTGATTGAAACGGATTGATGTGCTATGAGTGTGTTGTTTTCGGTTTGATTTGAATCAATTTGGTGGGTGATATGTTAATTATAAGTAATATGTAATAAGTATTTCAATTTTTTGTATATATAACCGATAAATTATATATTATAATGAACTTGTATTCCGTCTTAAAGTAATAAATTATATTTATAGTGGCAAACGTAGGTAAAAATTTGGGGTAAATTGATGTGAAATTGTAAACTACAACTGTATATACAATTGTAGCCTACAAAATTTGTATACTACAATTGTATATACAATTTATATATACAATTTTCATATATAAAATCGGATGGAATTCGGTCAGCTAAAAAAAGTATTTTAATTTTTTTGCCTATGGGAAAAAAGGCAAAAAAAAGAGAACTAAAAATACAGACCCATTCGCCTCGAGGAAAAAAA
>VMHT01153242.1_pt1 | contig 11934 bp, 19 predicted proteins | sample 4693611 | NCBI WGS metagenome assembly VMHT01 (sample SAMN12280063, study PRJNA550983) | marine metagenome | isolation source: seawater sampled from same location over 5 years 0.02-0.2 micron viral filtrate | place: USA: collected off the coast of southern California halfway between the port... ...
CTGCGCAGAGCCGCTAGGTAAGAACGCAACGCTAGACCATGTAGTCCCAAAATGTAAAGGCGGTCAAACAGAGCAGCGAAACTTATTGGCGTGCTGTTTTTCGTGCAATGCCCACAAATCAGGTAATGACTGGAAAGAATGGTACAGGGGGCGTGACTACTGGAACGGAGCCCGCGAAGCCCGCATTTCCGAATGGACGGAACAGTGAAGAACGTCTGCAATGGTACGTGCTTTTTGTTCGTTAGTCGTTTCGACGCACAAGCCACCCCCAGGCGTGCAAACTATAAACCACTGTTCATGTAACACCCGTATCTTGACCATGCCCTGGTCCGTTAGACGAGTTGCGGTATATGTGTTCTAACTGGTTTACAACTGGATTACTATCGCCGATGGGCATTCCATCAAAAGGATCGTTAGCAATAAAAAGCAACGGACCATCCATTTCTTTAACGGCGAGCATACCAATGCGCGGGCTACGCACCAGTACGTGCAGAGCGATGCGCTCGAACCAGTTCAAGAAGATGACTTTCATAGGTTCAGTGTAGGAAAAACGGCCTCACACACCGTTGGAAAGCACTTTTTAAACACAGCTGCGCACTGAAAAGCGATCTGCCGATGTTCTAGCTGTGTGTCGTTATCAGTCCGCAACAGTATGAAATGCACCCAAGACCTTAATGTACCTTGCATGTAAAGGGTAGTAGGAGTGCAAAGTGGCAAGATACGTCTAGCCGTCTCCTTGGCAACGCCGCGCTCCAATAGGGTGTCATAAAACAAAAAGGCATCAGCAATGATGCGACCAGCACCTTCCTGGTAATCCTCCTGATGTTTTGGGTGTATGTCACTGATGCTGTTCTGGCGATTTTTAGTGTCTTGCCGTCTGAAGTAGGGTATCTCAGCAGGTTTTGTCTTGCTGTAGCGAGTCGAAAACTCCTGAAACGAAAATGACCGATGCCGCAATATCTGAGCGGCGATGTCTCTTTCGGTATCAATTTGAACACACATATTGGCCATTTCAAAAGGTGACCAATGCTTGTGCTTTACAAGATACCTAAGCAGCCCTGGTCCGGTTTCCCAATTGTCTTCATTGCTGGGGTTACTAACACGTGCCATGCGCACGATCAGCTTTTCAGCGTCTGGGGTTGCCCAGACCAAGTCAACATTGCTCATGAATAAAGCGCAGAGATCAAGCGTTGCACCACACTTTTTTTAGCGTGGTAATGTCTATCGCAATCGACGTGGTCTTTGTCCACCGGAATCTCTATCGAGTACAAAAACGTAGAGCAGACCGTACATTTTCTAACCCGTGTCTTCGCCACTTCGTGTGAATTACGAGTGCTGATCATTTTCAAGGCTCCACTACCTGAGGCACCGCAATTAGGGCACTCCACTATAAAGGCCCGCAAGTACCGCGCTTTCCCAGTAAATAAAGTTTTCTTAAGGCTCTATGAAACCTTTGTCTTACACGTTCTCTAGACATACCCAAGTCTTTTGAAACTTTTATGTAGGTCTGCGGCTCCCCGCCATTAAGAGCAAATATACGTTCCACGATGGTACGGTCTATGGCGTCTAGGGTCATCAATAATCTGTCCACAGTGTCACTGCAAAAAAGGTTGTCAAGCTTTTCCATAGGGTGTTCGCCGTCACTAATAAGTTCAAGCAGGGTGTGGTCAGAGTCCAGCCCAGGCGAAACTTTGTCCAAGCTAAGGCAGTCCTCACTACGTTCCAGGTACTCCCGCAATCGCTTAGGGGGTGTAGCACAGTATTCCGCGCTTTCCTCAAGGGTAGGCGGCCTGCCATGCGCCAACTCAAACTGAGGCGCCCACTGACGCAACTTTGCCAGTATTTCTCCGGCATGGGACGGAATGCGAATCATCCGGTCGTGGTAGCTCAAATAACGGCTAATGGACTGCCTAATCCACCAATAGACATACGTGGACAAGGCGTAACCGCGCTCTGGGTCAAACTTCTTAATGCCGTGAGCAAGTCCGATGTTTCCTTCCTGCACAATGTCAAACATTTCTGTCCGCCTAGAACGTAATGTGTAACGTTTTGCAATAGAAACCACAAGCCTTAGGTTGCAGTTGATGAGCTTTTGATAAGCCCGCTTACCTGTCTTAATTTCTCTTTCAGTGGGATTTTCAGATGTAACCCAAACTTGTACCTGCCGCGCCAGCAGTATTTCCTGCTCTTTGCTTAAGAGCGGATACCGAACAATGTCCTTCAGGTACTCACTAAAGCCGTCCATCAGTAAGAAACCTCCACAATGCTTGGTACGCAACCCATGCTGTCTTCGAGGCTACGTGCCACCTGGCAAGCTTTTTCAATAGTCACATAGGAGCAGGCGTCTTCTGCTATAAGCGTCAAATAAATACCATTGTTTGCAGGAAGTTTTTCATAGTAAGCCGCAAGGTAAAAGGCATGGCCTGCGTGCATTGTTTTAAGTGCGTAGCGAGTCATTAGCTGGTAAGTGTTGGACTAGCGAAGAGTAGCACAATACAAAGCCTTTTACTCGGAATCTTCAGGAGCTTTACGTGACTTAATACGGCCTTCAACACGCTTACGCACAGAAGCCCGCCAAGCAGCTTCATCCATAGCAACTGCCTCGTTGTAAACCGCAGCAGGGTATTCCCGTTCCAAAGCTTTGTAGACCGCGGTACGAATCCAGGCAGTGGGGCGCACGCCGACTTTTTCGGCTAGGTCAAACAACAATCTTGCCCTATGGGGATCAAGAAGTATTTGCATATATGTTTTATTTCCGTGCCGAATCGCCATCAAGTAGTAGCCCTGTATATTTTAGTCTAGCATTGTGCTACCAAAGAAGCGCATCATCAACATGCTTACGCCAGCCGGTCTGTTGATCCTTACGAGCTTTTGTGCGCTGCTTACGGCAGCCCCGCCTTACTTCCCTAGCGCCTTCAAGAAAATTGGCTGCGCGGAGCAAATCTGCAGTGCTGGCACGCGCTACTTCGTACTGCAAGAACTTCATAACTATCTGCCGCCCTGTTTCCGGTGGCATAGGCAGCATCCATCACTTCCGCAAGACTACGGTAAGAACCCGTTTCCGCAAGGGTACGGAAGGACCATCCGTTAAGCGTGCGATAGATGCTGACCATGGTGCGTTACTTCCTAGTGAATTTCAGACCAACGCTTTCCTACAGAAGGTTCAGCTAGAGGCGGAATATCTCCCAACCACTTAGCTTCGGCGCTCTCCATTACTTGTTTTAGCTGGAGCGCCCAATGCTGTGCCTTATCTTCACGAACTAATAAGAGAATTTCATCGTGGATACAAGCTGCAATTTTTACTTCCTTTTCACCAGCTTCTAGAACCTTTGGCCAAAGGTTGCCTAGAGCGCATTTAAGGATAGCCGCACCAGCCCCTTGAATTGGGGTGTTGCACCGTACCGTAAGGCGGTTCATGTTACCTGGCAGAAAGCGCCGCATGTCAGAGCCTGGAATGCGAATTTCGGCCCACCGATTACTTGCTGTCTTTGATGCGTCTGCGGCATTCTGATTTTGCCACCGCTTCACACCTGCATAAGTGTCCAGCCACTGGTTACGAATTGTTGCAGCGGCCTCAACTGTCATGGTGACACCAGAACTAGCCGCGTAATTACGCAAACCCTTAGCACCTGACCCGTACAGCAAACCAAAATTGGCGCTTTTCGCAATCTGGCGAGTACAGCCAATTGCCTCCGCGGTAACCGTATGAAGGTCTTCACCAGCCTGGAACGCCTTAGTCATTTTTTCATCCTGCGCCACTGCTGCAGCGAGTCGAAGTTCCATCTGACCAAAATCCGCATCCACAAGTAGCCAACCATCAGGAGCCTCAACACATTGCCGAAACTCTGTATCACGGGGAATCTGCTGATTGTTCGGCTTAATGCAGGACATACGGCCTGTTTCCGATCCAAGCTGGAGGTAGCTGGCACGCACAAAGCCATCTGGGTCCATCTTTTCAAGGATTCCTTCAGCCATTTGACGGCGCTTTTCACTTTTCTTCCACGCCAAATAGGTCTGTATGACATGGTGATCTGCAGCGTAATCCTGAAGTGCTGCCCTGCTAGCACTAGGCTTGCCCGTTTTATTGTCCTTTGGCAATGCCCCTAGAAGTGCTGTGAACTTTTCTAACAATTGCTTGGGACTATTTAAGTTGAAGCCTGCCTCTAGCTTGGTCCCACGGCGAGCATCACCCGTAGCTTTTGGCCTGAGGTTGAAGGTTTCCGGCGCCGTTTCAATCCGTTCAATTTCCGCATACCACTTTTCGTAGTCTGAGTCTTCGTGCCCCATTTGAGTGACAAGGTCTCGAAGCTTTGAAAGTCTTTGAGTATTTGCTGCTTCTCTTGGGAGCTTATGTTCCGCCGGAAGCGCGTTATCAAGTTCCCGTAAAAAGTCTCTACCGAGCGCATCAATATCGTGTTGGTAATCATTACAAAGCTGCTCAAGGCTGGAACGGTTCCAAGGAAGCCCCGTACGCCACATCTGGGCCATAGCGGGAAGTGCTCTGCACTCTAATGTGTAAGCTTCAGAAAGCCTCGCATTTTGTAGTGCTGCCGTAAGTGGGTAGTCCAGCTGCAGTAACACCTCGACATCTTTAGCGGCGTAGACCAACTGGTCTCGACTTAAGACTGGAACGCTCCAATCAGACCGCTGCTGTTCCTTGTCAAGTTCAATTTTTAGGACACGTTTAGCAACATGTGCCAGTCCGTGCCTGAGGTTAGGCGTTCCATTGTGGTGAAGCTTACTGGCAAGCATGGTGCAGCCAATCCGGCCACGTATGTAGATGCCATGTTCCTGCAGCCAACCAAGATCAAAAACTGCGTTATGGGCTAACCAGTACCGGTCGCCATTAGTGAAGAACAGGCGGAGTTTTTCCCAGCCGTCTGCATCTAACTCAAAACAGTCAATGATGACGATGGTTTTACTGACTTCGCAGCCCAGCTGGATCAAGCGAAGTTTGCCTATTTCAGGCTGTAGCTGGAGCGTTTCCGTATCGAAGGCGATAGAAATCGATGTCGAGATTCTGTGCAGGTGCTCGACACCGAAAAACAAATTGTAATCAGACATGGGTGGTCTTCAAAGAAGTGTGTATTCAGGAAGTGGGCCTGTCCATTCGGACTCATGTTGGCCTTCGGGACTATACCAGCCGGTGTCGTCTATGCGCCAGCCAGCGGTGCAACGCTTAAGAGCCTTGTAGTTTTCCCAGACAGGTTCTTCAGGAAAAGGGTTTCCGTAGTCGTGTTCCCAGTCGTGCTCACTGATGCCAGTGGGTGTGTACCAACCGCCTTCGTCAGCTTCCCAGCCTTCTGCGGTACGCATTTTCCAGAGCCTGTCTTGATCGGCCATAGCAGCATCAAACTGAGCAGCGTTCACAGCGTAGTTATCGAACCAAGCGGCAACCCGAAGATTGTAATCTGCCGCTTCACTTTCTAAGTAGTTTGGAACGTTCTTGAGTTTTACGCCTGCAAAATTGCTGGTGTCAAATGGGTGTGTAGACATAATTAAAGCGAAAAAGTTTCGTAAGAGGTTTGTAAGAGGTTTTTGATAATCACCTCTAGGTCTGCAACTCTATCAGTGGAGTCAAGGTCGCAAACAATAGGGACTTCAGCTGTAAACCATTTGTAACCACAGGCCGGGCATTTACGGCTCCGCACAATACTGCTTTCAAAGCGAGGCTTAGTTTGAGTGACCCAGCGGTCACCTTTTTGTGGTGACCTGTTGCAGTCTGGGCAATTCATGCGAGGGGATCGTCATAAGGACTGGTTTCAAATTCCAAAATCAGGCGGCATAAGTACCATCTGGCTTTGCGAAGGTCTTCACTAGGATTAGCGCTGTCTTTTTGGCGAAATCTCCAGATGTATTTGATACAGTTGCCGCGCAGATAACCAAAAAATTCTTCGGTTGTCATCGCGGCCTTGATTGCTTCAATACACTCCACGCCGTTGGCGCTTTGGTAGTGCGCTGGAGCGTTGACAGGATCAGTCATCAAATTCAATCGGGGGAATGACGCACCAGTCGGTAATCCAGGGCAACATGCGTTCCACCTGTTCGCGGCTTGGTGCGTTTGTATGGTCTAGTGGTTCGTCCCAAAGGATGACCGCTTGACAATGTGCAGAGTCAAACTCAGGTGGATCTAAGTGAGTTGCAGGTAAGACCTGAACAGCATCATCAACAGTGGCTTGGACATGTAGAAGATCTGATCCTTTGGTGTAGCTGTAGCTGATTAGTTGAGCGTGGGCCATGGTGGGGCTCCAAACGACTTGCTTATAGTAGCACATTGCAAAAGTTGCTGGCAAAGCACGGCGCAGGCATGATGTAGTAATTCACAACACTTCCATGGACCCGAATCGCGAATTTGTCTACGAACGATATGTCCGTAAGATTTCCAGCTGCGAAGACACGAAAGAACTGCAGGAGCTGGCCTGCAAGTTCTTTCGCCTTTACTTAACGCAACAAGAGGTAGTAGAAGGTCTAATCAAAAAGGGCTGGTTACCCGACGACCCGGTGTTGCATTGAAAACCGTTGCGCCGTTCCAACGCGGGCTTCCCTGTTTTTTCTTACCTGTTCACCAGTCGCTCTAAAGCACGCACGCTTTGTTTCAGTAGGAATGCAGTTAAGTATTTTTGAAACCTTGAACTGCAAGAAAACGTCATCTTCGGTTGGTTCGTCGCATTCATGCCGCGCACTCTGCGTAGCGTTGCACAAGCAGCTAACTGCCCAATAACAGAAGGCTGGCGACTCCAGTAAATCCCGAAGCACGATGTTTTCAGAAGCTTTGAGCACTTTTTCGGGTACATCAAATTTAGCCATGATCTTAAGTAGTAGAGTGGTGGACCTCTATAACCTTACACGAAGTCCTCGTCAAAGTCACCAGCTAAGAATTTATTGATAAGTTTTTTGAGGAAATATGTTCTTTTTACATCTATATCGTCCAACTTTGCGTCCATACGCTCCACCAAGTCCGTGGGCATGTTGCTCACAGTGAAGGTTTGTTTATACACTGGTACGTTTGTAACTGCTTGCGTCTTTTTGTGTGTAAACGCATTTAAGGAGCTTATAAGTGTACCAAAAGCTTTGCCATCATATTTTGTAGACGGTTGCTGGGCAAGCACCTTAATCGTAGTGCCAGGCTCAATACTGTCAATAGTTTCCTGTTGTTGCTGCTTAGGCATATCACTATGACAGTAACACCGCATACTGGTAGCGGGGTTATTTAAACGGTCATATATTTGGGCCGAAGGATTAACAATTATACCTTCAATATATGGCCGTTTATTGCTATCAGCAGCTGCAAAAGTTACACAAACTTCAACGGGCAAACTGTCTGCGTATCTATTCAGCTTAAAGTTGAGTTCGGTTTCGTGCAACAGCATGTGAAGGCTTGTAAGGCCATCACATACTACACAGACAAACCTAGGTCAGTCAGACCACTTGTCCCAGGCTGCATTCATCAGAGCGTCTGATTCCTCCTTGGTACGGTCCATCTGCCTCGCGCGGGGATATTGCCCTGAGCGTCCAGTCTGGGCAGAACCCGCACCATCACTTGGTTCTGAGGCTGGACACCCCCCTACATCAGGTGCAATGTGTCCAGGCTCGGCATCTGCACCTAGTTCTAGGCTGGACACTTCTTCTTTTTCTGGGGTGCTGTCCACCCTGAGATCCGTTCCAGTGGAAGGGTTCTTCTTGGGTGGACACACATACGCAACCTCTCCACACGCGAGTACAGCCTGGTACGTCTTTTTCCCGTACCTACCAACACCTGGAATCTCAGAAATAAGGCCGCGCTTTACCAACCGTTGGAGCGACTTCTGGATAGCAGCCGTTTTTCCGCCCACCACTGGATCGGAATTGAGGTCTGTATTGGAAAAGGCGCGGGGATGACCAATACGAAGCCTCTGGAGCACCTTGTCAGTGACACTGGAAGGCGATGTATTGCTGTCATCAACCTCTGGGGTGAAATCAGCCACAGAGAAGCTCAGGTCGTCCTCCTGGCGCATGATGAGCGCCGTACCAGAACGACCGAACCGCGATTTTTCAATGGTAATAATTCGGCTGTGCCCTGGAACGGAACCTTTCTCCACGTCCTCTTTGCTGGGCTTACGGAGTGAAAGTGTGCTGTCCACAGCATCCCGAATGGCAGAGGTGCCACGGAAACCGCCCTGCTTGTTGGCGTGGTGAATGATCAGGATGGTTGTTGCTGGAAACAGCACCCCGTTATTCCTGGTCAGCCAATACAAGGGAGTTGCAAAGTCAGACTTGTTTTCATCAAATGCCCTACCACCAGAGCAACCAATTAGCGAGTCAATTACAACAAGCTTTGGCCGGACCTTTTCCATCAGCTTGATAAACTGGGCGTAACGCTGGAGCGACCAGTCCGTGAGCAGCTTGGTCCTTTCATCCAACGGGTAATCAACTTCTTCCAGCTGTTCTTTGAGCTGGAGGAGCGGCTGGTCACCATTCAGCAGCAGCACAGGGCCTTGCTGAACTGGAACGTGTTTCCCACGGACCACAAAGGGTGCTCCAGTAGCGATGTGCTTTGCCAGGGTCCAGGCAAACATGGATTTGCCATCACCACCAGCGCCATAGATCAGGGCAACCGAAGGATGTGGAAGCACATCAGGAATCAGGTATTCACGCTGACCCTCTAAGTCTTTGAGCGAAGCCACATCCATTAACCCCTTAGCGCCTTCAAACTGAATCTGATCAACGATCAGCTTTTCGAGTGCAAATTGGTCCCGGTAACCAGCATCAAGGGCCAAACTATTCAGCTTGAAGTTCATTTCAGCGGGGTTATCCAGCTCCAGATATGACCTCGCTTTTTCAATTACTTCCTCAAAGGACAGCGAAACACGCTGATAGAAAACAGGCTTGGCCTCGACTTCATCAACAACTGAGCCGCAGCCATCACGGGTAAAGCGTTGCCGTTCTGGGTCGTAATGATCGGCCAGCCGGATAAGGCTTCCAAAGCCCAGACCACCCTGGGCGTTGAAGCCATTTTCCCAGCGGCTTTGGCAGGGGTCTTTGCCATCAGCCCAGTCATCCTCGTATTCAGAATCCTGGAGCGACCATTCACGCCACAGGTTGAGACCTGCATCATCAGGCAGGTCGGACTGAAGCATGGCACCGATCTGCCACCAAAGCTGTTCAGAGCCCCGGCCTTGTGGCTGGATAACAGACAGACAGGACTGAGCAATGACGATCCGTTCTTCGGTGGAACGCATTGACCAGCGGCCATCACGGACTGATTTAGTGAACTTTTTGTCGTTCTTAGCCTGGAGCGACTGCTTCATGCGCTCTACAAGCCATCCAGGAGCCTCTGGAACGGCGTTTAGGTCACCTTCAAGCGTGTAAGTACCACCAGCGGGGTAAGCACCGTTTAGGAGCCCTTGACGGCCCCACAGAACTTCCCAGCCTTCACCACTAGCAGCAAGGCTGATGTCCGAGACCTCAGTCCAAAGTTCCTGCGGAACAGTGAACAGAAACTTTGCAGCCGCTTTCTTGGGCGACGTAATGCGCGGAGCTTGGGCAAGGTTTTTGCCCCACTTGGCCTCAACTGCGCCAAGGTTGGCATCAACATCAAGGATGACCAGCCCTTCAGAGCGTGGTCCGGTGAAGACACCAACCGCCTGGAACTTTTCAGGTTCACGTTCAATGACCATCGCTGTGGCTTCGGGCGACATCTTGTCGTGGTGCGCCCTACCAAGCGGATTTTTGCCACAGGCTTCACCGCCTTTTGGCAATGGAACGCCTTTTTTGTAAATAGGCGCTGTTGCCCACTGGTTCGGCAAAGACCGAACAAACGACAGCAGATTCATTTGCTAAACTCCTACAGGGATGCACGGGTATGCGCCCTAGAGTCTGACCAACTCTGGGACGCTTTTCATTGTAGCGGGGCTGTCCACCCTCATCAATGTGCTATATTGGCCAAGCACCGGGCAGTTCTAGCCCACAGCTAAAGCCATTAAATGGGATTTCTAAAGAACAAAGAGGCCGTTGCAGGCGGCGCAGGCGGCGGCTATCTAAACCCCAGCAAAATCCAGGCGGGCAGCTCAGTGCGTTTTGCACTGCTAGCCGAAGAGCCACTGGAATTTTATGAGTGCTGGGGCGAAGCTTCAGACGGCACTGTGAGGCCATTCCGTTTTCTTGACGATCCATCACCTGCTGATGTTGAACAGGAAATGGGGCCAGGTTATTCACGCCGGATGAACCGTGAAGGTACTGGACCGGAGGCAGTTAAGTTTGCGATTGCTGTGCCCTGCTACAGCCACGAGTCAAGAACCATTCAGGTCTTGAGCATTACTCAGAAGAGCATCATCAAGGAATTTGACAGCCTTTCTCAAATGGAAGACTACGAAAACTTGATGGAATGGGATTTTGTATTGAGTAAGGAAGGTTCAGGACTGAATACGGAATACACGTTGCGGCCTGTACCCCGTAAGTCCAGCCAAGCGGTGCTGGATAAGGCATGGGACGCAGCATTAAAGGCTGGCTTTGACATCACCAGGCTGATTGCTGGTGGTAATCCATTCAAGGAAGCTGCCTAGCAGTTAACAATGCCCCGTGTTCCTATGGCACGGGGTTTTTTAGTAGCTATAGTAGATATGGGAAAGAGTATTTTATGACCACTAGGGAAGCAGTACAAGAACAACAAGAACGGCAGAATAGGCTGGAACGTATGTATATGGACGATGGCCGAGACGACCCCAAACACCCATACCACAGTTTGTACACCGGACTCAAGCAAGGTGCCGGAAACACAAATTGACACGGAACCCGACTCGATGGTACGTATCACGGTCGGCGATAAGGTTGGCTGGGTTAGTTCATATCACTTAATAGTCCCGAAGGAAAATCAGCTTATAAACGCATGGTTAGCCAAACACAGGAAAAGCTGAATAATCTAGGTAGAAATACCCTGGTACGTGATGATTCTGGCCCTTTCCGCGTGTATCGGGATGACGCTGGCAGCGTTTTTCACAGTGTTACGCACATACTCAAAGAAACGGCACCCGAATGGCAACAACAAGCCCTGGAACGGTGGCTCACTAGACCGACTGCTACAGAAGACCGAGACATGGCTGCAAAGCGTGGAACGCTTGCCCATGATCACGCGGAACGTCTATTACGAGTCACCAGAAAACTTGCCATTCAAACCGCCACCAAACGAAAAAGCCTAAAATCCAACAAGGAGGGCCTGGAACGTTGCCCACCAGCCATCACCAGCTGGGCGCTGGATAAGGCCATTCAAAGCGCCCCCAGGGTTGCCTGGAGCGCATCAGGCTATGCCCGCGGCCTACGAGGGTGGATCGAATCCAATCTGGCCGCTATCCATGCAATTGAGTTCAGCGTCCGGCATCCTCTTGGATTTGCTGGAACGGCAGACGCCCTGCTGGAGGTAAAAGACCGTAAAGGACTTTATGTCGTGGATTGGAAAACCAGCGTCCGCGAAAGAAACGAGGACATGTTACAAAACTACATAGACCAATGCGGTGCATACTCGCTGGGGCTACGTGAAATGACCGGCATTCAAGCAGCTGGAGCGTTAATCGTGGTGGCACGTCGTACCGGAGCCCCGCAGGTCCGCGAGCTATCCGCATTGGAGCTGATCGGCGCTGAAACGCGATTCAAAGACCGCGTGGAGCGTTATTTCTCGGCCCTAAAGGGCCTCGAAAACGCCATTCATGATGAATAGCAAGACGCTAAAAATTCGCCCTTACCAAGGTCACCGCATTCAAGGGGCCAGGGCCTAATTTGCCATTCAAGCAGCTGGAACGTGTCACCACATGCCGCCAGCGCACACCGGGTCGCGTGATGCACTGAAGTAGACATTACGAAATATTTCGAGGTGGTTCGTCCGTCTCCCATGGTGAGCAGCACCAAACGCGGACACGCAAAAAAATGACCGGCTGACATACAAAATTGCCAAAAAACGGGGCC
>VMHT01021387.1_pt1 | contig 11933 bp, 6 predicted proteins | sample 4693611 | NCBI WGS metagenome assembly VMHT01 (sample SAMN12280063, study PRJNA550983) | marine metagenome | isolation source: seawater sampled from same location over 5 years 0.02-0.2 micron viral filtrate | place: USA: collected off the coast of southern California halfway between the port... ...
ACCACCAGTTCCACGAGAACTTGTTCAACGCAGTACAAGGTGCAGCCGCAGGCTTCCGTGGTGTAGCTAATGCTACTGAAGGTCAGGAAGAACGTGCTGAGAAAGTACTGAACAAGAACCTGAACTTCTTGGTACGCATGTTTAGCCCATACGATATGGGTGCGGTGAACACTACGTTCTCTAACGTGGAGGGTAAGCGTATCTATGCTAAGCAGATTCCTTCGTACATCACTGAGTTCTTCGACCAGTTCGAGATGAACGGTCGTACGATGGAGCAGATTGAGAAAGACTTGCGCGAAGGTATGTTCCGTGACCCACGGATGTTCGCTACCACATACGGCAGAATCCTCTTCCCACAGGGTATCGAAGGCACAATCTCCAATAGAGGGATACACCAACTGAAAGCATACCGAGTAGGTGGTGTTGATGGTATGGGTGGTGTCACGTACACTAACATGACTGAGGCCCAGTGGTACGAGATGCAGATTGCAGCTATCACGAACAAGACGTTCGTCAACGGTAGCGGCATGAACTTCTTGCCAATCACTACACCTTCTGATGCGGGTAACAGTTACATGGTGCCAGCTATGGTGTATGATACTGCTACTCCGTTCGGCGAGACACAAGCTAAGTCGCACTTGCGTGAGACATTGAAGGCTGAGTTCGCTGAGCTGCAGGTACGTAACGGACGTTTCGCTATTGCGAAGGTCGACGAGTTCATGCGCACCAAGTTGGTGAAGGACTCGCAGGCTGCGTTCTACCAAGTACAAGAGACTACGTTGCCCGACGGTATCCTCGATGAGGCTGTCGAGATTGCATACGCTGCTCTGATGGCTGAAGGTAAAGGCATGGCTAAGTTGGAATCATTCCAGACTGCTACCGCTAGTATCCTGTCAGAGAATCAAGACGCAGGTGTTATTGCTAACAACCTCGCTGTTGCTGGTTACCTGTCCAACTTCTCTACATCTGTAGCGATGGCTGGTACAGCTAACGAGTTCAAGCGTAAGTCTGGTGCTAACACTACTGATATGCAGAAGCGACACAAGCACATCATGTCTCCCGGTCTTGCCGGAGCTGGTGTAACTGGTCGTCAGAACTTCCGTAGTGTAACTATGGAGGAGTCAGTAGAGAACCTACAGGCATTCAACGATGCATTGCCTGCCGCATATAAGAACGTCGAGATTGCTGATGCACAATCATACGTGAGCCTCGACTTCTACGCAGACATCTTGACTGAGCATGGCGACATGACTCCTGAGATTGCTGCTGCGATTGCTAAGGCTAAGGCTGGAGAGAAGCTTGATAAGGCTGAGGTGAAGTTGCTTCGCCCCTACAAGCCGTTCTACTACACTCGCGTGTTTAACGAGAACACTGGCTTGCTAGAGTCACAGCAAATCAAGAACTCTATCATTCCTGTAATCAAGGGCATTAGCCCTGAGTTCGATAAGTTCGAAGCTTGGATGGGTGCTAACAGTATCGACCAAGTACAGATGAACTCTGCACACAAGGTTGGTCAGACTCGTAAGCAAGTAAGCATGCGGGACAAGGACGGCAACTTTGCAGGCACTAAGGTGAAAGAGACTGAGGTCTACACTCTCCCTATGTCTGGCTACAGAAAGCAGGTCAACGTTACTGACCACTGGCATAATGATTCTACCAATAAGCTTGCTAGCCAATTGGAGAAGATTGTTGTAGCTGCGGCAGTACGTAACATGGGAGACGAAGGCGCTGCACTTGCAGGTCGGTTCTTGAATACTATGGACGCTATCTATAAGGAGCAGGCAGACAAGTTGTTCGGTCAGTTCGAAAAGGAAGACGGTCTTGTAGACAAGGAAGCTATTAAGAACTGGTTGCTCAGCCAAGTAGACGATGGCTCTATGCCTCAGTACACGCTTGACCTCATCGAGGCAGGCATGTTTACTGCCCCTGCTGTTATCAATACAGTACGTGGTCGGTTGTTTACTTCTGTCGAGCGTGACGTTAACACTATCCGCGTTGCGGGTGGTACACAGGTACAGGTTGCTAGTCAGTTCTACCGTAACAACGAGAACCGACTGAAGGGTATGCGCGTAGAGAACGGAGTTGTCAAGCCTGCAGAGATTGCAGTGTCTCGTGACTTCCTTCCTAAGCAGTACCGTGAGATGACCATCGAAGAGATTAAGGCAGTAGCACCTGAGGTGTTAGAGTCTATCACTCTGCGTATCCCATCTGAGTCTATGAACTCTGGTTCTGTTGTAGAGGTTGTCGAGTTCTTGCCTGAGGGTATGGACGGTGTGATTGTACCTGACGAGTTCGTAACCCAGATGGGTTCTGACTTCGACGTGGACAAGCTGTTCTTCCAATTCAAGGCAGGCGACAACAGCAAGGCTGACACTTTGTTTGACTTGCAAGTACAAGTCTTCAAGGACCAGCGTAACCTACAAGAGATTATGGCACCACAAGGTTTCGATACCTTCAGTGATGCATCTAATAAGAATCCACTGCGCTCTGCAAAGCAGCAGCAGTTTATCAATGACAACCCATACTCTGCAGTCACACACGGCTTCTTGCGTGCAGACAACATGGCTGGTGTTGCATTGAAGGGACAGGCGGCTAACAAGAACGTTATCCTCCTTGACCTAATTCGTTACGGGTACGAGTTCGCACCCGGCGGTTGGAAAGTAAATGGCGAGGCAGTTGGCTTTAAAGCTAGCACAGTTAGCCCTAAGCTTGTCATGCTCCACGCTGAGGCAGTAGCCGCTGCGATGGACGGTGCGAAAGACCCAGTGTACGGTAAGCTCGGTATCAACAATGACAACTTCGGCTTCTTCATGGAGATGCTGTTGATGACAGACGGTGACATGGATTCTGCAGTTAGCGTAATCCAATCAGAGCCTATGCAGTTGTTGTCTAACGGCGACATCCAGTTGACTCGTAGCATGGACGGCAAGTCTAACTTCGTCATACCTAAGACTGACAAGGGTAATGCATTCGTTACTAAGATTAACCTAGAGACTAAGCAGCCAAGCGACTCACCACTTGATGGTGTCCGTTTGCCTGACAACCGTAACTTCTTTACCACTGGCCAAACAGGTAACAAGGCTGACATGTTCACCCTTGCAGCTATCGCTACTTGGAAGAACGAAGTTACTCGTCCGCTTGCATACATCAACGGTGTTATGCGCTCTGACAAAGTACAGGTTGCTAAGGGTATCGAACAGCAGATGCTGCGTCGTGCACCTAACGAAGAGGTTAACCTCGGTAAGTTCGTCAACCCACAGACTGGTGAGGAGACTGCAGGAGCAGAAGCTCCTACCCTTCCTGTCAAGCGTGAGATGGCTAGCATGTTCCAACGTACATCTACTATGCTGAACAAGTTGGGCGATGCTTACTTGAAGACTAAGATGACTGAGTCTGCCAGCAAGTCTGGACAAGGCTTGACTATGCAACAGTACGATGCTTACGGACGTGAGCAAGCTGCTGCACAGTACGCACGCCTCGGAGTGTACGAAGCTATGGGTGAGCGCGACAGCAAAGCACCACGAGCTCTGGTCGAAGACCGAGGAGCATGGAGCCTTGAGAACTGGTTGCGTCACTTCCGCAATAGCGATGAGGTTAAGTCTAACCCAGACCTCGCACTTGTTGTGAGTAAGATGTTGGTTAGTACTAACCCTTACAATGTACGTGGCACTTACTATGATAATATTACCCTAGTGGGTGTGAGTGATGACGGTGAGTTGAAGCAGGTGACTGAAGCTATGGACCGCATGGTATCTAGCAACGACATCGACATGCTCGACTTCGTTGAAGCTATCCAAGCTTACGAAGCACAGCGCTCTCGTTACCAGATGAGCCAAGGTCGCTTGACTCGTATCCTGCCTACAGCTACGCAGTTGCAGATTGCAACAGCAGCTGGAGCTGGTGGTGTCCTTGATAACACTACAGGTACAGACCCAATCTTGATGATTGAGACTGACATCTACAACCCTAACGTTGACTTCCTCGGCAAGACTGTCGAAGAGGGTATGCTTAAGGCAGAGACTATTGGTAAGGCTAAGGTCTACAAGACCGGTGATGGGCACGTTGTATTCCCAATTGGTGAAGACTCAGAGACTGGCACCCTGTTCTGGGGCGCAGTACCTAGTCCTAACGCGGGTCAGAAGTTCAGTGGTAAGCACTACAAGACTGAGGACGTACTCGGATTGCAGGGAACTGCAGAGAGTTCAGCAGACTCACGTCTGATGTACACTCCAGAGCTCAACGCTGACGAGAAGATTCAGTACTTGCAGGAGCGCTTCCGTCGTGTAGGCATGCCAGTGACAGTAGAGTTTGATTCAAGCCTACCTGTTAACGGACGTGTTGTATTCGATAAGGGAACCGCTACTATTAAGTTGCACCCTGAGATGTTGCAAGGCGATACTGTTGCTCACGAGTTCGGCCACATCTTGGTCGAGGCACTGGGCTATGAGCATCCCCTTGTCCAACAGGCAATCGGTGAGCTCAAAGGCTCCGCATTGTATAAGCAGGTTAAGCAGTCATACCCAGACTTGAGTGCACGTGACTTGGAGATGGAGGTATTGGTTACGTTCCTTGGACGTAGAGGTACTGAGATGTTCGAAGACGCGAAGCAGCAGTCTAAGATGAAGGCTATCTACAACCGCATCATGCGTGCGATTGGTAAACTGTTTGGTATCCAGCCTAAGGCTACCGAGCAACTGGCACAAGAACTTATGTTCGGTGACGGTGAGCTCAGCCTTGACGACCGTATCGAAGGGTTCCAAGACCAGCGTCGTACACAGACCGCAACGGAGACTGCAGACATTGCAGCTATCCAATTGCGTGAGCGTATCGCGTACCTTAAGAAGACTGGTGGTACATCAGTGGATGCGAAAGCAGCCCTCGCTCGTGCCGAGCAAGTCTACAAAGGTGTCAATGGTGGACTGGTTGCAGAACGCTTAAGCGCCTTGGACCAAGCAGTGACTGACGTCATCGCAGATTCTGGTGCTGTTGCTGACACAATCGATGCAGCTTCGAAGGGCATGCGTAATAGCAAGAACCTTACTAACGGTGAGGCAGCTATCATGCGTCAAGCGCACAACCTACTCTCTGAGTTGGAGACGTTGCGTGTTGCTATGGAGAACATGAAGCCTGAGCTCATGGAGGATGGAGTCGAGATGACTGAAGTCCAAGAAGCTTACAAGGCGTTGCAAGATAAGTATGACCTGTTGCTCGAAGCACACTCTAACTTGACTGGCGCTGTCCGTGACGGACTGTCCAACAAGTTGAAGGCACAGTCTAGCAACAAGGACTTGATGGATAAAGTTGGAGCAGATAACCTGTTTGACCTTGCACAGAACCCACGCCTGCGTCACTTGATGACAGACGTTGATGGTATCACAAAGGGCACACTTGGTATCAAGGAGTTCCAAAACCCTGTGACTCAGCAGATTGCAAAGCTCGTAGCGGATACGCTCGAGACTGCCCGTCTTGACGGTAAGGATGCAGAGGCTCAGGTCGGTAAGATTATGCGTGAGTTCGAAGAGGCAGGCGGTAACATTGAAGACATCATTGACTTCGAGACCGGTGCCTTTAAAGGTGAGTACGATTCCAAGTACTACCAAGCTCGTGAGAAAGCACGCAAGTCTGCAATGGGTAAGAACAAGCGAGCTCTCGACATCTTCGACATGGAGAACACCGAGCAGCAGTACACGTCCGAGTACTACAAGAACTGGACAGTACGCTTTGGTTCTATCTCTGACATGCAAGAGAAGGTTGACCGTCTGCAGGGATTGGTTAAGCGTATGCCTAACCGTACTAACCTACGTGAAGAACTTAAGGAAGCTCGTAAGACATTGCTCATTGAGTTGAACAAGTCAGCCGAGGCATTCGAACAGTTCCACAACGTAGAGGTGCTCGACGGTTTCGCTGAAGCAATGGCTGCTGCAGAGAAGACTGTGGAAGATGCAGTTGCTGCACGTGACGCTGGTGAGCAGGTTCGTGGTCGTGACTTCTTCGCACTCCAAGACTTCCGTGCACTACACGGAGTCATCAAGCTGAACGGTAAGTCCGTACCTACCACTGGCCAATACGCTTCTGTATCTGTTAAGGAACAGTACAACAACGAAGCATGGACTGGTCAGCCTCAGCCTATTGGTAAGTGGAAGAACAACAGCTTCGATGCTAACAGCTTGAACGGTAAGACTATCACAGCGCTACAAGCAGAGATGCGTAAGGCAGCTGGTGCACACGGTGCCGAGTTCGTTAACAACGGATTCATCCCAGTGTATGAGTCTATCGCTAACAAGTCAGCTGCAGAGCAAGCTACTGCCAAGGCCAAGGCCGCTGGTAAAGCTGCTAAGGATGCTGCAACTGGAATGGGTTCGAACGAAGGTTACGAGAACGAAGTTGCACAGGATGCAATGGGCGGTCGTATCTTTATCCGTAACACTCAGTTGTTCAACCCTGCAGGTGCAGAGCAGTTGTCTCAGTTGAAGCGTGACGATATGGAGAAGCACCTTAAGCAATTCGTTAAGGATGCCAACATCGAGAACGCCAAGCGTGCACTCGAGCCTATCGCTTACTTGACTAGAGAAGCATTCAACCAGTCGCAAATCATTGACGGTCAGCACGTTCTGAAGGTCGGTAAGAAAGGCGAGGCTATGAAAGCTATGAAGTCTGCCCGTGGTTCTAACATCGCAGACGCACTCGACCAATGGTTCGAGGGTGTGCTCGGTGACAACTGGGAAGACACGACTAGCATGGACAGCTTCGCTGGAGTGTTCCAACGGTACACATCTTTGATGGGTGTTGGTTTGAACGTGAGCGCATGGGTTAACAACTACGGATACGGTAGCTTGCAACGTCACCTCGAGTTCGCTGGACGTGACTACTTCTCTAAGGAGAGCAGCAAGCGTGCACACAAGTTGCTCCACGGAGCGCTCGGGGATATCACTCGTGACCTGTGGTCAGGACGTGAGGGTGAGTTCACTAACAAGATTAGTGCAATCGTCCACACACTTGACGTCGCGGATGACCAACGTGAATTGCCATTCAACATGACCGAAGGGTTCGTTGACAAGGCTATCTCGAAGGCGTTCATCGGACAGACACTCGGTGAGATTATGATGCAGAACCAACCACTGCTGGCCATGATGATGGAGCAAGAGGTTGTACTGGCTGATGGTACTCGTACCAACATGCTTGATGCATACGAGTTGAACGACGGAGTCCTAAGTTTCCCGGAGGGAGCGAAGGTAGTAACCGCCGAAGGCGATGTCGCTTTGGACAATGCATACCTCGCACGCTTCCGTAACAAGGTGAAGTCTATCAACCACCACATCCACGGTGCATACAACAAGCAGGATGCAGGTACTTGGCAGCGCCACTGGATTGGACGACTGGCTATGCAGTTCCGTCGCTGGCTCCCAATGGGAATCAAGAAGCGCTACGGCAAGCGTATGTTCAACGAGTCACGTGAGCGTGAGGAGATGGGCGATTACGTAGCAGCCTTGGAGATTCTGAAAATCTTCGGACAGGACGCTAAGAAGTTGGGCCGCATGAAGGAAGTACTCCAAGGTATCAAGGAGTCCGACCCACTTGTGTACCACAACGCAATGCGTGCGATGAAGGAAGTGCTAGTGTCTATGGCTGCATTCGGATTACTCGCAGCTATCTATGCCTTTGGAATAGATGATGACGACGAGCTCGGGTTTGCAGCAGCGTTCGCTCTGAACAGAACGGAACGGATTGGCGAGGAGATGAGAACATACACACCACTTGGTATGTACGACTTCTTCCTCCAGACCAAGAAGGACCCAGTTGCTACACTGAGTAAGGCTGAAGATGCCATGAGCTTCCTGCGGTACGGAGTACACGATGCAGGTGCGATGGTCTTCGGATACGATGTTGCTAGATACGAGTCAGGTCGAAACTCTGGACAGAGTAAGACAGCTCGAGCAGCAGTAGGAACACTACCAATCCTGTCTCACTTCCGCCGACTGGCAGAACTAGAAGACAACACCAGAACTTACAGTCTGGTACGAGGATTCATTTACTAAACAAAGAAGGGGGAGCCATTACGGTTCCCCCTTTTCTTTGCCCTATTTCACTATTCTAGTTTCCTACTCTAGAGAACTGTAGGGAGGAATCGAACCTCCCCAAGTACCATATACAGTTACGCCCCACAAGCTTCGCAGTCTCCTGCTTCACTACTGAGGTCACAGACTTTTACGTCTTTCATCTTAGCGTCGCTAGCAGCGAGCTTCTCTTGGTCAAGTGACACACATGTGCACTTACCTTCTTCACAAAAATCACAATCCATTACCATGATAGGGCTTCGGCTACGGTGGGCAAGTGCTCACGTAGCTCAGATTTGATGGCTTGGGCAATGAGTTGTATCTCCTTCTGTGCATGCCCGTCGTCTCTCAACTCGAGGAAGTGAATCCAAGAGCGCACGCTACCAGTCATATGAATAGTAGTGGAGGTCGATAAAGGTAATACAAAACGAGCTTGTTCCCTAGCAATACCTGCATCAATCATAGCATCATACAAAGCTTGGCTGTTATGCATGAGGTTACGGATGTGCCACTCTGCAGTAGCATTGAGTCCATTGACCTTGAGCGGTACCTCAGTCAAGACGTCTGTACTAGACTGACGATTGTCGTCTGCCTGTGCACGTAACTCGATAGGTTCGAACATGTCGCCCACCTTGTTGACGTCTTGGTAACGCTGGCTGAACTCTTGGAACGAGAACGAGCGGTGCCTAATCAACTGAATACCAATGGCTTTGCTCGTCTGAATCTCGAAGGTAAATGTTGCGTGCTCGAACGGAGACCAGTGTGCATGCTTCGCCAAGTACTTGACAAGCCCAGCGTAATTACTGAGCTTGTCTTTCCTTGAACTAGATACACGTGCCACCTCGACGATTGTCTCCTCGGGGTTAGGCGTGTGTGATACTAATCGTACGTTCATCCTTTCTGTTCTTCCAGTTCGATGAGACGGTTGATATACCACTGAGCTTTCTTCAGGTCCTCCATGCCGTTCTTACTACGCCATCGGCTGACATACTTAACAACATTACCTTCGTGATAACCCATCTCATTGGTCTCGATAAACTGTATAGGCTCGATACCCAACTTAGAGTAATGGTCACCACCAATCTGGTTAGGTGGCTTAGGTGTACTCGGCTCCCCGTAAGTAGGAGTATGGTACTTATGTTCGTCTGTTATATTCATGACGTGGGGATGTGTGCTTTGGATAGCATAGATGCTGACCCGTAGCGGTTGAATCGACGGTTCTTCTCCACAGCAGCTAGAGCCTTGAGCTCTGTACTACATGTGAATTGGGCACCGTCTTGTCGAGTGACTGTGAACTTAGGACGGTTAGCCATGAGACCCTTAGCATAGCTGAGAGTAGCATGTGCGTTACCGCGTACCTTGTTCATGTTACCGAAGTTGTCCATACGGAGGAACTCGATATCTGCTTGACGTTCTTTGGCACGCTCATCACGAGCCATGACCTTAAGCTTGTAGAACATCTTGCCACCCTGTGTGTTCCGAGGCACGTCTAGCAACTCGGTAGGTTGCATGAGTGATTCGGCTACGTGTTCACGAGCCTTCAAGTATTCTTCGTTGCGACTGAGGGCCCCGAAGTCTACTTCATTAGTCATGTAGTCTTCTAACCAGTCAATCAGTTGAGTATCCTCAGATACTGTAACATTGCTGTTCTGCATATTCTTTGTCGTTAATCCAATCGTTCGACTGGAAATGATAATTCAAGCGGTCAAGTAGTGAGTCAAACTCTTCCTTACCCGCATTGATTGTCTTGTTCTTAATGAGGAACCTACCACAACGGTAGTCCCCACTAGTCTCAACAGCTACAATGATGTGCTTATGAGTTGGCTTGTACGTCTCGCCAAACGTTTGCTGACACCACACACTAGCTGCGCTAATGTAGGCTGCCATCTGTCGGGCATAGTGGTACTTCTCGAATGACTCCTTGAAGTTAGCCAGCTTCTTAGCAGTAGTCTTCAAGTCAATCACGGTGAACTCTTTGTTCAGGTGGTCAACTCGTAGTCTGTCAATCTTGCCCTTGAGTGGAAACGAGTAGCGCTTGTCTGTCCATTGGACTTCTTGCTCGTTGAAGTACTCGACTTCTTTCTCATTGTCCTCCTCGAGTAGGCGCTTGCCATAGTTGTCACGTTCGATACCAGTAATGCAGTGCTTCAATCGCTCCTCCATTGTACTGGTAATCACGAACTTACCTTCGTTGGCAGCCTCGGCTAGAGTAGTAAAGTAAGAACCACCAGACTCAAGCACTTTGCGTAAGCGGGTATCCTCCTTCCAATTAGCACCATAGTTATGCTCCTCTACCGCTGACATAATAGCAGGGTAGTAAGACTCAAAGGACTTAACCTTAACATCCTCCAACATGAAGGGGTCAGGTTCAGCCTTTACCTTATTGAATACAGTGTTAACAATGTCCCTAATCTTGTCAGGGGTATTGGTCTTGTCAACAACGTAGTTGAGCAGGTGTGGTTCTAGTACAGCAAGGTGTACAAGATTACCGAACTCTAGGCTAGCAGTCCGCAAGGAGGGAGCAGTCCCATCCCAGTTCGCTTTGAACTTAGACGGGGTGCCCTCCTGTGACGGATTGATGTGACTCAGTGATGAGTTTGATACAGCCTTGATATCGTAGTACGGGTCATGTATTAACATTAGTACTTTTCGTATGGGTTGATTACGTGCTCCACGAACTTTGACTTACGCTTGAATGCTTTCGAGACGTCGGTGACATACTTGTCAACAACCTCGCCTTGAGCTTTCTTCTTCATCATGATTCTATGGAACTCTCCAACCGTTGTGAGTTTATTATTCTCGGTGGTCACTAACTGATTACGCATCAGACGTGACTTCGCGTTCTTGTCTTTACGTGCGTCCTTGTGTGTGAACGCTACGATTTCTTTCAAGGCATCAGCTGCATCCTTGTGCAAGATGTTACTGTATGTCTCGGGCTGTTTGAGCTGCTCGTGAGCCCAGCTGTAGTACCAGTCATTACCAGTACTACTAGTGTTGATGATTTCAAGTTCACCCATCAAGGTGTACATGTCATCACGGTCTGCTTTATATACAGACATACGCGCTTCTAGTTGTCGCGTGTGGTGCATCATGTTGGTGCGGTCCCTCTCGAGGAACTTGGCTACCTTGACAAACGACCAGCCACAAAAGTGGAACAGGATAAACCCTGCTGCTCGTCGTACTTTCACGATACGTTGTAGTCGACTACGTGCGTCAAACTCTTCTTGAGTCACGTCGTAGTGCTTGAGACATACATCAATAACTCGTAGTGCCGTAGGCAAGTTAGGGTCTTGTGTAGTCTGGATTAGAACGGCAGTCTCTGCAACACCGGGGTAAGCCCAAGGGTGAATAGATTTCTGCTCGGCCTCATTGCTTTTGAATAGGTCTCTCATAGGAAATAGGTTTTAAGTGAGGAGTAATGGGGACAGCTGGTTTACTGCCCCCACTCCTTTCAAGTTACGCGTGCATTACACGACGTTCTGCAATCACAGCGCGAGCCGTGACAGCATGTGAAGCTCCCTCGATGGTTGCCTCATAAGATTCAAGCTGTTCTGCCAAGTGTCGTTCTTCAAACGTCTTGTAGTCAAGCTCGAAGTACGGAGTGCGAATCTCCATACCTTTATCCAAGTCCACCATACCATAGGCATAGTACTCACACACTCGCATCTTTTGAAAGCTATAGTCAGCCGGGATAGAACATACGTTCATCGGGTTAACCAAGCACGCAAGATACGCGGAATTATTACCGCCGAAGCCCTTAACGTACTCAGGGGCGCCGATATGAAGACCTGCGCTACAAGTGTTATTGGGATTACAATCGACACTAGACCGGTCCATAGATACCGTACCACCAAGACGAACTTGTGTAGTACCGCTATA
>VMHT01180135.1_pt1 | contig 11933 bp, 10 predicted proteins | sample 4693611 | NCBI WGS metagenome assembly VMHT01 (sample SAMN12280063, study PRJNA550983) | marine metagenome | isolation source: seawater sampled from same location over 5 years 0.02-0.2 micron viral filtrate | place: USA: collected off the coast of southern California halfway between the port... ...
GAACAATTGTTCCATTTTCGTGATTTGCAAACATTGGCACAGAAAATGGAACTACTTCTTGTTGTTTATTAGCTGCTCCAGCAAAATTGGCGTCATAAAATAATAACGAAGACATTGTTGTATCATTTGGATGACATATCAATTTCATGTCAATTGCTCGACCAGTAGCGGTAGATATTTTATCTGAAACTCTTCTTAAGAAATGTTTAATTTGAACTCCTGATTGTATTTCTTGTTTATTGTCAGTTACTTCTTCGATTGGATCAATATTATCAAGTATAGACTGAATACATTGTAATGATATTAATATTCTTGACGGATACGAAAAAGGATCAGCAGCACCAGTACTGGTTATTTCAAATCCATCAAAATTTTTCAAAATAGTTTCAGATGCTGCAGCTAGTTCTTGCAGATTTTTGCCAAAAACTTCATCTCCATACTTTTGGCTATCTTTTCCAATTAATAATATTGATCTAGGATCTGATGAAACAATATATCCATAATAATTACTTTTACATAATATATCATTGCATATAATTTTTGCATTATCAATTGTTTTGTTATTGCTTATTATGGTACGATTAATAAAATCAATTAAATATGCCAATGAAACATAGTAAATTCTATCAGAGTTTGTTTCTGAATCAAATGAATCGGTAACTGCTATATATCTATCACTATTTTCTTCTTCATTTGCATTTCCTAATTTTGAATACATAGCTCCATAAAATTTTGCAGAATTCTTTTCTTTTTCGTTAATACCAATCAAATCAAAAACTTCATTTGCTAATGAATCATATAATGTGTTTCGTTGTGATTTTTTTTGTTTTTTAGAATCTGCAGAGCCAGATATAATTGATTTTTTATTTATATCTCCATTAACATATGAATGTCCTAATGATGAAGTTAAAAATGGTTGATCATTAATTAACATTGTTAAATCTGTATATACATTGCTAATACCAGTTGTAAATATAGTTGCAGATACAGATGCATCTTGTTCATAACTAAATTCAAAAGAAGTTATAACTCCTTCAAAATGCAATTCATTTATTTTGTTTATAGTTTCTAGTTTTAAATCAGAATTTTCTTGTTTCATTTGATTGAAACTAGGAAGAACACTTTCGGAGGTTAATGATTGTCCTGTTATAACTGCAGAATTTGGATGTACTATACGAAGTTGTATGAGTCTTCCAGGCCTGAAATATATTTTTTCAATTGTATCTAAATCAACATCTGCATTTGGTATTAATATTTGTATTTCTGCTTTATTTAGTGCTGCTTGAGAATTGTCAGATATTGTCATACTACATGCGGTTATCACCGGAGGTATTCGTTGACTAACGTTTTGTGCAGAACTTGTTACTTTTGTAGCTTCACCTGATACTGATACATCTAATGTACCTTCTTTTTTTTCTATTTGAAATGACTTTAAGTCTATATCTGTAACTACGCTAGCAGTTCTAGATTGTGGATTTAAATAACTATTTGGTAGAAATGATGATTTTAGTGCAGTTCCAGTTGTAGTAGATACAATTGGACCGATTACTGAATCTGCAATTATTGTATTTCTATCAGATCCATCATATGCAGCTAATTGAACATTAGCTACTTTATCCAACATGAAATTTAAACTTTTTGCAGAACGATTAAACCCAGATCTTCCACGTGCATTTAATTCTTCTTTTAAATTTGAATCAACTTCTGTATAAAATATATCTCCTGGCATAACATTATCTTGAATTATTTAATGATTCTATTACATCTTGTATTTTTGTAACTGATGGTATTCTTAATCTAGTATTTTCTGGAACATATAGTGATCCTTTTCCTAAGGCATTAGCAGTTGCTATTACCCACCATAAACTAACATCATTGTAAAATTTATCTGCTAATAAATCTAATCGTTCGGGAGATGTTACTTGTATGTATATATCATCTTCTGATATAGGAACTACTGGTAATATAGTTGTTTCTGCTTTTCTTTTGCCAGATTTATCTTTTATCTGTTGGGTTGTTGTATATCTACTCATGCTTCTGATCCTGTTCGTTGGGTAATTACTGCATCACTTAACCAATTGGCATCTCCAGTTTTATGTAATTCATCTTCATTATTTAATGAATACATTCTTCCGCCTTTTTCTGGTAGATAATCGGTAATAACAGTTAATCCTATAGATACCTGTATTTTATTTGGAACTTGCATTCTTGTGGTATCTTGTTCAATATTAATATCCCATGTTGTGTCAGTATCTATCAATGTGTAAAATAAGCTAGAAATAAATACTGGTGTTTGTTTGTATAAATCTCCAATTGTTATACGCATCCATGGGCCTTTCATTGCAATACTATCTTTAGTATATTCTGGTGCAGTATAACTTGCTAATGCATTTAATTTTCTCCATATTGGTTTTAATTCATCTCTATCTGTTGCATATATAGTAAAGTCTAAGTTCATGTCACGGCCGTAACCAGAATAATGATAATTTGGATCTGCTCTTCCTATCATTTGTACTGGATTCCATTGTGGATTAAATGTGTCTGTTAAACTAGTTATACTAGCTCGAAATGTCATGATATCATCTTCACCAGTTTTATTAAATTTGATATTAGGACCGGTAAAAAAGAATTTAATATAATCTTGGGTAACACCAGGGTCATTAATTATTGCTCCTAAAACTGCCCCTATTTTTTCACTCGATTGAGATTTTTTTCGTTTCCATCTGTATATATCATCATAGCTTCCTTTTCTAAAATCTATAACATTAACCTTGTCTCCACGAAATTCTGTAGCTTTATGTAAAGGATTTTGAGTAGGAGTCCATTCTCCTTTTCCATCAGTTGATTTTTTCCATTTTGTTGTTACTGTTGATTTTGCAGTGAAATCATTTCGTAGTGCTAATGGAGATCCTGGAGTTCCTTCTCCATATAGTGTTTCACGATTAAATAGTGTATATGCGCCTCCCGGGGCTATACTAGCAGCTGCATATGCAATTGCTCTATTTTTCTTGCTATTATTTGTATCTGCAGCTGCAGCTGTACCGTCTATTCGTTTACCTACAAAATCAGATACACTTCCAAAACCTTTTCTAGATCTAAAGTCTTGTGTCATTCCACCTAGCTCTGGCAATTTTCCTAGATTTAAAAATGGTACTGATGCATATGTTGGAGGTAATAATCCTCCTGCAACTGCGCCTAATCCTTGTCCCAGAGTTGGAATACCTAAGTTGCTAGCAAGTCCGGCGCCAGCAGCTGCTCCAATAGATCCTAATGCTGTCGCATCAGTTGCATTTGTATGATTTGAAACAATTCTATCCAAACTAGAAATTGTATCATCATTTAATGTAGTTCCAATTGGTATTATAGCTCCAATTTTTTGAATTGTAGTTTCTTTTCCAAAGTTGATTGGTTTTCTAATTTCTGCTGTTCGATATTCTTCTGGTGTTAATTCAGATAATTTTGTTCCTGCGGGACCTGGTTTGGGTAATGGAGAAGCTAAATTGACATTTGCAGTTGATGATATTCCTAATCCATCTGGTTGATTTGATAAATTGAAATTATTTGCTTTGTTTTGTTTAGTTGTGGTTTTAATTGTATAACTACCTTGATAATATGGCGGTGTTGAGTTTGAATTTACTAAATATGGTTTTACAACATTGTTTATAAATAATGAATATTTATTTCCAATATGCCATTTATTTGTAGTTTCAAAATTATTTGGTCTTGTTAATGCCATATTTTCCTTAAGCGTTTATATTATAAGAATTAAAAGCCATCTCTGCTGCTAATTCGTTTGGTGATACATATAAATTAACTCCTTGTAATGCTTGAGCTACTGCGGCTCCAATTTCTTGTGCTGATGGTCCTGACGATTGTCCTCTACCTGTTATATCTGCAGTTGCTTGATCTAATGCTCCAGGACTTGTTGATGCTACTATATTAAATTTGTCATTTGGATTAAATAATACAGCATCATTAACTCTTATGATTCCATCTTCGGTGTTTGTTGTAGTAACATCTGGTGTTATTCCAGAATCTCCTAATTCAGTTATTTCTTTAGTCTGAGCTAATCCGGATACTATATTACTTAAAAGTGTAGCTGCTTTACCAAGTACAGGAATGACTGCAGCTAATTTTTCTATTGGTTTTTTCAATGTTTCAGTTGCTGTTGCAAATAATCCAATTGTTGAAGAAATTTCTTGTGTAAAAGATTTACCAGATGTAGTAAAATCAGTAATTGATCCTTTAATGTCTGTTAATATTAGTTTTCTTAATCCTGCTACTTGTCCAGTTTCTGTTCCTGTTTCTGCAACTACATTTCTTAAACCACCTTGTGTTATATCGGTAGTTAATAATTTAGATTCAATTGATTTTAAAGTTTGTATCAGTATTTCATCGGTGGTTCTATTGTCAATTGGTTCTAAAGCTTTATCTAAATCTGCTGCTTGCTCTGCGTTCTTTGCTTTAAAATCATCTATTGCTGCAGCTAACTCTGAACCTGACATTTCTAATAAAGCTTCTGCCTCTGGTCCTAGTTTTTTTAACATTTTTCTTTGTTGAACCATAGCAGATAATTTGCTTTCTTCAATTCCTAATGTTTTTGCTAGTTGTTTTCTTGCAAATACATTATTTTCTATTGTATCTCCTTGAGTTTCTAGAATTTTATTCATTGCATCAGCTTGAGCGTTAGCATCGCCTGTTATTGCTGCTTGTCTAAATTGTTGCGTTAAACTTTTTCCGTTTTGATCAACTAATCGTTTACCTGATAGCAATTGATATTCTAATTCATCATTAACAGATGATTCTACATCTAACAATTTTTCTCCTGTTGCTGCTATATCTGAAAATGACACTCCTAAAGTTCTTGCTTTTAATACAGCTAATTCCAATGATCCAGGAATTTTAGAGAATTGTAATTGTATTTGAGGTGCTAAATTAGATAAATCTCTTGTTAAATCTCGATTTAATCCTTGTAATCCAGTTACTTTTTCTAAAGCTTTTGCTGTATTTAATGTTGTGAGTAATGCATCTTCAGAACCGCCGGCGAATCTAATAAAGTTATTTGCAGTTTCTCCAGACAATCCTAAATTTTGTTGAAATGCGTTTTGAAGTTTAAATAAACTAGATCCTAATTTTCCAGATCCAGCAACAGTTTTTTGTAATCCAGGTAGTAATTTGTTTAAGTCTTGTCCATATTTTCTTGTTGATTCTCCAGATACGTTAAATCTTACAGCTAATTTATCATATGTTGTTCCTAATGCAGCTGCTTGTTTTGAATTAATACCAAATGCTTTATTTAATTCTTTATTTCGTTGTTCTAAAAATGTTAAACGTTTTGTAAGATTAAGAACTGCATTTGCATAATCACGTTGAACTCCTATAACATTGTTAACAGTTAAAGCTTGTTTAGCATATGAATTATTAACATCTAAAATTAATTTTTGAAATGCTGATAATGTATTTGTATCTTCTTTTAACTCTGCACGTCTTCTTTCTGATTCTCCTTGAGCTTGATTAAATTTTGGATCTTTTCCGCCGCCTGGAACAATAGCTCCTTGGCTAATTACAGGCAATTTTTTTAATTGTTCTATATAAGTATAAGGAATATTCATGTAAATATCTTTTTATATAAATATTTACATAGGAGGTTTTGCGATTTTATCTTTAGGAGTTGGCTTCTTATTTCTTTGTTTTTCTGCTGTCTTTTGTTTTTCACGTATAGAATTTAATTTTTTAATATAAAATTTTCTTAGAAATAATGGCATATGATATATATCATTCCATGTCCATCTACCTTCTCCAACCCATAACATATTAAATAATTGATCGTGTAAATCAACACGATCTTCTGGTTTAAAACCAAAAAAGGTCTGTGCCAGGTTGAAACCTTGCTTTGAAGGTGCCTCCTGTTTCACCTTCAAATTCATATTCGTAATTCATTGCAGGTGCATTATCTGCAATATATGATCTAAATTTTTTAGCATCTGCAGCTAAAAATTCATATTGAATAAAATGTTTTATTTCTTCTGTGGATCTAGATTTATTAACTTGAGTAATAGCTTTTTGTAATGCTTCAGATACAGTTTGTTCTCCGTCTGCAGATGCATAACAAAATTTTATTGTTAACTCATCATTAATTTTATAATCAAATTCACCATTGTCATCTGATTCCAATTGGAAATTGATTGATGAAATTTTTGATAGATCGACTTCACGTTCTAATGAATTTCCAGTTTTTGGATCTACTACTATTACTGGATACATTTTTCCATAACTAACTATTCTTGCATGTATAATTAATCCGTCTTTATCTACAGTTGCTATATCATTTATATTGATATCTGATATTATAAGTGCTTCTAATAGCTTATCTAAAACAATTCCTTCTTTTATATATGATGCATTTGTTAGTATATCTTCGTCATAAGCGGTCATATAACGCATTTCTACTTTCCCAGAACTTAATGGATTTGTTTTTGGATATACTTTACCTCCAGAAGCTAATGTTACTACTTCAGTTGGTAATGTGCTTTTTTTGGTTTTGTCGTAATTTTGAGTTGCTAAGTTTATTAGATTTTCATTTGAATAACGATCTGTTAATTTTGCCATAACTTTCCTTTTTAAAACTTTATTATAAATATTAGTTACTTGAAAAATAGAGAGTAAATATAGTAGCAGTGCCTAATACAGCTCCCCACCATGATGTAACTTGATTTTTTTCGGATCTAGATAATTGATAACCTGTTCTTTTTTCTAAACTCCATTTTTTATTAACCTTGGGTTTTACATATGTAAATACAATTGATGGAACTGCGGTAAATGCCAATGAAGAAAATTTTGGATTTCTAGTTAAACCTCTAGTATTATAATATGTATAAAAATAAGAACTAAAAAATCCTATTGCAAATGGTATTCCTGGAATATGATCTTGATATCCTTTTGTTCTACCCATTACATAATCATTCATTTGTATTATGGAAAATGGTTGTTCATTTTCTTTATATAATATAGATAATTTATTGTCTTTTTTATATCCAAATACAACTTCTGTTGGTATATCTTTTATAAAATTATTTTTATTATATAATATAATATTATTATCAATAAATACAATCTTTCCAGTTAGTGGCTTTTCCTCAAATCTAAAAATAGTATCTTGACAGAATATATTACAAGTTAATAAAGTTAAAAATATAATAAATATACGATTCATATGTTACTTAGATATTAAACGTAACGATATGATTGAAATGACTTCTTTAAAATAAATATTATAGTACAGTAAAAATGGGAGCCTAAACTCCCATTATTTTTATAATTTATTTTAAAATTCTAATACAGCGTAATCATATTTCAATGTTAATTCAATTTGAACTGATTCTTCTGTCGACCAATCCATTTGTCCAAAATTTGAATCTGCTATAAATGCTCCTTTTAACAACCATTCTTCAATAATTTCTCCGGTTGGTGAAAGTGAATTAAATCTAATATCTTTTTTATACTGAGTACTATATCCATCTCTACCTGTTAAAGATTCATGATGTAGTCTTACCCATTCCATTACCGATTGTGCTCCTGATGGTACAATTGGATCATATAATGTTATTGAAACATCTTGCCATCTGGTTTTACCTTTTAACTTTCGCTCAACATTAATATGATCAAGAATGACTTCACCATTAGTTAAAGAAGGTCTGGCAGCTGCTTTTATAATATAAGTAGGAATATCACCAATATACATGATAAATCTATTAGTATATTTAGGCTCCCAATCAAACGCTCTATCAAATAATTCGTTTTGATTTATTCCTGGTAATTCTTGTTCTAATGCCATTTTGTTTTCCTATTTCTTTTATATAAATATTCAATTCCTAAATTTTATTCTGGAAATGAAGCACCAGTTGGTTGAATATTAAAGTCTAATACTATAAATTCTGCAGTTCTGGTTGGTTGTAAAAATATTTGTCCGTATAAAATATTTTGATCAATTAAATCAGCGGTATTGTTAGTGGAATCCATTACAACTCTAAATGCATGTAATCCTTGTTGTGATCTAACACTTTCTAAATATGGATTTGCTATAGCTAAAAATCTATTTCTAGTTTCAACTGTGTTTTGTTCAAATACCAAAAATTTAGTAGATGATGCAATAAATTTCTTAACAGTTATTAATAATCTTCTAACATTAACTCTATCTAATGCCGATGGTCTAGATTGAAGAGTCTTTTGTCCCCATATACAAATTCCTTGATTTGGAAAGTTTGCTATTGGATTAACTCTTGACTCATATAATTCATCTCTATTTGCTTGGGTTAATTTTTCATATGTATTAATTACTGATGTTAAACTACCTCTATTTAATCCTGCAGGTGCATACCATGGTGCTGCTACTGAATCATTAAATGATAATGCTCCAGGTACTACTACAGATGGTGGCACAAACATTGGTTTATTCTTACCAGCATCTACAATTCTTACCCATGGGAAATATGTTGCAGTATAATTTGAATCAATTGAATTAACTTGATTAATAACGGTTGAAATTGAATCTGTTAATGCTCCTGCATCCATTACGTAGAATGTGTCTTGTCTATCTTCTGCTAATTGTCTAGCTTCTGCAGTTACGGTTGAATGTAATCTATCAATTATACCAGGAGTTATTAACATGTTCATGTCAAAGAAATCTGTATTGCTAAGTGCTGCAAATGCTTTTCTATATGCCAATGTTCCTGTCGATGTAGATGTGCTACAATCAAATCCAAAGGAATTTGTAGACTTTATATTAGTTCCTGATAATTTAGGTAGATTTGGTCTTGACCCATCAAATCCTCCTTGAAATGGTACCATAAACTTTCTAGTATTAAGTGATACTTCTGTTGCTAATCTACCAGCGTCTAATGAATCTCCAACTGATCCTGAATAGGCACCAGCTATACTTGGAAAATTAGCTTCAGCAGCTTGAGATACATTTCCTAGATAAAAGTCTGAATTTGATCCAGTATTTGAACCTGAAGTTGGTAATGGAGCTAAATAATTCAAGTTATTTAAATTTGTATAATCAAATCCAAAATAATTTTTTCCACTATATGAGCTTCCAATAACTTGAGAAGTTACATATGATACAGGTTTTAAATTTAAATTACCTGCAGACCCCGATACATCTGGAATCGGTGAATTTGCTGATCTAAATCCAAATGGTATTAAAGAAGAATCAATTGCTTTTGCTGCTACATTTTCAGTAACTTCAATTCTTATATACTTTGATAAATTTGGATAATCTCCATTATCGAATATTTTTCCTTCTGCATCAATAGTTCTATATTGATCTCCAATTCTTCTAACTATATAATTAGGAGAGTCTGGATCTAAATTAACATTGGTAAATTGTTCTATTATATCTGGCGACTTATCTGTATCGTCTGAATCAAATGGAGAGCCTGGTAAATTTTTGTTATTTACTTTTCTTACTTCAATTGTGAAAGTTCCATATCCATTAGGATCAGAAACTTCAGAAGACAATCTAACATCTCTTACACCTACTTTAACATCATAATTTTCAGCTTTACCATGAGATAATGTATGAAATTTAAATAAATTTACAGAAGCGCCTCCTGTAATTTTTTGTGATGTTATAAATGGAGTAGATGCTTCTTTAAAATCTTGAAGAAATTCATAATTTTCAATAATTGATAGACTCATTGATACATTTTCATTTTCATTAAATAATGAAAGTGCATCTTTATTTTCATATTTTACATAAACAGGATAATCAACTGATTTAGGATTATTCCCAAAAATCTTTGTAATATAATTATTAGAAGTTGAATCTAATGAAGCTGAAATAAATCCATTAGATAAATAAGAAGAATATCCAGGTATTGATGAATCTGTGGAAAATGCTCCAGAAACTTTTAATTTAAATGATCCAGTTTCTAAATCTGTAAATAATGATTCTTCAAATAAATTTGAATCGCCGGTGGTAGATACTGGCTGAGTTGGATGTAATAAATGAGTTACTGTTTCTACTAATCCTGCTCCTGAGCCAGATTGTGCAACAACAGCTAATGCTCCATTTTGTAATTTATATCCATTTTCATATAATAATCTTGTTATTGTTATAACACCTGCATTTTTTAAATATTCTTCTACTGCAAATGGTACATATGATTCATCGGTATATCCGCCAAATATTTCTTGAAATTCAGAAAATGATCCTATTTGTGTAGGAACTTGAGCAGGTCCTTTAGTGGTTGCTCCTATTATCGATGCTCCAATTTCACTGATTCCTCTCTGTAAAAAGGATTGATCTTTTTCTTGCGTAAATACACCTGGCGATACTATTCTTTCAGCCATTAGTTTTTCTCCTATAATTATGTTTATTATAAATATGATTCATTAACGGAAAAAACTACGAAACAGGAGTAAATGTTCCATCTTCGATATTTATCTGACCATCTCCATATTTTTCTTTTAAAGAATCCATTAATTTTATTTCAGAATCTCTTAACTCATTTAACGCAGTAAACATCTTTTCTTTTTCAGATTTTAATTGTTCCAATTGTTGATTGATTGCATATTCATCAGTTGTTATTAAACCTAATGTATTTGTATTTTCTGCGTATTTTTGTCTTAATTCTACTATAGAGTCAATATCTGTTTGCTCTAGTTTTTTTGTTTTTTGTTCTTTTGCCATAATGTAACTTGTATTTTTTTAATTAAACAATATAATCTATTATAATGATTTTTTTTAAGAAATCCTAATTTTTACGAAACTTCCACTTCTATATAACCCACCTAACGCAACTCCACCAGAAGCAGCTGCAGTATCGTCTGCAAAATTTAAACTTTCTGAAACTGCTGTTAATATGATACCTGTATGCGATCCTGAAAACGATCCACTAAATACTCCATTACCTGACAAAGCTAAACTGGCTGTGTTAGCTGTTATTGCATGAGATGATGAATCATTGAATAAAGAATGTGAAGATGTTACTGCATTCAATATACCTGTTAATGCAGATCCATCGCCTGACATTGAAACAGCTGAAAGCGTACTATCAAATTTTGCCGATCCAGTTACAACTAAAGATCCTGATATTGTTATATCATATGCTTCTTGTTTTGATAATGCATCAGTTATTTGTGATATATGAGCTGGAAGTATTCTGCTTCCATTAGATATTCCAGTGCTTGATAATGTATTTGCCATTGTAGTTTCTTTGGTTTATTATAAATATAACCTAAACTTCAAATCTACCTCTTAATGCATTAAAATTATGTAAAACTTCTGTTGAGGATAATTCTCGATTATATACATGTACAGGTCCTATAGTTCCTGGAAAATCAAATGCATTGCCAGTATAAATTCCTAAAACAAATCCAGATGAATTCGAATGTATATTAGTAGATGTTAAATCATTTCGTCCTCCAACTCTGACTCCATCTAAATATAAATTCGTTGTTCTAGATGAATTATAAGTAAATGTAACGTTATGGTAATTATAATCTGTTAAAGTAGATGAAACATCTGAATCTGGTATTGTGTCTTTTAATCCTCCAGTACCAGTACTTCTAAAAACTAAGCCGTTATTATAATCTCCTCGTAAAAAAAATGCATATCCAGAATGATTGTTTCCAGTATAATTTCGTAATATAGTATATAAGTGACTTGTAGTATTTAAGGGAGTTCCATTATTTAATTTGAACCAGGCATTTATTGAGAATGGTTGTTGATCAGCATAATTACATTCTGGTATATTTCCGTAAAGAATATAATCATCTACGCCATCAAAATAAAATTCTCCTATATTATTACTGCTTTTTTGAAATGATGTGTTTCCAGATAATGTTCCAGATTCATTTGAGACTGTATCTGTTGTGGTAGTACCATTCCCAGGATAACATGATCTATTACCAGCATCTATATTTATTAC